>CETU01032237.1_pt1 | contig 15294 bp, 12 predicted proteins | sample 356531 | NCBI WGS metagenome assembly CETU01 (sample SAMEA2623488, study PRJEB7988) | marine metagenome | isolation source: saline water (ENVO:00002010), including
ATTAGAAGGATTTATTTTATGCATTAAATGAGTTTATTTCAAGCAAATTATTTAAAGACCTGAAAAATTTAGATTAAATATTTTTGCGCACCTTAATCCAACCTCTAGTTAAAGCTTCTATTTTTTTATAAAACTCCTTATTATATGACAAGATATTTTGATATTAAAATGAGCATTTATAAAGAATATATTAAGGAAATCGATACTCGTAAATCTGAAGGCTTAAATCCCAAGCCTATTGATGACAGTAATTTACTAAACGAAATAATTAGTCATATAAAAGACTTAAAGCACCCTTATAGGGCAGACTCTATTAATTTTTTCGTATACAATGTAATACCTGGAACAACAAGTGCCGCCTATGTTAAAGCTAATTTTTTAAAAGATATTATTTTAGATAAATATTCTTTTGAAGAAATATCTCCTAAATTTGCCTTTGAACTTTTGTCTCACATGAAAGGTGGACCATCAATTGAAATACTAATTGATTTAGCACTGGGAAACAATGAATTTAATTCCAGACAAGCTGTAGATATACTTAAAAACCAAGTTTTTCTTTATGAAGCAGATATGAATCGTTTAGAAAAAGCCTATTTAGATAAAAATGTTGCAGCTAAAGAAATCTTAACAAGCTACCTAAATGCAGAGTTTTTTACAAACCTTGCTCCTGTTAAAGAAGAAATTGAAGTCGTAACATTTGTAGCTGGTATTGGTGACATCTCTACAGATTTTCTATCGCCAGGAAGCGATGCTCATTCTCGATCGGATAGAGAATTACATGGCAAATCACTATTTGAACATAATGTCGAAAAACAAAATGAATTGCTAGATTTACAAAAAAAACATCCTAATAAAATTATTATGTTAGTAGCTGATAAAGGTACTATGGGCGTTGGATCATCAAGAATGTCTGGAGTTAACAATGTCGCTCTTTGGGTTGGGAAAAAAGCTAGCACCTATGTACCATTTATCAATATTGCTCCTATCGTTGCAGGAACAAATGGTATTTCACCTATCTTCTTAACAACTGTGGATGTAACTGGCGGAATTGGTCTAGATCTAAAAAATTGGAAAAAGAAGAGAGATAGTGATGGAGAATTAATTTTAGACCAAAATGGAGATTCTATTCTAGAAGAAGTATATTCTGTGAAAACTGGTACTATTTTTACAATTAATACAAAAAGTAAGAAACTATACTTTAAAGGTAAAGAATTGATAGATATTGCAGGAGCGCTTACTCCTCAAAAAATGGAGTTTATCAAAGCAGGTGGCTCATATGCAATAGTATTTGGAAAAAAACTCCAATCATTTGCTGCTAATGTTTTAGGATTAGATGCACCTAAAATATTTGCTGCATCAAAAGAAGTATCTCATAACAATCAAGGTTTAACTGCCGTAGAGAAAATTTTCAATAAAAATATTCTTGGGTCTTTTTCTAAAAACGCACTTCATGCTGGATCAGATGTTAGAGTTAAGGTAAACATTGTTGGGTCTCAAGATACAACTGGCTTAATGACCTCACAAGAATTAGAATCTATGGCTGCAACCGTTATTTCCCCTGTAATTGATGGAGCCTATCAATCTGGCTGCCACACTGCATCCGTATGGGACTTAAAGTCTCAGCAAAATATACCACGTTTAATGAAATTCATGAATGAATTCGGCCTAATTACAGGACGAGACCCTAAAGGGAAATACCATGCAATGACAGATGTGATTCATAAAGTTCTAAATGATCTAACCGTAGATGATTGGTCTATAATCATTGGCGGTGACTCACATACAAGAATGTCTAAAGGAGTTGCGTTTGGAGCTGACTCAGGCACAGTTGCTATTGCACTTGCTACAGGAGAGGTATCAATGCCGATACCTGAGTCAGTTAAAGTAACCTTTAAGGGCAATATGAATTCTAATTTAGATTTTCGTGATGTTGTTCATGCAACGCAATCTCAAATGCTAAATAAATTTGGTGGTGAAAATGTATTTCAAGGCAGAATAATAGAGGTTCACATTGGAACTCTTCTTGCTGATCAAGCATTTACATTTACTGATTGGACAGCAGAAATGAAGGCTAAAGCATCTATTTGCATATCTCAAAGCGAAACTTTAATTGAATCACTAGAAATTGCAAAAGAAAGAATTAAAATAATGATTGAAAAAGGAATGGATAACAAAACTAAAGTGCTTGAAGGGCTTGTATCTAAGGCTGAAAATAGAATCAAAGAAATTGAATCTAATATTAATCCTCCACTTTACCCTGACAGTAATGCAAAATATTTTGCTGAATTTGAAGTTGATTTAGATAAAATTTCTGAACCTATGATAGCAGACCCTGATGTGGAAAATGATGATATTTCAAAGCGTTATACACACGATACAATTAGAGAACTATCATTTTACAAAGGCGCCAAAAATGTAGACCTTGGGTTTGTTGGTTCATGTATGGTTCATAAGGGTGACTTAAAAATACTCGCTCAAATGCTTCGCAATCTTGAAAAAATTAGTGGCGACGTCCATTTTAACGCCCCTCTAATAGTTGCAGCGCCTACGTACAATATTATCGAAGAGCTTAAAGCAGAAGGTGATTGGCAGGTTCTTCAAAAATATTCTGGATTTGAATTTAATGATAGTAATCCAAAAAGTTCAGCTAGAGCTGAATATAAGAATATGATGTACCTTGAAAGACCTGGCTGTAATTTATGTATGGGCAACCAAGAAAAAGCTAGTAAAGGAGATACTGTTATGTCAACTTCCACTCGATTATTTAAAGGACGAGTGGTGGCAGATTCAGATAAAAAGAAAGGGGAATCATTACTAGCATCAACCCCTGTTGTAGTTTTATCATCTATTTTGGGAAGGATTCCCTCAATTGAAGAGTACGAGAAAGCAATCATTGGAATTAACTTAACTAAGTTTAGCCCTACTCTTGACAAAATGTATTCATAGTTTAAAAACAACGTTATTATGAAGAAACTTTTTTTATCCCTAAGCATATCTTTTTTATTTTGTATTGAATATGCAATTATTTATGAAGACAATTTATATGAGCCAGCTAATGCAATAGCAAACCTATATTCAAATGAGGTTAGTGATAGTTTCAAATTAAATACCGATATTTTTTCTAAATCATACATCGAATCTTATAATGCTGAAAATCTTTCAGATAAAGTCAAAAAATTTTTATTGCAGCTCAAAGAAAATAATCCAGAATTAAGTTATCTTTTAATTTTAGGAGATGAAAACTCATTTCCTCCCATATATAATAATACAGATATTCCTTCAGATGATTTTTTTACTATTGCCGATAGTAATTTAAATTCGCCTCCAATATTGTCAATCGGAAGAATTCCAAGCTCAAATCTTCAGCAATGCAATAATTTTGTTGAAAAATTATCAAATTTTCTTTTATCACCAATTATTGGCTCATGGAGAGACAAAGCAATTCTAATTGCTGATGATGAAAATAAAAGTGGAGAAAATGAAGCTTGCGAGATAAATCATACAAAAAACTCTGATACTATCTATGATATCCTATCAGACTTTATGGAAGTAAAAACATTTTATGGGGTTGAATATGAATCTGAAATGACATCTGATGGCTTGGTTCACTCAAATTTAAATCAGGATATAGTTGAAGAAATATCAGAAGGTTTCGCCCTAATTAATTATATTGGCCATGGTGATCAAAAAAAACTATCTGCTGAAAAGATACTATCTATTGATGACCTACCTTCAATATCTACCACTGATAAGTTTGGCCTGTGGGTTGTAGGCACTTGTAAATTCGGACAGTATGATAACGATGATTGTATGGCTGAGGAACTAATAACCTCTACAAATGCAAGTATTGGTGTTATTTCAACCGTAAGGTCAATTAGCAGTAATTACAATACGAATTTCTTAACATATTTGTTTAATGAATATGCTAATCATTTTAATAGTAACAATATAATAAGATTAGGTGATATAATCAGTTTAGCTAAAAATACGTCATACAACGATAATTCATTTTATCAAGGATATGTTTTTCATTTGTTTGGAGATCCAGCATTGCCAATTTTCTCTTCAAAACAACTCGAAGGATATGACTTTCCAAACATAATAAACCTTATTGAACAGAATACAGTAGAAAATAATTTAGAATATGATTTAGCAAACTTAAGTTTAACATTTTCTGAACAAGAAACTGATTCGATTATTTATGGCGAACCTACAAATTTATGCAATGGAGAGTTGTCCTATACTAAACCTGGGTATACTATCATAAATAATGATTTCATAACAACATCATGCTTTAATATCCCACTAGATGCCATAACTTGTAATGATTGTGATTTAAAAATGAAACTTTACTTTCAAAATATTCAAGACTATAATGGAATATCATATTTATCAAACAATATTAATCTTAATGGACAATTAGATAATATTGAATATACAGACACAACGGGTCCTGAAGTATCTTTTAAATATGAAAACTCAATAATAAGTGATAATAGTATAATTCCTAAAAATTCAAAAATTCAAGTTAATTTAACTGATACATCAGGCATTAATACTTTTAATGGCATAGGACATAATATTAGGTATTGGTTTAATAGTAATATTGAAAGTATCAATGTTGAGCCTTCAAATTTTAACTATTCCAATGCTTGCCAAGGAACAGGTCAATTTGATATCAATGTCACAAATGAAACTTCTGAAAATCAACTTATATTCATAGAGGCTTATGACAACCTAAATAACCGAACATTAGATTCTATCAGCTTATATATTGGGAAAACAAACTATGAGAATCAAATAATTGACAAATTCACAAACGTACCTAATCCCTTTTCAGATTATACTTATTTTACATTTCAAGTACCTAATCCAGAACATTTACCTTTAGAAGCCAATATAAATATTTATGATTTAAATGGAGATTTTATAAAACATATAAAAACCACACATTATCAAGCATTTAATTCAATTCTATGGGATGGGAAAAATAGAAGCAATCAAAATATACCAAATGGAACATATTTACTAAACATTAAACTAAAATCCTATTCTGGAAAAACTGAAAATAAAACCCATCTAATTAGTAAAATAAATTGAATAAAAAACTAAAAATAATCCTAGCTTCTAAAAGTAGTCGAAGAAAGCATCTACTTAGTAGAGTATTAAATAATTTTAAGGTTATTGATTCAAAACTTGATGAAAGCAAAGTTAAAATAGAGAAACCTTCAAAATACTGTAAAAAGCTAGCACAACTTAAAGCAAGAAAAATTGCTCAAAATCATTCTAATGATATAATAATTGGTGCTGACACAATTGTATATTTTAAAAAAAAGATTTTAGGAAAACCTAAAGACTACAATGAGGCCTTTAATATGCTAAAAAAATTAAGTGGTCAGACACATATAGTTTATACAGGTGTTAGCATATTATCAATTAATCAAAATCTTAATGTCAATTTTTCAGAAAAAACCAATGTAACATTTTATGAAATATCGGATAATCAAATTGATTTGTACATTACAAATAATAACCCCTATGATAAAGCAGGTAGCTATGGTATTCAAGATGGGAGTCAGTTGTTTGTAAAAAGTATAAATGGAAACTATGAAAATGTAATTGGATTACCAATTTCAAAAATTTATAGATATTTTATTGAATTAAAGGTTATCAATTTATAATATATAGTAAACAATAAGAGATAATTATGACTGATACAGACAATAAATTTTACCAAGAATTAAAAAATACAAGAAACTCCAAAAAAATATCACTAAAGGAAATTTCTGAATATACAAAGATTAATACAAAGTATTTAGAGGCACTTGAAAATGGGGAATTTAACGTTCTTCCAAATGTTTATACAAGGCTTTTTCTGAGATCTTATTGCAACTATTTAGGAGTTGACAGTCGCACTATTCTTGATGAATATGAAATATATACTTTGGGTCACAAACAACGTGAGATTGTTACTGAAGCATCCTTAGAAGAAAACAATGACATTGAAGATTCTTATAATATTGGCATCCTTGAAAAGTCAAAAAACTATAAAGAGATAATCGCAGCTATTGCAGTTATAATTTCAATAATTGTATTATTTACAATTATTAATAACTTCAATTAAACAAATCTTTAATTGTCGAAAATATTTTTTTTATTGGACTACTTCTAAAGCTATTTTCTTTTGAATAATAATTTCCTTTATCTGTAATCGCATAATGAATAATACCTACAGCTGTTGAGTATTTAGGATTATATATTTCTTCAATTATTGATTGAATTCTAAATGGCTTTCCAATTCTGACTTGCCTATTAAATATACTTTCTGCAACATTAGTTATATTTACAATTTTACCACCACCACCAGTAATAATAACTCCAAATGCTATCTGATCGATATCTATCATTCTATCAATTTGAAATTTTGAAATTTGAAAAATTTCACTAACTCTATGTTCGATAATTTTTGAGATAAATTTAGAGCTAGATGTAATGTTATTATCTTGAGCTTCTACACCTCGAATACTTATTTCCTCATCATCTGTAAGAGCTTCACTTGCTGAACCATATTCAATTTTTATTCTTTCAGCAATTTTCAGTTCACAAGATAAGCCAATTGCTATGTCTTTAGTTATACTTTCTCCACCTAAGGGAATAACATGTGTATCTATAATTCCACCATTCTTCCAAATCACCATATCTGTTGTTCCACCGCCAATATCTATTAATATTGTTCCTAAATTCTTTTCATCATCACTTAAAATTGAATAAGATGAGGCTAGCGGCTCTAAAACAAAACCAGCAATATCAATATCAAGCTGAGCAAAGCATGTTTCAAAATCATTTTCAGTTTTTTTAGAACTAGTAACTAAGTGAACCTTAGCTTCTAATTTATTTCCTGTAAGACCTTCAGGATCTTCAATGGGACTACTGTCATCAACATTAAAATGTTGTGAGAGAGTATGAAGTATCCTTCTATCCTGAGATAAAGGAATCTGTTTAGAATGTTCAAGAACATTTTTCTTATCTTCTTGAGTTATAACGGTACCATAACTATCCGAACTTGCATCATTTACAGATATCACTCCTGACGCATTATGACCTTTTATGTGATCACCTGATATACCTACATAAACAGAATCTATTTTATGAGAACATTGATTTTCAGCCTGCTGAATAGCATTTTCTAGGGTTTTAATAGTCTTAGGGACATTAACTATCACACCTCTCTCTAAGCCAATTGAGGGAGTTTCTCCAAATCCTACCACGGATATACTTTGACCATCATATTCTGCAATAATTGCAACAATTTTGGTTGTTCCAACATCTATTCCACAAATAATTTTCTTATCTGCCATTATAAGACCTCTTAAATTGTTTTTATAAAAACCCTATCATCCCATCTTAAATCAATATTTTCAATATTATCTAAATTTTCTTTTGATTGATAAATAAATTCATTCAAAATTTTAATTTTTTGGGAAATCTGTTTTTTATTTTGATTACTTACGTCATCTAATACAACAACTACACAATTTCCAGACTGCATACTTAACCTATTATTTTCTGATAACTCAATATAGCTTAACTTGTCTAATAAAGGATTATTATTATCATTTAATAATTTAACCAAATCTAGAATATCTTCTGAAATATCAACATTACTTCTAGATTCAAATTTAGGGATCATAACTTTATCAAATAAGGATTTAAAATTTGAATACTCTCTATATTGAACCTTAACTCCTGATGATAAGTAAATATTTCTTTCATCATAGAATTGAGGCGTACTCTCCTTAATCAAAATTAATCTTTGATTATTTGATACCTGTAAAATTTTAAAATCCTCAATTATTGAAGAAAATATATCTTTATCTATTTTATCATTTTTTTCAATATGACTTATTACAACATTTTTTGGAACTAACGAATTACCATATACATGATTAGAATTAGAAATCTTAAAATCAAAATTTATATAATCAATTCCAATAACGATAATAAATCCAATTATTATAAATTTAATTAATATGTACCATTTATGATTCATTATAACCTAATTCATTTAAAATTTTCTGTTCAAAACCAACTAATTTTATTTCAAGTTCTAGATTGATATTAAATTTATGAAAGATTTTATCTTTTATTTTTTTAATAAGATATATAACATCAGAGGATTCTGCATTACCATGATTCACAATAAAGTTGGCATGTTTATCAGAAATCATTGCCCCACCTTTTCTTTCACCTTTTAATCCAGCTTGGTCAATCAAATATCCCGCTGCTAATGTTGAGGAGGGATTTTTAAAAACACTTCCAGCAGAACGAAAATTAAGAGGTTGATTTTCTACTCTAGAAATAGAAAATTTATTTTTATCTTTTTTTATTTTTTCTATATCTCCATACTGAAATTTAAATCGAGCTTCTAATAAAATACAATCTTTAGGAAACGTCGATTTTCTATATGAAAATCTAACATTATCTTTACTAAGCTCAATTTCTTCTCCATTCATATTCATCATTCGTGCTGATAAAAAATAATTGGATATTTCAGCACCATAAGCTCCAGCATTCATATATAATGCCCCTCCTAAGGTTCCAGGGACCCCCGCAAGACTTTCAAGTCCTTTCAAATTTCTATCAATTGCTTCCTTAACCATTCTTCTTAACATCACACCTGAACCAGCAGTAATCTCGCCATTATCATAAAAATCTAAATTTTTAAATGATCTTTTTAAGGAAATAAGAATTCCATTAAAACCTTTATCACTTATTAATATATTTGATCCAGAACCCATCACATATGTATCTATACCATTATTTGACGAATATTTTAAAATAGATTTCAGATCATGAGTATTTTGCGGCAAAAAAAGAATTTTTGCTTTGCCTCCAATTCCAAAACTTGAATGCTTTTTCATTGATTCATCTATTTTGACCAATGAAGGAAATTTTTCTAAAATATATTCTTGATGTACTTTTTTCATTTTTCAGTTAATATTTTTATAATTTCTTTTCCATATTTAAACACATCTCCAGCACCCATTGTAATAATCATTGAGTTCGGCTCAATGATTTTATCTAGCTCTCTAACTAAATCTTTCTTATCACATAAAACCACATTATTATGCCCTAGATCGGAAAGTTTATCGAATATTAATTTTGAACTTACATTTTCAATTGGCGCCTCTCTCCCTCCAAAAATATCTAATAAAATAACAGTGTCTGAACAATACAGTGAGTCGGCAAATTCGTCACAAAACATTTGTGTTCTTGAGTATAGATGAGGTTGGAAAATAGATATTATTTTTTTATTCTGCCACCCTTCTAAAACACTTTTTAAAGTTGCAGAAACTTCTGTGGGATGGTGCGCATAATCATCAATATAAATATATTGATCATCTTTGTATTTTATGTCAAATCTTCTTTTAACACCTTTAAAGTTTATTAATGCATTTTTAATTATATCAATTTCTATATCTAATTCATAACATACACTTATTGCACATAATACATTATAAACATTATGTTTTCCTGGTATATTGATAAAAATTGTATCAACAAATTTGTCATAAACATAAAGATCAAATGAAGCATTATTTTTATTAAAAGATATATTTTTAGCAACATAATTTGCTTTGTCATCGATTGAATAAGTAATTAATGGTCTTTTAATATCATTCTTAATTTTCTCTAAATTTTTATCATCAAGATTTATTGCAACAAAGCCATAGAATGGAATATTATTAGCAAAATATTTAAATGATTTTCTTAAATCATCAATATCTTCATAACAATCTAAATGTTCTAATTCAATATTATTTATTATTGCTATCGTTGGAGACAATGATAGAAAACTTTTATCATATTCATCTGCTTCAACAAGTATAATATCTCCCTTTCCTGAAATTGCATTTGTATTAAAACTTTTGACAATACCCCCTACAGCAAGAGTCGGATCTTTTTCTGCATAGAATAGAATACTACCAATTAGTGAACAAGTTGTGGTTTTTCCATGAGTTCCAGAAACGCCAATACTAACTGGCTTTAATCTAATAAGCTCTGCTAGCATTTCTGCTCTTTTAATAACTAATGTTCCTCTTTTTTTCCCTTCTAAAATTTCTATATTATCAATTTTAACAGCTGAGGAATATACAATCAAGTCTGAATCATTTATATTTTGAGAATTATGACCAATAAAAACCTCAACTCCTAAAGAAGATAAAAATATTGTTCTATCATTTTCTTTTATATCAGAACCCGATATCAAATATCCCGATTTCAAAAGAAGTTCGGCCATTCCGCTCATACCAATACCACCTATGCCTATAAAGTGTATTTTTTTTACTTTGCTTTTATCAAACATGTTTCAATATTTCCTCAACAATATTTTGAGCAGCATTTGGCATTGAAATTAATGATGCATTTTTACCCATTTCTTTTAATTTTTTCTTATCTTTAATCAATCTATCTATTTCTTCTTCAAGTATTCCAGCTACTAGCTCTTTCTGATTAACAATTTTAGAGGCACCCTTTTTTTCAAATAATTTAGCATTTGACATCTGATGGTCATTGGCTGCAAATGGAAATGGAATTAAAATTGATGGTTTTTTAAAGTTTGAAATCTCTGTCAGAGTTAGCGCTCCTGATCTAGATATTATTAAATTTGATTTTAAATAATAGTTTTCAATATCATTTATAAAACCATGCAATTCTATTCTTTTTGATTGAACCTGTTTTCTTATTGATTCTAAATTATTTTCTCCACATTGCCATATCATATGAATGTTAGGATATAGGTCTAAGTATTTCTTGTAATTTTTAATAAAATGATTATTGATTGGCACAGAGCCTTGGCTTCCTCCAATAATGAATACTGTAAAATTTTCACTACTGACCTTATTTTCTTTTTTAATATTATTATTAATTGATTTAGTTGGGTTTCCTAGAACAAGATAATTTATATTTTCATTTTCTTCAGGCTCGACTCCAAAAAAAACCTTAGTTGCGCTATTTATAAAAATTTTATTTACCAGCCCAGGCTTAGAGTTTTGCTCTTGTATAAAAAACTTTATACCTTTTATATACGCAACAAATAAAGGAATCGCACTAGAATAGCCGCCTGTACCTATAACTACGTCAACTTTAAATTCTTTGAAAATTTTAAATGTTTTTAGCATGGATCTTAAGAAGTTTAAAGGGAAAATTATTGAATTATGAAAAATTGCCTTTAAGCTTAAAGACCTATTCAAACCAACAGATTTTAAAAGATATGACTTTTCTGTTCTTTTTTTATATAAATTTGACTCAATACCTTTTTCTGAACCAATAAATCTAATTTCAACATTTGAATTGGTTAATAAAAAGCTATCTGCTATTGCAAATGCAGGAAATAAATGACCACCAGTTCCTCCACCACATATAATAATATTTAAGTTGTTATCCATTTTTTTTATTGTTTTTATATGATATACTTAGCAATAATCCAATTTGAATTAGGTTAAACATTGTATGCGAGCCACCGTAGCTCATAAATGGTAGTGGAAGCCCAGTTGTTGGAAGCAGTCCAACATTATATCCCACATGCACAATGAAATATATCATAAGGTTTACAACTATTCCCAATGCAAGAAACATACCAAATAAATCTTGACATTCTTTAACAATTGCTATTCCTCTAATAAATAAACATAAAAAAGCTCCAAATAAAAACATTATACCTAAGAATCCAAATTCTGATGTTATAACTGAAAAGATAAAATCAGTATTGGCCTCTGGAACATGCTCAGTCTTCCATATACTTTTTCCAAGACCCATTCCCCAAAAGCCTCCATATGCAATACTGTTAATAGCATTATTTTGCTGATAAACTTCTCCTGATAGCCAACCAGTCCATCTAAAAAATTGATAATTCTTAACACCTGATAAAATAGGATACACAACTACTTTGGCTAAAAAACCAAATACCCCAAGTATAGCAAAATATCTTATTTGCTTCCAGTCAATTCCAGCTATAAAAAGCATGCTCATACATATCGCTAATATAATGACTGCAGAACTTAGATCTGGTTGGAATAAAATTAAGATAATACAAGGAAGTGTGTATACATAATAATTAAAAATCATAAATCTAATATCTTGTAATTTTCTTTTATGAGAGTCTATAAATGATGCCGTGAAGATTATTAGTCCTAATTTTGCAAGCTCAGAAGTTTGAAAAATATTTCTACCAAATAGAGAAAGCCACCTATGAGTAGTTTCTCCATAACTTGTAACGTATGCCAATAGAACTATTAATATAGAGACTATGAGAATGCCTTTTGATAAATCTATTAGCTTTCTATAATTCAAACGACTTGCTACAATAAGCATAAATAAGCCTATAAAAAGTGAAGAAAATTGTTTCGTCAAATTATACAACCCTGATAAATAATCTGCATGGGGTCTCATACTTGAACTATATACCATAATTATCCCAACGGATAAGAGAATGAAAGTGACATGCAATAATATATCATTATATCTAGTCATAGAATTTATAAATGATATTTTTAAATTCATTTCCTCTTTCTTCATAATTTTCAAATTGATCAAAACTTGAACATGCAGGAGATAATAAGACATTATCTCTATCTTTAGAGTATTGTATTGAAGCATTTATACATTCATCAAATTTTCTAAAGTATTCTATTTTAGTATGCTCTTTAAGTAATTTAAGAATATCCTTTCCGTGCTCCCCATAACAAAACACTTTTTCTACACAGTTTAAGCTCTTTGTTAATTTTGAAAAATCACTCCCCTTATCTTTTCCTCCTAAAATAAGAATAACATCTTCATCAAAACTATTTAGAGCTTTTATAGTTGATTTAATATTTGTGGATTTTGAATCATTGTAAAAATTAACTTTAGCGCTACAATCAACCTTCTCTAATCTATGAGGCAAAGGCTTGAAGCTAACAACCCCCTTAATTATAGACTCATTATCAACACCAAATGATTTCGCAAGAATAGATGCATAAAGTGCATTAATCAAATTATGCTGCCCTATTAAACGAGTCTCATCTATATGAAAAAGAATCTCTTTAGATTTTTTTATGTAAACAGCATTTTCTTCAATATAAAAATATTTATTTGAAATTACAGGATGTGCACCTGTGTGGGCTTTTAATTGAGAACTTAGCTCTTCGGAACTTGAATCATAATAAAGGAGTTTACAATGTTCTGCTAACTTTACTTTTGCACTAGCATACTCTTTCATTCCATTATACCTATCAAGATGATCTTCGCTAAGATTTAAAATACAACCCAATTCAGAATCAAATTTATCAAGCCCTTCGATTTGAAAACTACTCAATTCTAATATATGAACATTTAAATTGCTTTTTTTTGTATTTTTTTCTATCAAAACATTTTCAGAAAATGGAGTACCTATATTGCCACCTAGAAAACTATTGTATTTAGATTTTGAAAATATATCGCTTAATATAGAAACTGTTGTTGATTTACCGTTTGAACCAGTAACAGTTAAAATTTTCGATTTTGTAAACCAGCTAGCAAATTCAATTTCACTTATTATTGGTATTTTTTTATTTATAGCATTGATTATTATAGGCTGATTAGGTGGAATCCCGGGACTTATAACTATTATATCACAATCTAAAATTAAATTTGAATGACAACCAAATTCAATATTTAACAATTTTTTTAACCTATTATCAATTTTCTTATTCTTATTAATATCACTTAAGACTACTTCATACCCCATTTTAATAGCTAACTTTGCAGCAGAAACTCCAGATTTAGCAGCACCCAAAATGCCAATTTTTTTACCTAAAATCATTGGACTTTTAATGTTATTATCGATAATAAAGCTAAAAGAATACCTATAATCCAAAACCTAATCACTATTTTACTTTCGTCTATACCTTTTAATTCAAAGTGATGATGAAGTGGAGCCATTAAAAACAATCTCTTGCCTTTTCCATACTTCTTTTTTGAATATTTAAAAAATCCGACCTGCAATATTACTGACAAAGCTTCTACAACAAATACTCCTGCAATGATTACTAGAAGTATTTCCTTTTTTAAAATGATTGCAATTGCACCCATTGCTGCGCCTAATGATAATGATCCAGTATCGCCCATAAATACTTGAGCAGGATGAGCATTAAACCATAAAAAGCCTAGACATGCTCCAACCATGCTCATACAAAAAATTGTAACTTCTCCTACTCCCTGTATATAAGTAATGTTTAAATAATCACTAAAATTATAATGTCCAGACGCATATGCAATTATTCCTAGAGTAAAGAATACTATTGCAGATAATCCTGAAGCTAATCCATCAATGCCATCTGTCAAGTTTATTGAATTTGAACTTCCAGATACTACAAAAATAGATATAATTATCAAAAACAATCCAACTTCAATACTTCCTGAAGGTACACTTTCACTTAGACTCTCATTATTACTTATTTTTTTATTTATCTGTTCAATTGATGACAGCCTCTTATCCGGCATGAAAGGCACTGATATTTCTGTATTTGAAATACGCATCTCTTTTTGTACATATTTGGAATATTTTTCAGGAGGGTTTATTTTTTCAATCAATATTTCAGAGGATTTATTATTTATCATCATAAATGCTATAAATAAACCTAAAAGTACTTGAGCTAAAATTTTATATCTAGCTATCAATCCTTTTGAATATTTTTTAACAACTTTTAAATAATCATCAATTAGACCAATTATTCCCATAAATAATGTTGAGATTAATGTGATTTGTATATAAATGTTTTCAATATCTGCAAAAAGGATAGTAGGGAGGATGACTGAAAATAATATAATCATCCCCCCCATAGTAGGTGTACCTTCTTTTTTTAGGTGGGATTCAGGCCCATCAAGTCTAATTTCTTCACCAATAAGGTGATTTTTGAGTGTGCGGATGACTTTTGGCCCAATGAGGAAACTTATAATTAAAGCAGATATGAATGCGAACACTGCTCTAAATGAAATATATCCAAATAAATTTATACCAGGACTAACAATATCGTATATTTTTAACAACATTTAATTAAAAACCTTTTCTATAATTTTTTCCATATACATACCTCTAGATCCTTTTATATAAAAAATTGTATTGCTATTATCTTGTTTATTTAAAAAATTGATGATAGAATTAATATCTTTGAACAATTGCAAATTAATTTTTTGATTATCGATATTTTTAATAACATAACTTGACTGTTCACCAACACAATAAACACTATCAATAAAATTTAATCCATTTATATA
>CETU01033101.1_pt1 | contig 15228 bp, 18 predicted proteins | sample 356531 | NCBI WGS metagenome assembly CETU01 (sample SAMEA2623488, study PRJEB7988) | marine metagenome | isolation source: saline water (ENVO:00002010), including
CTGGATATTGTTAGTTGACTAGCCGCCAGATGAGACAGTAGTGACTAATAATTCAATATCATTCTTGATTATTGTCGATAATGGCAATATTTGATCATCAAAGCTAACAACAACTGTTGATGGTAATATTCCGCATTCAATCAACGCTTCTCGTAATTTTATCTCACCTTGAAATTCTAGATTCTTATCATAATCACGACCGTAGAACCTAATCTGCATGTTTGTCCGTATAGCATCATGCTTATGACTATGGCGCTAAAGGCGGATTTAAGCCGAGATCGCATAGCCCGGTATTGCGGTGGATTCGAAATCCACTGTCGTTAGACACGGGGGTTCAAATCCCTCTCTCGGCGCCTTACATGTAAAATGCATCATGTGTTTGAGTAATTTCTGAAACTAAGTCTTCTTGACTATTAGGTGAGATCTGTTTAAGTTTTTCAATCAATTTTTGGTTAGCATCATTAGGAATTAACAATTTTAATCCAAACCATTTGTCAATTGATTTAAGCAAGTTTTGTGAAGCGATTATATCTCCACTAGAGCCAATTGTGGTAGCGATGGCACACGCTGAATTTATGTCATAAACAGGTCCTAGTGATGACAACAAAGCAGCCATTCCAATTGCTCCTGAACTCGGCTCATCCCTTCTTACATTTGCTCCACGCGATTCTAAATCAACTCTATATGAACTACTACTTGGAACAATAAATATCTCTTTTCTTGCTGCTTCGTCTACCATTCCTGCCAATACAATTAATTCAGAAACATTATTTTGTTTTAGTAATTCCAATATTTCTCTAGCCATATATCCTTGATTATTAGGTTCTAATGGTTGTGAAGTTCCGGTAATTGTAAGTACGTACTCACTTTCATTATACTCAATTGCTTTGACTGATAGATGGGGAGGAGAAAGCAAACCATCTTGATCTAAAGTTGCAAGAGGTGGCAAAGCCGTATGATGTAATCTTGCCAATTCAATCGATTCATTGGTTGAGTTTAGAGCATCTATTGCGGCCTTTCCAATGTTTCCAACCCCAGGTAAAGAAAAAAGGCAAATGTTTGCATCTAAGAGATTATTATGGCCATTACGCCACTCGACCAATAAACTCATACTTATCGAATCATTCAATAAGCAGTATAATGTTTGACATGACTAAAACAAAAAAACTTAGTTTTCTAAACAAAACAAATTAATCCGTTACTCCTCTTCAGAAGCATTACTTCTAGTCTCAGAGATTTTTTCTAAACTTGGTAGTGAATCCAACCACTCTTTTGATTCAACATTGTACATTTTCCGACGAATATTTGCACGTTGGTCTTCAGGAGACCATTTCAGCGGTGCTGCAGCATTTGCAGTATCATCACAGTACTGGCAATCACGTTGCAAAGTCCATGCTTTACACTTACTACAATGTTGCAATAATTGTCTTGCCATGATATTGCCTAACAGTTATCGTTTATGATTAAGTCGGTATTAATCTCTATAACTAGTCGCTTGTCCACCATTTTCTTCCATGACACTAACGATTAATTTTGTAACTTCAATCCACAAATCTTCTGCGGTTTTGAAATCTGGTGCTTTCAAAACAATCCTGTATTCAGGCGCCCCATCATAAAAACACATTACAGAAACTTCGTCTTTTTCAGAAGTATACTCTTCAGCAGATAATAGTGCGCTTCTAATTACTTCTACACCATTTTCAACATTAATCGATAGATTCAAACTACCTTTAATCTCAACAAATGGAGGGATGATATTTTCTATTGCCATCTCAACAAATTCAGAAATCCAATCCCCTTCGAAACCAGCATCAATTATTGATGATTCATTCATTGCAGCTTCTTCAAATGAAGAGTATAAGGTTCCGAAAGCAGAGGCTAAATCTTCACCGGTTGAATCTCTTTCAGATTCACTCCAACCAACCTTTTCTCCAAGTACTTTCAATAATTGTAATGATCTTTGCTCATTCTTCCATTCTTGTAGTCTATCTCTGCGTCTTTCTTCAGATACGGACTTAAGTGACAATTCAATCGAAGAACCATCTTTCTTGGTACGCATTACTTTACATATCAATCTTTGACCATCACGAACAAATGCTCTGATATTCTTTACCCATCCACTGGCAATTTCACCTATGAATATGAATCCTTCAATACCAGGATACTCATCAAAGTCTACGTATACTCCATTTTGCTTAACATTCTTGACGGTTACTACAACAAGTTCCCCTTCCTGCGGGGTGTTAACTTGTTCACTCATGGAGGCTCAGCCTCCTCATTCCATAGCTTCGACCATTCTGCAGCCGACAAGTTTTGCATTTCCACCAGATGGTGCTGTCAAAGTAGCTCCACAAACAGAGCAAGAAATAATTGTAGTAGCTCTAGAAAAAATCACAGACTCAGATCCGCAGTCTTTGCAAGTTACTTTGATAAAATTTCCAGCCATTTAATCACCTCATTTGTCAACTAATTCGAATTTCTTAGCTCTTTGACATGGAGCATAATGTGCCTTTCCAGTCTCTGTGCATCTAAATAGGATATTTACTCTCTTGGTTGGCTTTTCTCTGCCATCTGGCTTAGGACGTGGGAAACCTCTGTAACCAGCCATTACTCTTCGGAATCTTCTTTGACCCCACTTAAGTTCAGAAGCACGCTTTTTCTTAACGCGCTCCACTGTGTGCATGGTATGCTTACCAGCCGAGGGGCTGTATCGCTTGATTTGACGAGGCATCTTGACCATGGTACCACCTTGAGCATTCGACCCACTAAGGTCGGGTATTTAGAAACTCCGTATATCTTTGAATTAGAAAACAGATGACTGAACCTTAAATTTAGGGATGAAATAATTAATCCGCTGGTATTCCAAAGACCATGGATGAAATAGTTGAGGCGGCTTTACTTTTCTGGCTGCCCTTCGCTTTCATACCATTTGGTCTTTGGTTGTCACAAGTAAAATCTTCGATTATGTCGAGCAGAATTGGCTATCTAATCGCGTTATGTGGCGTAGTTTTTGTTTTAGCTAGTCCATGGACAGTTCCTAAATCACCATCAAGTGCTGTAGGTCACTTATTGGGTTTTATCGCAGGTCCAACAATAATGATTTTAATTGGATTATTTAAGATTGCATACTCTGGCAATGTACCTGTTGGCAGACTTAGTATCAATGAAAGAAATTTTGGCTTATTGTTATTTTTTATGGGCATCATTTGGTTTTCATTAATGCATTGGTGGGAAATTACTCCTGTAATGAGTTCAGGTGAAGTTAATCGATATTGGCTCATATTCTTACCAAATTTGTTGATTTCTCTAACTTGTTTATCATTGGCAGGAGGCTTGGCAATGTTGTCATTTGGCGATTCTCGAACAAGTGAATCAAAATATCTATTTGGCACATCATTGGTTTCATTTGTATTTTTAATCTGTGCAATGAATTTAGATTCATCAAACATAGATGCAGTTGGATTTAGAGAATATGTCTGGCTGTCGGTCGCTGACTTAATCGGTATTGTTATCGGTTCAATGTTAGCGATAATTTGCTTTGCTTCTGTGATTTTTGTCTATGAAAGTACTTTACCTAAACCAAAATCAATAGATGCTCCAACTAATGAAGAATTATCAAAAATCTCACAAGTAATACTCGACAATCTTGGAGGTGAAGAATAATGGTTGAAAACAACAAACCATCAGCTAAGGTTGTTTTAATCGGATTGCTATTTCCGGTCATATTGATCATTGCTCTTGATTATACTGTTAATGGTGAAATTCCAGGTTTTGGAATTGATGATTTAAATCCAAGAATTGCTAATTCAGTATTGACTTCATTCATTTTAGTATCAACATTTTTGCTCGGTAATATGTTCTTTTATGGTGAATCAAGAAAGCGTCCTTTAGCACCTATTTTTGGTATGATAATCGCATTATTGATAGGCGTTTTTGCAACGATATTTTTTATTAATCAAGGCCCAATGTTGTTGGAGGGCAATGGATCAGTACGTGCTCAGTTAGTTTACAACATTGGGCATACAATAGTATCTATCTTGGCCTTGACTCTGTCTCTAATTATTACTCTTGGAATATTGTTCTCTACAATTACTCACTCGTCCTCAAAAATCTCCAATGCATCTTTTATTGAAGAAGAATAATTAATTCTTATTTCCGTTTATTTCATAAAGGATTGGTAGGTGGGCGAAACGCTGAGGTGAGTTTATGTCAAAAGGTACTCCATCAATGGGTCGTCGTCAAAAGACTACACATATTAGATGTAGAAGGTGTGGAAGAAATGCTTACCATAAGCAAAAAGGCGTCTGTGCAGCATGTGGCTATGGAGCAACAGCAAAGATGAGAAAGTATAGCTGGTCTAAGAAAACCCATCGTCCTAAGGCTTAATTCCCACAATTAGTAACAACGAAACTTTAGCAAACAATCATTTGCTAATTGAAATGTGGTGATACTGTGTGCGGCATTGTTGGCGTTGTTGGTCGAAAAGGTAGTCATGTAAATCAATTGATTTACGATGGTTTGACTGTTTTACAACATCGTGGTCAAGATGCAGCAGGTATAATGACTGAATTTGAGGGCCAGTTTAGGCTCAGGAAATCTAATGGACTAGTACCAAATATATTCTATACTCGTCACATGCAGAGGCTGCAAGGACACATTGGAATAGGTCATGTAAGGTATCCAACTGCTGGGACATCTTCCAAGGCCGAATCACAGCCATTTTTCGTTAATTCCCCATATGGTCTGTCAATTGCTCATAATGGGAATCTTACCAATGCGGCAGAATTGAGGAAAATTCTTCGCGATAAATATTTCAGACATATGAATACAAAAAGCGATTCAGAAATATTGCTCAATATACTTGCAGTGGAATTGACAAAGTATTCTTCTGACCTGTCAATTGAAGGCGATCCACATCTTGACATAGAAACCGTATTCAATGCTATTTCTGCATTGAATAAATACGTCAAAGGAGGATATGCTTGCGTTTCAATGATATCTGAATATGGGCTCTTGGCTTTTCGTGACCCCAATGGAATTAGGCCTCTGATATTTGGTAAGCGTGAATCGGAAGAAGGTACAGAATGGATTGTTGGCAGTGAATCTGTAGCGATTACAGCACTTGGCTTTGAAGTTGAGAGAGATTTGGAGCCTGGAGAAGCGATATTTATCTCTTCATCTGGACATTTGTTTTCGAGAATCTGTGCTGAAAAAACAAGCCGTAACCCATGCATCTTCGAATATGTTTACTTCGCTAGACCAGATTCAGTAATCGATGGTATCTCAGTTTACGAAGCAAGGTTAAATCAAGGTAAAATTTTAGCTCAAAGGATAGTTGAGGATTGGCCTGATCATGATATTGATGCTGTTATTCCGATTCCAGATTCAGGAAGAATTGCAGCATTGCAGATGGCTAACTCACTTGGAGTACCATATCGTGAAGGATTTGTTAAGAATCGATATGTTGGAAGGACATTTATTATGCCGGGACAAGAGTTACGGGAAAAATCTGTACGAAGAAAATTAAACACCATAGTGAATGAATTCAAAGGAAAGAATGTATTATTGGTTGATGATTCTATAGTTCGAGGCACTACAAGTAAACAAATTATAGAAATGGCAAGAGAATCCGGAGCATCAAAGGTATATTTTGCCTCTGCAGCACCTCCAGTAAGATTCCCAAATGTTTACGGAATAGATATGCCTGCTACATCAGAGTTTGTTGCTAATGGTAGAACTATTGAGGAAATTAATAATCACATAAAGTCAGATAAGTTATTTTATCAAACGCTTGAAGATTTACAAATGTCAACACATAACGCCAATTCAAGTGATATTGTATTTGATTCAAGTTGTTTTAATGGAGAATATGTTACTGGCGATGTATCAGAAGAATATCTTGCAAGATTGCATGAACAACGAAATGATGGTGCAAAAATATCTTTTGATGACGACGACCAAATCTTAGATATTCATAATGATTCAAATTGATGTGAATTTAATGGTTAATAGTAAGTGGATACTTCGTTTCGGAGAATTAGGTCTAAAATCAAAAACTGTTCGAGGTTCATTTCAAAGAGCACTATTGAATAACATGCTTGAGCAAGCAAGAATAGCAAAAATAGAGTTGATTGTTGATAAGCAGCGCAGCCAATTCCATGTATATTCTAATTCAGATAAAGATGCAGTAGAAAACTTACTTTGTCACGTTCTCGGTATAGTTGCAATTGATCGAGTTGAGAAACTGGACTGTGATTATAGTTCAAAATCTATTGCCAAAAGTGTACTGGATAATTCTCCAAATTTTGGTACTAAGCGGACCTTTGGAGTTAGGGTAAAACGTATGTACAAATTTGGTGATATCAGTTCTAAAGATTATGAAATAGAAATTGGTAGTGAAATGATAGCCTTAGATAACAATTTATCAGTTAATCTATCCAGTCCAGATGAATGGATAAGGATAATTGTCGATTCTAATGGAGTTTCACGAATAGTTGACAGAATTGAAACAACTGCAGGTTTGCCTACAGGGGTACAAGGAGATGTTATTGTTAATTTAGTTGATGAGAAAACAATGTTGGAATCTTTTTTGGTAATGAGAAGAGGAGTTAGGCTGATTCCAGTTCTAGATTCTAAAGAAATCTATATTAAAAAATTAGCAAGATATGATCCGTTTATTGGGCAAAGAACCATGGAAAGAGACCGACATAAATTTAGCCCTAAAAGGCCAGCTTGGGGTGTTATTGGTCTTAGCATAGAAGATGCTGAACCATTTATTGGTAAACGAGATGATGCGGTAAAAACTACGCCTCTATCAACTCTATCGCCTTTAGATGGGTGGGATGATGATGAAATAAACGCTTTAAGGCTGCATTTTGAAGATCCTCAAACACATGGTATTAACCTAAATGTTACAAATTGGATAAACAATCATTGAGTAGTGACATTAATCATGTCTAAGCAGGTGGAAATGTCATGCTAACTCATGAGGTAAGTGTTGCTTTCAGGCCTCAAACAACAGTTAGTTCCTTGGCAGTTTCAAAAGATGGTAATTTTCTTGCATGGTCTGAAAAAAATGGCTTAATAAATCTCTCAATCGACGGTAATAAGCCTAATTACACCTCTATAGAAGGTGATGCTAAAGGGTTATTCTTTCAAAATATTAATTTGATTATAGGTGATGATAATTTTGGCCTAAAATGCCTCGATAAGCAGTGTGAATTGATTTGGGAATGTGAAATACCAGGCGGCATATCACTGATTGAAAAGTGTCAAGATTTCATAGCAGTAGTAGATAATCTAGGTAGATTATCAATAGTTAGTTATAATGGAAAAATAACCAATAATAATCTTGAATTTACTTCAATAATTAAATTACTATCATCAAAAAATTGCGTAATAATTGTTCAAGAAGATGGTTCAGTATACTGTTTTGATGGGCAACAAGTAATTTGGAATAGACCCTCTCGTGGCGAAGTCGGTGAAGCAATAACCGCAGTAGGAATTGATTCTTTCGAGAATTTAATCATCGGTAGAGAGGGTTATGCCTTGGTTCCTGGAGATGAGGAAGCATTAGAAATAGAGGTTTGGGATGTATATCACAATGAACTAATTCTACGTGATGAAATAAAAAATAGATTGATTGTAACAGTTTCTAATTCAATAGATACATATCTTGGTTTTGATGATGGAGCAATCCATTCATTAGAACGATTGGATGATGGTAAATACAATTTATCGGATAAAATATTTGATTGTAAATATCCAGTTAAGACTCTAAATATTGCTAATGATTGTGTAGTTGCTGGATCTTGGTTCTATCTTCATGGAATTACAATGAGTGGTGATAATTGGATGGTTGAACACCAAGGAATTATACAATATTCAGCTTATTGTATTGCGAAAAATACATTCTATTTTGCTGGTGATGATCAAAATGATTACACTGGTATTGAACCAATAGGAGTGATTGATTTATCATCAAAGTTATTGGAAAGGGATAAGTCTGAATTAACCTTATGGTTTGAATTATCAGAACAGAATAATAAATTAAGTGCTGAAGAAATTTATTCAGATGACGATAAACTAGAGTCGCTAATTTCGATTGAAGAACAATCTCAATTGAAGTTTCACGATGATGATTTGAACAATTTATTAACAGCCTTAGAAGGAGATGACGAGCAATTACTTGAGGACGTAGATAAAGAAAAATTAGTTGGAGATAATTTGTTAGAAGAATTGTTAGATGAAGTAAAAATAACAGATTTACCGATAGCTAATGCAGGAGATGATTGTGTCTATGATTGTGGGGATGAAAATCATTCAATTATTGTTCTTGATAGTAGTAACACATCTGGAGATAAGAGTAAGATTGTAAGTTATTCTTGGATTGATGATTCAGGTAAAGAGATCTCCAATCTTCCAAAACTTAGAGTTAAATTAGCCAGAGGGAAATATCGTTTTGAGCTTAGAATAATCGATAATGATGGTAATTCAACTTTGGATTCAATACAAGTGGAAGTGATTTAAAATGAAAAAAGATAATCTGTGGATAGAGTCATTTGTCGTCGGCGCATTATCAATGAGATGTTCAGTAATAACTGATTTGTCAAGCGGAGATACTGTGATTATTGATGGGGGAGCAGAATCATCTCGACTTATTGATTGGATTAACGATTTTAGGGGACAAGGACCTGACTGGTCTAACGGTCCTAAAAATCATGAAGAATTATCCAAATACGGACTTTCTAATCGTAATGTAATAGCTTTAGTAAATACTCATGCTCATTTTGACCACTCAGGAGAAATACCCTTTTTGCTTAATGAATATGATGTAAGTTGGTACTTACATAAAGATGATTTTTATTTGCAAAGCATTGTTCAATTATCTGCTAGAAGATGGGGTTTTGAGTTGCCAGAACCGGCAATTGCAGACGAGTTGTTACACGATGAAATGGAATTGAAATTAGGTTCATTTACATTCAAAATACTTCATACACCAGGTCATACTCTTGGAGGTTGTTGCATTTTGTTAGATGTTGAAGATGACGTCAGCCATATTTTCGTAGGCGATACATTGTTTGCAGGTTCTGTTGGCAGAACCGATTTACCTAATTCGGGTGGTGATTTTGAATTACTTGCTAATTCAATAATTACAAAATTATGGCCACTAGAACCATCAACTATTGTCCATCCAGGGCATGGGCCAAAAACTACAATTGGCACTGAAAAAACTACAAACCCATATGTTGGAGTAAGTAATCCTTCATTTGGTAAATATCACTGATTAACCTAACAAGTTAGATAGTGAACTGCTAAGTACTGGAAGTGCATCTTCCCAAGTAGCAACAATGCCATAATCTGCATGTTGGAAAATAGGTGCGTCAGCATCTTTGTTAATTGCTACTATATACTTTGATGATCTCATACCGGCAAGATGTTGAATTGCTCCAGATATACCAACTGCGATATACAGATTAGGATTTACTGTTTTACCAGTTTGACCTACTTGCATTGAATGAGGTATTTCATCCCATGTGTCGACTGCAGCTCTTGATGCTCCAACTGCAGCACCGAGTTTATCAGCAATTTCCTCGAGGTGGCTAAAGTTTCCTGGATTACCCATACCTCTGCCACCAGAAATAATGATGTTTGCTTCTGAAACATCCAATCTTTCTGAAGCTCTTTGAACCATTTCTTTGAGTGCAGTAGTAACGTTTCCTGATGTATCAATAACTTGAACATCGCCACTTCCAGAGTTATCAGCAGGAGTAAACACATTAGCACGAATTGAAACAACAGCATCACTAGATAACTTGACCATTTGCATTGCCTTTCCAGAATAAATTGGACTTGTCAATACGGTTCCATCATTACTTATCTCAACAACATCTTGAACAACTGATATTGATCTTCTTGCAGCAAGTCTTGCTGCCAAATCTTTTGATTGTGTAGAAGCAGAGGTGACTATGATGCCACTTGGTGAGACAGAATCAAGTGCCTCCGCCCATGCTGCAGCATCATAGTTAGAGAAAATTCCAGATTTGGCTGCAATGATTTTTGAGACTCCAGATATGCTACTAGCATCATTTGCGATAGCTGAATCGTTGCATGGTACCACAAGGGTACAATTGGAACCCAATTGGTTTGCAGCGGTTACAAGTTCATTTGTTGTAGCACTAATTTTTCCTTTTGATAATTCTGCAATTACTATTGTATCTGACATTTTTTCACCTCAAATTACGTTTGCCTCATCCCTAAGTAGTTGAGCAACTGTTTCTGCTGATGCTCCACCTTCGAACTTTTTACCTGCAGGTTTTGCTGGAGGCATAACATGAGAAACAATCGTGATAGATGCTTCAGGAGGGCTTACTGACTTAACTTCAACCTGTGCTTTTTTGGCCATCATGATTCCTTTTACATTTGATTTTCTAACCTTTGTTGCACCTTTGTCACAACTTACAACTGCAGGTAGAGTGACTGAAATTATTGCATTACCACCTTCTGCCGGAGATGTTACAGTAAGACCATTTTCAAATTTAATATCAATAATATTTGACACAGAACACCATCCAAGTCTTTCAGCAATACCTGGCCCAGTTGAACCAGCACCAGAATCAGCAGCAGATTTACCACAATATACTACATCATAGCCACCAGATGATATTTCATTGGCAAGCACGGATTGTAAACCATTTGAGTCCATGAAACCATCGTAATCCAATCTTACTATATTGTCTACTCCCAACGCTTTTACTCCTTTCAAAACCTTATCTGCACCGGGTCCTCCTAATGTTATAGCAGTAACAGTACCGCCACTGGAATCCTTGTGTTGCAATGCATTTTCTACTGCAAACTCATCGTATGGACTAATGTCCATTTTTACACTGGATAAGTCGACCCTATCTCCTGCAATTTGTATTTTAGAATTAGTATCTGGAACTTGTTTAACTAATACTGCAATATTCACCACTACATCACCAATAAGTAATCGTAGAGAATTAGATTGATGAACATTTGTATTCACCAAATATTGCAAAAGCAATGAATAGATAGTTATTTTTTGTTTACTATTTCATTAACTCTTTCAAGCAATTCAGGGCTATTTTCAAAGTGCTGTGCAACTTTTTCTAATCCACGGGAAATACCATCAGCAACACCGAATTTAGCATCCAATGGGTGTAGAGTGCCATTCATCACAGCCTGTTTAAATTCATTCAAATCAGTCCATGTTGATGGTTCACCGAATTTTGGATTTGGCGTGACAATTATTTCACCAAATTCAGGCAAAATCACATGTTCTGCAAGTTCATAAATTGGTGAATTTTCATCTTCTGTATTTAGATAAGCATGCTTTTGCATTTTCTTTCGTAATTGTTTTGGCTCATCATGAATTAATATAGCCCCTCCTGGATCGGATTTGCTCATTTTATGGTCAAAACTTTCCATCCTTGAACCACTTGCTTTCAATGAAGAAATAATTGGAGTGTGTAAGCAAGTAGCCTTTCTCCAACCATACTTACTCGCTACGTCACGCATAAACATATGGGCTTTTCTTTGATCCATTCCTCCAATTGCAATATCTATGTTTAACTCAAAGATATCACTAGCTTGCATTGCGGGATAGAAGAACTTCGACAAATCATGGTCAGAAGAAGCCTCATCTCTACCCATAATCGTGAAAGTTTTTCTAACCATGGCTAGTGTTGCTCCTTTTGAACATCTTAAAACTCGAGCCCAGTAGTTTCCACTATCCATAAGTTCAGATGCATAATAGAATCTTAATTCACCTGGACCATCGCCTTCTGGAGGATAGTCTAAAAGCGCTCTAAATGTTTCTTCCATATAACGTGCAGTGAGTTGAATATTTTCCATACTACCATTGAATTTATCATTTATCCAAGCGTGCCAATCAGCAAGGAAAACCAATACATTAACATCAGCTTCTAACATTCTTTTCAATTGTAGTGAGAGAACTTTCCATCCAATATGCGCTTTCCCTGATGGTTCAAAACCAACATAGCATCTTAGAACACCGTCGCCACCAGCACTGACTCCATCAGCCACACAATCAACTAGGTAATCTAGGCCGACAGTTTCTTCTACAGAACCAATAATCTTGTGAATTCGCTCTCGTTGTGAATTGTTTAAATCATTTATTCGAGGACATTTTTCTTGATATTGAATCATCATTTGTTCAATATCCATAAATCATCACCTCAAAATAAATCATTTAGTTTCTTTACCTTGCCTTCTGATGGTGCTTCACCATTTTCTACCATTGATTCTAATTCAGCGATCATTGTCAGAGCCTTTTGTTTAATTTCATCAGTCAATTTAGTACTCATTTCCATTGACTTGTGAGCCATCTTAATTGCTGACTTTGCCTTAGAGAATTTCTTTGCTTCTTCTTTGGCTTTGTCGCCTCTTTGCTTGGCATTATATCCAGTTGCTTTATCCAAGAATCCCGACCAGCGTTTTCTTGATTCCATGGCTTGTTCTCTTCCACCTTCGCCATTCAAGAATTCACCAAGAGCATCACCTTTCAACTGTTCGACATCAACAACTAATTTTCCGTCACTATCGAAATGTCCCTGAACTTTGGTTAGAATACCAAATGAGGCAACAAATACACCTTCTGAGTCAGCATTTACACCATCAAAATATTCCGTTGCTAATTTAGCAAGCCCTGCATTTCCACCAATCTGTTTAACAAGCCCACGCTTTACTGAGAATTTCTCCATGAGCAAGGCCAAAACTCCATTGAACATAAGGCTCACCGTCAAAAAAGGCCGAAGAGAAATATTTTGATTAAGCACTTTGTGGAGGAGTCGTGCGAGTCAATTACATTTTGCCAATTTCACTGATAATGATTCTTTTACTCCCTATTGTAATTGCTGAGAGTAAACAAGTAGATTTGTCATTGGAATCATCAATTGCTAATTATGATCTAGGTATTTCCACAGCCTCAGTTTCTCCTGATGGTGAATCAGTATTATTGATTGGTAATGAGGGATATGCGCATTTAATTTCAGCAAAAAATGCTGGTGACCGTTCACTAGATGTAGAATTGAATAGCGCAAGAGAACACGATTTCAATGATGTGTCTTGGCACCCTAGAGGTGAGGCGGCATTGATTGCAGGAGATTTTGGTACGGCTATGAGGTATGAGAAAATTGATCACAGTATCACGATAGTCAATGGTACGGGGTCAATTTTAGGTAGAGATATGAGTGCAGTTGAATGGCGTAGTGCAGGGGATTATGCTTATTTCGCAGCAAAAGATGGCGAGGTTTGGCGCTTTTCAGAGGGAACAGGTTTCATGAGTCTTGGCAATAATGCTAATTCTGAAATAACTGGGATTTCATGTCATATTAACTATGATATTTGTGTTGTATCCACTCTTTCCAGTGGCTTGGGAGTAATTGGTGCAACTCATAACTTAACATGGATTAGTGGAACTAAAACAGACACTTGGATTGATGTTGATTGCCCAGATGCCCAATTAAACGAATGTGTTGCTTTCGGTAGTGGTCTTAGAATGATTTCTATTCAACTAAATACCGTAGACCATACTAAATCTTCAGTCGGAGACATGGTAGAATATAGGACATTAGAGGGTGATTTTATTGCTTCATCAAGAGGCTATTCTAGTACTTCCATAATCTATCTTGCACCTTCATCAACGGTTAGATATGACTCAGTTGACGATATTGCCAAAGTTCAAATCTCATCAACACAGTTTAGTGATTGGGATTCAGTCATCTCCGGAAGGCAGATTTCCTATGTTTGGGAAAACAATTTCAATAGCGGTTTCCTTTTGACATCCAACGGTAATATAGTTTCATTTGAACCCCATGAAGTTCAGATTGACAATAGCATGATGACAACAATAATTTTAGTGGCAGTATCTGTTTCTGTGCCTGGAGTAATTTTGGGATTAATCTACATGAATAGTCCTTTTTTACAAAGAAAATATAACCAGTTTAGGAAGAAAATTAAGAAATGACCTTCTTCTAAACGTAGTTAGGTTATTGAAGCGCCTATGACCCCGACGAAATGGGGAGAACACATGGAGCAGTTCGAAGGGCTAGATTTTTACGATATAGAGAGCCTATTAACCGAAGAAGAAATAATGATTAGAGATATGGTAAGAGATTGGGTAGACGAAGAAGTTTTACCCAAAATTGAACATGCTTGCGAAGAAGGAATTTTCCCTGATGAGTGGCGAGTAGCACTAGGGGAAATGGGTGTTCTTGGAGCGCCATTGAAGGGCTATGGATGCCCGGGGTTATCTTATGTAGCATATGGTTTGATTTGTCAAGAACTTGAAAGAGGAGATTCAGGACTTCGATCCTTTGCTTCAGTTCAAGGCTCCTTAGCAATGTACCCAATTTGGGATTTCGGTAGTGAAGAACAGAAGAGTTACTATTTGCCAAAGATGACATCTGGGGAAATGGTAGGATGTTTTGGACTTACTGAACCTGATTATGGTTCTAATCCAGGTGATATGATAACTAAAGCTGAAGATATGGGAGATCATTATTTACTTAATGGGGCAAAAATGTGGATTACTAATGGAACTATAGCAGATGTAGCAATAGTTTGGGCTAAGTTAGATGGAGTAATTAGAGGATTTATTGTCGAGAAAGATGACGAGGGATTTTCTGCTCCTGAAATGAAAGGTAAGCATTCTTTGAAGGCATCAGTTACCAGTGAATTGGTTTTCCAAGACTGTAAGATTCCAAAAGACCGTATTCTGCCTAATGTAAAAGGTCTAAGAGGGCCTTTTTCATGTCTAAACAATGCTCGATATGGTATATCTTGGGGCGCTCTTGGAGCTGCTATGGCATGTTTCCATAGTGCCAAGACATATGCTCTATCAAGAATCCAATTCGATGTACCAATCGCATCTTATCAATTGGTTCAAAACAAACTTGCTTGGATGCTGAGAGAGATTACTAAAGGTCAATTGTTAGCATATCACCTTGGAAAGAAGAAAGATGATGGTACATGGTTCAATGAGCAAATATCTTTGGCTAAAATGAATAATGTCGATATTGCTCTTGAAATTGCTCGAACAGCACGTGATATACATGGTGCTAACGGTATTCTTGATGAGTACCCAGTAATGCGTCACATGGCTAATTTAGAGTCTGTCAAAACTTATGAAGGAACTCACGATATACACAATTTAATCATTGGTAGATACATTACAGGCATTCAAGC
>CETU01039743.1_pt1 | contig 15226 bp, 10 predicted proteins | sample 356531 | NCBI WGS metagenome assembly CETU01 (sample SAMEA2623488, study PRJEB7988) | marine metagenome | isolation source: saline water (ENVO:00002010), including
AATGTTACATTATCACCAGGCATAACCATTTCTGTTCCTGCTGGAAGCTCACAACTACCGGTTACATCTGTTGTTCTAAAATAAAACTGAGGTCTATATCCTTTAAAAAATGGAGTATGTCTTCCACCCTCTTCTTTTTTAAGAACATAAACTTCTGCTTTAAATTTCTTATGAGGCTTGATTGATCCAGGCTTTGCAATTACTTGACCTCTTTGAATATCTTCCTTATCAATTCCCCTAAGTAGCAACCCTGCATTATCACCTGCCTGACCTTCGTCTAGAATTTTTCTAAACATCTCAACCCCAGTACATGTTGATTTCTTATCAGCATCCATACCGATAATCTCAACTTCTTCACCAACTTTCACAATTCCAGCCTCAATTCTTCCAGTCGCCACTGTACCTCTACCAGTAATTGAGAATACATCCTCAACCGGCATTATGAAGTTTTTATCAACATCTCTCTTAGGTGTTGGAATAAACGAATCTACATGACTCATCAATTCATAAATCTTTTCCGCATCTGCACCTGTCCCATCTGAATTAAGAGCGTTTAAAGCAGAACCTTGAATAATAGGAGTATCATCACCAGGAAAATCATACTGACTTAAAAGCTCTCTTAACTCCATCTCAACAAGCTCCAATAACTCAGGATCATCAACTTGGTCACATTTGTTCATAAAAACAACAATAGAGGGAACATTTACCTGACGAGCAAGAAGCAAATGCTCTCTAGTTTGCTGCATCGGTCCATCTGTTGCAGCCACAACTAAAATAGCACCATCCATTTGAGCTGCACCTGTAATCATATTTTTGATATAGTCTGCGTGACCTGGGCAATCAACGTGAGCATAATGACGACCTTCAGTCTCATACTCAACGTGAGCCGTATTAATTGTAATACCTCTCTCTCTTTCTTCAGGTGCATTATCAATATTTTCAAAATCAGTCTTTTCAGCAAGCCCCTTAGATGAAAGGCATTTTGTGATTGCCGCTGTTAAAGTTGTTTTTCCATGGTCAACGTGACCAATTGTCCCAACATTTACATGCGGCTTGGTTCTTTCAAATTTCTCTTTAGACATATATCATACTCCTTGTTTTAAGATTCAACTTTTCCATGAATTTTTTCTAAAATTTCTTTCTCAATTGATTGTGGGACTTTTTGATAGTGCGAGAATTGCATTGTAAATAAGGCCCTACCTTGTGTCATAGATCTTAAGTCTGTCGCATATCCAAACATTTCTCTCAAAGGAACTTCGCAGTCTAATACTTGACCATCGCTCCTTAACTGCATCCCTTTAACTTGACCTCTTCTTGAAGTCACATCTCCATTTACTGAACCCACATAATCTTCAGGAGAAATTATTTCAAGAGACATTATAGGCTCAACCAAAAAAGGACCTGCCTTTTTAACTGCTTCCTTAAAAGCCATAGAACCTGCGATTTTGAATGCAATCTCACTAGAATCTACATCATGATATGACCCATCCATTAAAACTATTTTTACATCTTGAATCGGGTATCCCGCAAGAACTCCATTCATTGTAGCTTCACGAATACCAGCTTCTACTGCAGGTATATATTCTTTAGGAATATTTCCACCTACAATCTTATTCTCAAATTCAAAACCCTTTCCAGGCTCATTAGGCTCTAGACTTATAATGACATGACCATATTGACCTCTACCGCCAGACTGTCTAGCAAACTTCGTATCTTGCTTTTCAACTTTATTTGCAATGCATTCTTGGTAAGCTACTTGAGGTGAACCAGTGTTGACAGCTACATTAAACTCTCTCCTAAGCCTATCAACAATTATATCCAAATGAAGTTCTCCCATACCTGAAATAATTACTTGACCAGTTTCTTCGTCATTTTTTATTCTAAAAGTAGGGTCTTCCTCGGCCAACTTAATTAACCCATCTGATAAATTTTCCTGATCTTGTTTTGTTGAAGGTTCTACCGATATAGCTATAACAGGTTCAGGGATTTCTATTTTTTCTAATATAATTGGATTATTTGAATCACACAAAGTATGACCTGTCTTGGTATTTTTCAATCCAATCATAGCCGCAATCTCACCTGCTACTACAGTCTTCCTTTCCTCACGCTTATTAGAGTGCATCAAAACAAGTCTACCAACCCTCTCTTTTTTTCCTGAATTAGGATTATAAATCGTATCTCCAGTAGATACAGAGCCAGAATAAACTCTAAAAAAAGTCAATCTTCCAACGTATGGATCAGTTGCAATCTTAAAAGCAAGTGCAGATAAAGGCTCATCCTCTGACTGCTTTCGCAATGAAGGTTCATCATTCTCAGTAAAGCCTTCAACGTCACCTAAATCTATGGGCGATGGCAAGAAATCTATTACTGCATCTAAAATCTGCTGAACACCTTTATTCTTAAAAGCTGAACCACAAAAAGCAGGAACAATTGACAAACCATCGCTAGTCCCTTTAATGGTGGCTTTTCTAATTGCTGCTTTGAGCTCATCAACTGAAATTTCTTCATCAGATAAGTATTTTTCCATAAGATCATCATCACATGATGCAACTTCTTCAAGCATAAAATTATTCCATTTAGCGGCCTCATCTTTCAAGTCATCAGGTATTTCAGTTGTATCAAAAGTTGACCCATCATCTGACGTGTATATGATTGCTTTCATGTTAACCAAATCAACAAGCCCTTTAAATGTATCTCCTGCCCCAATAGGAATAGTCAGAGGAACAGGTCTAGCTCCAAGCCTATCTTTAATCATTTCTATAACATTAAAGAAATCAGCGCCTGTCCTATCCATTTTATTTACAAATGCTATTTTAGGTACGCCATACTTATTAGACTGCCTCCATACTGTTTCAGATTGAGGCTCAACTCCGCCTACCGCACAAAAAAGAGCAACGGCTCCATCTAATACTCTCAAAGCTCTTTCAACCTCGATCGTAAAATCAACGTGCCCTGGAGTATCAATTATATTAATTCTATTGTCATTCCAAAAAGCTGTAGTGGCTGCAGATGTAATGGTGATACCTCTTTCTTTTTCTTGATCCATCCAATCCATAGTAGCGCCACCATCATGAACTTCGCCCATTTTATGCAACCGACCAGTGTAATATAAAATTCTTTCAGTTGTTGTGGTCTTACCGGCATCAATGTGAGCCATAATTCCAATATTTCTAACTTTATTTAATACAGTGTTTTTCATAATTTTTATCTAAAATGAGAAAATGCCTTATTAGCTTCAGCCATTTTATGAGTATCTTCCTTTTTCTTAATTGTAGATCCTTCATTTTTTGAGGCAGATACTAGCTCTGCACAAAGCCTATCAACCATACTATTTCCTTTTCTAGATCTCGCAAACGTTATTATCCAACGCATTGCCAAGGCCGTTCTCCTGTTTTCAGGGATATCTATAGGAACCTGATAAGTAGCTCCACCTATTCTTTTTGATTTAACCTCAACAACAGGTGCAGCGTTTTTTAGTGCTTTCTTAAAAATGTCTAGAGGGCTATCTGTATTTTCTTTTTTGCTAATTAAGTTCAAAGAATCATAAAAAATCTTTTCAGCAACACTCTTCTTTCCATCTTTCATAAGATTGTTAACAAATTTAGCAACAACCAAATCGCCATAAACTGGATCTGGGACAATTTTTCTTTTTTCTGGTCTTCTTCTTCTCATAATTTATTTAGGTTTTTTTGCTCCATATCTTGATCTACTAGTCATTCTACCTTCAACTCCAGCTGTATCAAGAACACCTCTAACAGCGTGATAGCGAACACCCGGTAAATCTTTAACCCTACCACCCTCAATTAATACTATAGAGTGCTCTTGAAGATTGTGACCTTCACCAGGAATATAAGCCGCAACTTCAAAGCCATTAGACAGTCTAACCCTAGCAACTTTTCGCAATGCAGAGTTTGGCTTCTTAGGGGTAGTAGTGTAAACCCTAGTGCAAACGCCCCTTCTTTGCGGACACGCCATCAAAGCTGGAACCTTATTCTTTTTTAATATTTTTTTTCTACCTTTTCTTACTAATTGATTTATAGTCGGCATTTTGCCTCCACAAGTATAGCCCGTTAAACTACGACATTGTTTTTATAATTACAAAGAATTATTATTAATTAATTACGATTATTTTTATTCTGAGTCCACCTCTTCTGATTTTACCGAAGGCTGACCATCAACAGAGCTTGATTGCGAAAGATCTTCATCTTTCTTTACAAAAATAGCGCCATTATCTCTATTGCCAGTACCAGCAGGAATAAGTCTTCCAATTATTACGTTTTCTTTCAGACCTTTCAAGTGGTCAGTTTTTGCTTCAATAGCCGCATCTGTCAGCACCCTCGTGGTTTCCTGAAAAGATGCCGCAGATATAAAGCTTTCAGTATTCAATGACGCTCTAGTAATTCCAAGAAGCAAGGGAGTAAAAGTCGCAGGAAGACATTTTCGCGTCTTAATCGTTTTTTTCCCATCCTCTTTCAGCTCTGCATTAAAGTCTTTTATATTGCTAAAAGAAACCACATCATTTAATTCGTAATCAGAATCGCCTGGATCAGTAACAACTCTCTTATTTGTTAATTCATTGTTTTCAGAAACAAGAACACTTCTACTAATTCTATCTCCTTTATAAAACTGAGAATCTCCTGGGTCAGAGACTAGCACTTTTAGCATCATTTGCCTAACAATAACTTCAATATGCTTATCATTAATACTTACACCTTGAATTCTATATACTTGCTGGATCGCATCAACGAGATACTCTTGCACTTTTGATGCACCCTTTATTTTTAAAATATCTCTAGGAGAAACAGACCCTTCACACAACTTATCACCAGCCATAATAAAATCATTATCATGAACAAGCACGTGTTTGCCATAAGGTATTTTATAGACTTTCTCTACATCACTACCTAAAACATGAACTTCTCTAATTCCTCTTTTTATTTTACCATACTTAACCCTTCCATCAATCTCAGTAACTATCGCAGGATTCCAAGGGTTTCTTGCTTCAAACAACTCAGCAATTCTTGGCAATCCTCCAGTAATGTCCATAGTTTTGCCCATGTCCCTAGGAATTTTAACCATTAACTGTCCAGCTTTCACTTTTTCTCCATCTTTAACCACAACAGTAGCTTTAAAGGGTAATATACTAACACCGCCAATCGCAGAATCGCCCTTTTTAGTTTCAATTTCTATATGAGGACTTAAATTTCTATTTTTAGACTCCGTAATTACAACCATTTTTCTTCCGTCGTCAATAGCCTCTTCAACGTATGTCTCTCCATCAATCATATCTTTATATCTAACTGTTCCCGCAGATCTAGCAAGTATAACATCGGTATAAGGATCCCAAGAAAACAAGATATCACCAGAACTAACTTTAGCTCCATTCTTAATATGAAGCTTTGCACCATACGGCACAGTCCAATTAGATATAACGTTTTTCTTACTATCCAGCAAGTCTATCTGGCTATTACGAACAACACAAACGTTAATCTTGTTACCATCATCATCTTTAGACTCTAAAAACTCTAGACTATCGCTAAACTTAATCGTGCCATTGTTTTTAGCCATCCTTTGTGATTGCTCAATAATTCTTGATGCAGTACCACCAATATGGAAAGTTCTAAGAGTAAGCTGAGTGCCAGGCTCTCCAATAGATTGAGCAGCCATTATACCTACAGCATCTCCTCTTTCTGGTAATTTATTTGTAGCAAGGTTTAGCCCATAGCACATTTTGCAAATACCACTACTGGACTCGCATGTAAGGACAGACCTAGCTCTCACTTGATAAATATTTGCCCTTCCAATCTGCTCAGATATTTTCTCATCCATTAACTCATTAGCTTTTACAATTAGCTCACCAGTTATTGGGTCTTCAATATCCTCAGTGGTATATCTTCCTAAAATTCTTTCTTCAAGAGCTTCAATAATCTCTTCACCCTCTTTTAAATCCTTAAGGACTATACCTTGAACAGTACCACAATCCATCTCTGTGATAGTCAAGTCTTGAGCTACATCAACTAATCTTCTAGTTAAATATCCTGCATCAGCCGTTTTTAAAGCAGTATCAGCTAACCCTTTTCTGGCTCCATGAGTTGAAATAAAATACTCAAACACTGACAAGCCTTCTTTAAAGTTGGACACAATCGGATTCTCTATTATTTCACCTGCTGAACCTGACATGCTTTTTTTAGGCTTTGCCATCAAACCTCTCATTCCTGCAAGCTGCTTAATCTGATCCTGACTACCTCTAGAACCAGAGTCTGCCATCATGTAAAGAGCGTTAAATCCTTCCCTGTCATTTTTCAATCCAGAAAACATTGAGTTTGCAACATCGGTAGTAGCGTGAGTCCAAATATCAATAACTTTATTGTATCTCTCGCCTTCTGTTAATATTTTTTTATTAAATTTCGCTTGAACATCATCTACTTTTAATGCGGCCTTGTTAATAATATCGTCTTTATTATCAGGTATCATAATATCATCTATTGATATTGACAGACCGCTTTGAAAAGCATATCCAAAGCCCAAATCCTTTAATCGATCTAAAAATAAAACAGTTTCATAATTACCTACATTTGTATAGCAATCGTAAACAAGTTTTATTAAATCTTTTTTACCTAATTGTTTATTAATGTAAGGCATGCCTTTTGGCAGAATATCGTTGAATATGATTCTACCTAGGGTTGTTTCAATTTTAAGGTCATTATGCCTAAATTCAACTATTGCATGCAATGAAACTTCTTTGTTCGAGTATGCTAACTTGGCTTCGCTAAAAGAAGAAATCACCTTACCCTCACCCATCTCACTTTTACGGTCTCTTGTAAGGTAATAGCAGCCTAAAATCATATCTTGTGATGGAATTGAAATAGGCTTACCCGTAGCTGGGTGCAAAATATTATGACTAGACAACATTAACAGCCATGACTCCATTTTTGCTTCTGAGGACAATGGGACATGCACAGCCATTTGATCTCCATCAAAATCAGCATTAAACGCTGAACAAACTAATGGATGCAACCTTATTGCCTTTCCATCAATTAATTTTGGTTGAAAAGCCTGAATACCCAGTCTATGTAGTGTAGGCGCTCTATTTAAAAGCACAGGATGATCTGACACAACATATTCTAAAACTTTATAAACACTGCTATCCTTTTTGTCAATTAGAAGTTTTGCGCTTTTTGGCGTATTGGCATAATTTCTTTTAATAAGTTCAAAAAGGATAATTGGCTTAAATAGCTCCATCGCCATTTCTTTTGGAATCCCGCATTCGTGAAGATTTAACTCAGGACCAACAACAATAACTGATCTCGCTGAATAATCCACCCTTTTACCTAACAGGTTCTGCCTAAATCTTCCAGTTTTCCCTTTTAGTGAATCACTTAAAGACTTCAAAGGTCTGCGAGTTCCACTTCTAACTGCTGATTGATACCTACTATTATCTAGTAAAGAATCAACGGCCTCTTGCAGCATTCTCTTTTCATTTCTCAAAATAACATCTGGCGCTTTTATTTCAATCAACTGCTTTAACCTATTATTTCTTATAATAACTCTCCTATATAAATCATTTAAATCTGAAGCAGCAAATCTGCCTCCATCCAACGGAACCAAAGGTCTAAGTTCGGGAGGTATAACAGGCAAAATACTTAAAATCATCCACTCAGGTTTATTATAAATTAATTTTTCTTTTCTGGTATCAAATTTTCTTAAAATTCTCAATCTTTTTAAAAAATCTTCTCTCTTCTGATTTGAAGTTTTAGGATCACTAACTATTTCTTGCAGATCTTTTATTGTCTGAACAACGTCTAGGTTCGCTAATAATTTTTTAACTGCGAAACCGCCCATAGATGCAATAAAATAATTCTCATCATCAACATCTTGTTCATTTGCAGCATGAATTCCAAATTGGTCATCTAAATCTAGAAATTCCTCTTCATCAATTAGGTCTCCATATTTTAAAGAACTTCCACCCGGATTTAATACAACATATTTTTCATAATATGTAATACTCTCTAGTTGCTTGGTAGTATATCCTAGTAAGTTACTAATCTTGCTTGGGATGGACCTAAGGTACCATAAATGAACAACAGGAACTGCAAGAGTAATGTGACCTGTTCTCTCCCTTCTAACTGTTTTTCTAGTAACCTCAACACCACATCTGTCGCAAACTATGCCTCTATATCTTATACCTTTATATTTACCACAATTGCACTCCCAGTCTTTTACTGGTCCGAAAATTTTCTCACAAAACAACCCATCTTTTTCAGGCTTGTACGATCTATAGTTTATGGTTTCAGGTTTTAATATTTCCCCATTAGATCTATCAAGAATTTCTTCAGGAGAAAGTAAGCCCAATGTAATTTTTGAAAATGAATTAGACTTCCTACTTACACTTGAATTTCTCATTGTTTTGTACATTTATTAAAGTCCTCTATAGTTTAATTTTATTTAACTTAATATTATATTTAAGCCTAAGCCTTCCAACTCTTTAACCAATACGTTAAAAGATTCCGGAACATTTGGCTCAGGAGGATTTTCACCTCTAACAAGAGCGTTATAAAGTTCAGTTCTTCCTTGCACATCATCTGATTTAACAGTTAAAATCTCTTGAAGAGTATGCGCTGCACCATAAGCCTCTAAAGCCCACACTTCCATCTCACCAAAACGCTGCCCACCCGATTGCGCCTTACCGCCTAAAGGCTGCTGTGTTATAAGTGAATATGGGCCAGTAGAACGAGAATGCATTTTATCATCAATTAGGTGTGATAATTTCAACATGTAAGATATACCCACTACAACCGGGTTGTCGATTTTCTCACCAGTTTTTCCATCGTATAGCTGAAATTTGCCGGAATCAGGTAAACCTGCTTCTCTCATCTCAGATAAAACCTCATCGTGCGACGCTCCATCAAAAACTGGAGTAGAATAATATTTATTTAAGCTAAAACCAGCCAAGCCTAACATTGTTTCGTATAGCTGACCTAAATTCATTCTTGAAGGTACCCCCAATGGATTAAGTATGATATCGACTGGAGAGCCGTCTTCCATAAATGGCATATCCTCCTCAGGAACAATAATTGAAACTATACCCTTATTACCATGCCTACCAGCCATTTTGTCTCCGATCGAGACCTTTCTTTTTTGAGCTATATAAACTTTAGCCAGCTTCATAACACCTTGCTGTAGCTCATCACCAACCCTCAATTTGAATATTTTTTTCTCTAGATCTTCTTCGATCTGCTTTAAATTTCTCCTGTAATTCTTCCAAATTCTCAATATATTCTGCCATTTAATAGGAGATTCAACCCAAGGAGACTTAAGAGACAACTCTTCATAGTCTAGAGATGCAATTCTTTTTTTATTAAGAAGTGTCTTTGCCTTTATTAGTGTCTTATTTGTAGATGTATCCCTTATGCCACCGCAAGTTTCATTTAAGAGCTGATTTTTAAGCAGATCATCTCTTTTTTCAATCAATTCAAATCTTTCTTGTCTGGCACTTTTTTGAAGCCCTCTTATAATACTCTTTTCTTCAGATCTAAGCGCTAGACTTTTTCTCTCAAATAGCTGAGTTTCAACAACTACACCACTCACTCCAGAGCCACATCTTTTAGAAGCGTCTTTAACATCTCCCGCTTTCTCACCAAAAATAGCTCTTAATAACTTTTCCTCAGCAGTGGGATCCGTCTCTCCTTTTGGCGTTACCTTACCAACTAAAATATCTCCAGGATTAACAATTGCTCCAACTCTAACAATCCCTCTAGAATCTAAGTTCTTTGTAGCTTCATCGCTAACATTTGGAATCTCAGGAGTTAATTCCTCTTCTCCTCTTTTTGTATCGCGAATCTCTACCTCAAACTCTTTTATATGAATGGAGGTTAAAATATCATCCTTAACAAGGCGCTCATTGATTATTATAGCATCCTCAAAGTTATAACCTCTCCATGGCATATAAGCTACCTTCAAGTTTCTTCCTAATGAAAGCTCTCCTCTATATGTAGAGTGTCCATCAGCGAGTAAATCACCTTTTTGCACCTTCTCTCCGACACTAACTACAGGCCTTTGATTAATACATGTATTTTGATTTGTTCTCAAAAATTTATTCATGTTATACTCTTTAAACTTTTCAACAGCCATCAATTCTAACTCTTCTGGCTCGCCATCAGTTTTAATAATTATCCTATTGGAATCAACGTACTCAATAGAGCCAGAAAAATCTGAATAAATAGCTGCCCTAGAATCTTTAGCTACAACAGATTCCATTCCGGTAGCAACTATTGGAGGCTCAGGGTTCATAAGAGGAACTGATTGTCGCATCATGTTTGAGCCCATCAAGGCTCTATTTGCGTCATCGTTTTCTAAAAAAGGTATCAAAGAAGCCGAGACACTTACAATTTGAGATGGAGAAACATCCATATAATCGACTTTATCGGACTCAACTATTGGAAAATCATCTCCATTTCTAACCCTAATAAGTTGATCGCTGAATTGACTAGTTTTAGTTATAATTTCTTTAGCCTGCGCAATGTAAGACCTGTCCTCTTCATCAGGAGATAAAAACTCAACCTCCTCTGACACGGCATAACCTGAAGATGCAGACTCTATTCTCCTGTAGGGAGATTCAATAAAGCCTAATTTATTTACAATGGCATGACAAGCCAGTGAATTAATTAAGCCAATATTCGGACCTTCAGGAGTCTCAATTGGACATAATCGACCATAATGAGTATAATGAACATCTCTAACCTCGAAACCGGCTCTTTCTCTAGATAAGCCACCTGGACCCAATGAAGAGATTCGTCTCTTGTGTGTAATTTCAGCCAAGGGATTCGTTTGGTCCATAAATTGTGAAAGCTGACTGGTTCCAAAAAAAGTATTTAAAACGGTTGTAATAATTCTTGAGTTAATTAAGTCCTGAGGAGTTAAGCTTTCAGCCTCTCTTTGACTCATTCTTTCTCTAATAGTTCTAAACATCCTGCTAAGAGCTATGCTAAATTGATTGGCTAACTGCTCTCCTACAGTTCGAACCCTTCTATTTCCAAGATGGTCAATATCATCTGGACCATGCTCTCCAATACGCATCTTAATTAAATACTTGAATACCTCAATAAAATCCTGCTTGATAAGTATAGGCTCATCTATTGGGGCGTCCAAGCCAAACTTTTTATTAATTCTATATCTACCAACTGCACCCAAATCATATTTCTTCGTAGAGAAAAACATTTTTTCTATGAACTTCGATGCAATTTCAAGATTTGGAGAATCTCCTGTTCTTAAATGTTTATAAAGCAACATTACAGCATCTTCAAAATTATTAGTAGGATCTTTCTTCATAGTGTTGCTTAAAAGTTCATAAGGCAAATTATCCTCAGGATCTACAACAGAAAGCTCTTTTACTTTATGGCTCTTCAAAACATTTAAAATTTCCTCATCAATCAATGATGTGCTTTCCAGTATTACCTCTCCAGTCTCTTTATCGATGAGATCCTCACACATAACTTTTCCAATGATTTTTTTACTTGAAGTAGGCATGTTAATTGTCATGTCAAACGCATCAAAAATATCTTTATTTGTTGAAATCCCAATAGCTCTAAGCAATAAGGTAGCCGGAAACTTTCTTCTTCTATCAATGATAGCATACATGCAATCGTAAATATCTGTAGAGAAATCAACCCAAGAACCTCTAAATGGAATCACTCTCGCTGCATGAATCTTGGTACCATTTGGGTGTATGGACTGATCAAAAAATACTCCGGGAGATCTTTGAAGCTGACTAACAATAATTCTCTCAGCACCATTGATAATAAAGGTGCCTCGTTCAGTCATATATGGAATGTTACCAAAAAATACGTCCTGCTCGATGCTTTGAACATACTTAGATTTATCGTTTTCATCTGTTATATGCAGAACGAATTTAACCTTAAGAGGGACAGAGAAGCTTATCCTTCTTTCCAGGCACTCTTTAAGCGTATATTTTGGCAGACCGAGATAATAACTTTTATACTCTAATAGGTAGTTTTTATGATTATCCTCAACTGGGAATATGTTTCTAAATACAGCTTCTAGTCCCTTATTTTCTCTTTTTTCAGGAAGAATATCTTCTTGCAAAAAATCATCCCAAGAATATACTTGCAATGACAATAAATCAGGAAGAGAGGTTAATTGTTTAGTTTTAGAAAAAGACTGCCTATCAATAGCTGGAATACCCATCTAAAAACTCCTATAAATATTAGTTATAATTAAAAAAATAATGTGCAAAAACTCTATTTAAGAGTTACTGAAGCGCCTGCTTCTTCAAGCTTTTTCTTAATTTCCTCAGCTTCATCTTTTGAAGCAGCTTCTTTTACGATAGTTGGCGCGCCATCTACCATATCTTTTGCTTCTTTTAAGCCTAGAGAAGTAATTTCTCTAACAGCTTTGATTACATTTATTTTCTTATCTCCAGCACCTGACAGTTCTACGTCAAATTCAGTTTTTTCTTCAGCGGCTTGACCACCAGCATCTCCACCAGCAGCAGCAACTGCAACTGGTGCAGCAGCAGAAACACCAAATTTATCTTCTATTTCAGAAATCAATTCAGAAATTTCTAACATATTAGAACTTTCTAAATATTTTAACACATCTTCTCTTTTTATATCAGCCATTTTCTCTAACTCCTTTCTACTTTTGAATAGCTCTTAATGCAAACACTAATTTTGCCATAGAACCATTTAATGTTGACGCCAATCCATACATTGGGCTATTTAAACATGAAACAAATTTACCTAGTAAAACTTCTTTTGATGGCAGACTAGCTAGTTGTTTGTACTTACTAGCATCATACAGCTCTCCATCAAAAAAGACCCCTAGTACTTCTAGGGAATCATCATTCTCTTTCAAAAAATCTTTAATAACTCTTGCTGGAGCTACGGGATCTTCAGAAAAAGCTATAGCTACTTGATTCTCAAGCAATTCGTCAAATTTACCTTCGAATCCAGCTTCTTTAGCTGCAATTTTAGTGAGAGTATTTTTAATTACTTTAAAATTGACACTATTGCTAGAAAAAGCTTTTCTCAATTCTGTGATCTGAGGAACAGACATCCCCGTGTATTTAGTAAAATAAACACCCTGAGAGTTTTTAAAACTGTCTACTGTCTGAGTTACAATATCTATCTTATTTTGATTTGCCATTTAAAACACCTATTTCTTAATTTATTCTAAAAGAGTTTTTATCAATTTTAATACCTGGACCCATGGTAGAGGATAAGGTAATCTTATTAATATAGACACCCTTTAATGATGACGGTCTAGCTTTTAAAACAGCCTTCATCAAAGTATCAAGATTACTGTGAATCTGATCTTTTGTAAATGACATCTTACCAATACCAGAGTGAATAATTCCGTATTTATCGACTCTAAATTCTATTTTACCACCTTTCATTTCTTTGACAGCCTTAGCAACATCTTTTGTCACTGTACCAGACTTAGGATTGGGCATTAATTTTTTAGGGCCCAAAACCTTACCAAGCTTTCCAAGAGATGGCATCATGTCAGGGGTTGCAATAATAATATCAATATCTGTCCAACCTGAATTGATTTTTTCAAAGTATTCATCCGAACCAGCAAAGTCTGCACCTGCATCCAAAGCCTTCTTAACATCATCGCCTTCAGCAATAACAAGAATAGCAACTTCCTTTCCAGTTCCAGCAGGAAGCGCTACTGTCCCTCTAATAGCCTCTTCAGCATGCCTTGGATCTACCCCTAAATTCACAGCTACATCAATAGTCTCATCAAACTTTGGAGATTTGGAGGACATTAAAATATCTATAGCTTCATCCGAAGAATACAGCTTCTCTCTATCAACTAATTTTAAATTTTCAGATACTCTTTTCATATTTTATTTTTCCACATTTATACCCATACTTCTAGCTGTGCCTTTAACCATTTTAATGACCGACTCGAGGTCAACAGCATTAGATTCTGGGAATTTTATTTCAGCAATTTCTTTAACTTTAGAAATAGGTATTGCCCCAACCTTATCTTTATGAGGCTCAGAAGAACCTTTCTTTAATTTGGTCGCTTCTAAAATTAAACTTGAAGTTGGAGGCGTTTTGGTTACAAAAGTAAAGGACCTATCAGCATAAACTGTTATCTCAGCAGGAATAAGTTTTCCTTGCTGGTCCTGTGTTTTTGCATTAAATGCCTTGCAGAACTCCATTATATTGACACCATGCTGTCCCAAAGCAGGACCTACAGGAGGCGCCGGATTTGCCTGTCCAGCTAAAATTTGTAGTTTTATAAATCCTATTACTTTTTTTGCCATATTAACTCACCATTTCTAATTGAAAAAAGTCAAGCTCAACAGGAGTTGGTCTCCCAAAAATTGAAATTATAACCCTAACTTTTTGTTTATCCTTATTAACTTCCTCTACAACCCCATTAAAATCAATAAATGGACCTGATATAACTTTAATGTGGTCATCTTTCTTAAATGGGACGTCGACATTATCAATAATCCCTTCTTTTCTTCTAACCTCACCAAAAATCCTCTTAACTTCTTTTTCTCTTAGAGGCGCAGGCATTTGCCCTTTTGGCCCAACAAAACTCATTACAGATGCTGAATTTTCAATAAAATATTTTATCTCACTATCCATATCGACATTAATCATTATATAACCTGGAAAGAACATTCTTTCTTTTATTCTTTTTTTATCATTCTTAATAACAACAATTTTTTCAAAAGGAACAAAAATCTCTTTTATTCTACCTTTTAGATCAGGCGAAAACTCAAGCTCATTCATTATGTTTTCTTTAACAAACTTTTCTTTTCCTGAAACAACTCTTAATGTATACCAGTTACCAAGGTCAGAAATATTAGGAATATTTTCAGAGTCACTTTTCTCAGCATGGTCACTAGAATTATCTAAATTATCAGAAGATTCAATAGGGTCAAGGCTATCTAAGTTTTCTTCAACATCAACATTGTCTTCAAAAAACAACATAAAGCTAATAAACCCATCCTCTAACATTTGAGAGTAATAAATCGATAACAAATAGGAACATAACAAGGATAATGCAAAAAGCCAAAACGACAATTGTAGAGCCTCTTAACTCCTGTCTGTTTAGCCAAGCTACTTTGCTAAGCTCTTTTCTTACTTCAAAAAAATATTTACCAATTTTACTAAACATATATCATATCCCATTCAACGCAGGTGAGGAAGGACTCGAACCCTCAACTTCCGGCTTTGGAGGC
>CETU01158801.1_pt1 | contig 15127 bp, 16 predicted proteins | sample 356531 | NCBI WGS metagenome assembly CETU01 (sample SAMEA2623488, study PRJEB7988) | marine metagenome | isolation source: saline water (ENVO:00002010), including
GGGGTCGAATCAGGGGTTAAAGGTTCTAAACCTTCATTTCGAATAGGTTTAATTGATTGACTTTTTGGAATAGAAAAAGCCTTACGTTCTGATTTCGTTCGAGTCTTCAGATAGACAAAGATAATAATGACTAGGCAGCCGGCACAAACCAGAACAGGAAGCATGAGATTACTTAGCATGAGAGTTGTTTCTTAGCCTAGAGGAAAATCTCTGCAAAGAAATTTCAAGTTTCAGTTCTTCATAAAAACTCAGAGTACAGTTTTTTGAGGTAATGGTTGGCTTAAGCCGTAATTGTGTGTACTGTGACGGATGACACATCTTTTTATTCCAGAGTGGCTGATTCGACCGGGGGGCAGTCAGCCATCCTGGAGTCATAGGGTGGCTCAACAGTCGGTGATCATGGGGGTTTGATCATCGACTGGCCGCCTGTGCGTGATTTCCTAAGAAACAACTTTGATTTGGGCTGGGGGAGCTTCCATAGTTTCAATATCCCCACAGATCCAGCAAGAGTCCCCTGGCTTTCCTTTCCAAGTTACATCGCAAGATTTGCACGTAATGGTAAGCCTCGCAGGACGAATCCTTCGTATCTTTCCTGTCCGCCGTTTTCCAACCACAATAGGACTGTAGATTCTCTTACATTAGGGTCCAGTGATGGTCCTCAGAAATATCGATGCTAAGGTGAGCGAGCGTAACTACAAGGAAAGAGAATATCTATGAGTACTCCTGAGTGTCCAGCATCTGATGGTTCAAGTCCACGTCAAACATCCTTCAGCGGGGCCCCACCTATGTGCATTGATCCATCAAAGTCATATACAGCGACTATGGAGACGTCTATAGGAACAATGGTTATCCATCTTGATGCAGCAGGAGCACCTAATACAGTTAATAACTTTGTCTTTTTGGCCCGCTATCACTATTACGACAGTTTAATTTTCCATAGAATCATCAATGGATTTATGTGCCAAGGAGGATGCCCTGAAGGTTCAGGAAGGGGAGGCCCTGGGTACCGATTCGCCGATGAATTACCCGCTCCGGGTCGTTACGAGATCGGTTCAATCGCTATGGCGAATGCCGGTCCAGACACAAACGGTAGCCAATTCTTTATCGTAACTGGGGCAAGTGGGGTTGGACTTCCGCCCCAATATTCTCTATTTGGAAAAGTAGTTAAAGGCCTAGAGATTGCAGAGGAAATGCAAAGGGTACCCACAGGTCCTGGTGACCGTCCAGTTACCGACGTAGTCATCAACTCAGTCACAATCCAAGAAGCAGAATAAATTTTATCAACCTCTAAGGAGCTCAGGAGTAGCGACTTGGGTAACTAATCCTCATTAGCTGGTTCTTTTTCGAATCGCTTATGTCGCAGATAGCTGCTTGCACTGAGTGCAATAAGGACCATCGCAATTCCGAATCCCTTTATGCCTGAAATATTAGCGTCTAAGAAAAGCACTGCAGCTATCGTTGCAGTAACAGGCACAAGCAACTGCAATATCCCTATCAAACTAAGAGGCGTTTTTAATTGGGAAAAAGTAAGAAGTACGTGACCGAATAAAGGTACAAAAGCAACCACTAGAATTTCAGTAAGGTCGCGTTGAGTCCGAGGCATAATACCTGCTCCAGATATCAGCATCATCGGTGTGAGGACAATTCCAGACCAGATGAAATAACCCGTCATAAATTCTGCTACACCCAATTTTATTAATGCCCTTCGAGCGAGAGCGAAATAGCAAGCTCCAAGGGTTATTGCAAGTAACGCCATAAGATCTCCGGCAACTTTTCCACTTCCTTCGCTAGCTCCTGCAAGGACAATTGTGATAGCTCCACCGATTGCAAAAAGAGCTAATCCCATATCGCTTCGGGTGAGGAGCTCAGAAAAAAAGTAGTAGCTGAAGAAGATTATGATAAGAGGTTGAAGGGCTGCGATAAGACTTGCGTTAATTAGGCTGGTAACTTGTGTTGACCAGAAAAATAATCCGATAGATGATCCGAAGCATATGCCTGCGGGCGCGCATGAAATGAATTTCTCCCATGTGAATTTTTGTCGTTGTATTAAAAGAGCGTAAAAACCTAGAAAAGGCACAGCAATCCAGGATCGCCAAAATGCCATACTCAACCCATGGATATCGGATTGTGAAGTTACAACAGAAGCGATTGCTATGAGAACATATCCAAAGCTGCAAGCAAGAATACCGATCTGAAGGTCACCTCTTGATGTAACTGAATTAGGCCTGTCAGAAATAGTTCCCCACTTAGTATGCGTGAACGACTCGATAGGTTTTTCCTTTATGGAAAAGAAAAACCTTTAAATTCTATTCTTCTTCTTCATCATCATCATCTTCAGGGATCACCAGTTCCTGCCCAACCTGTATGAGATTGTAATTCTCGATACCATTCTCAGCGGCTAGTTCTTCGATAGGAACACCAAAGCTGTTGGCAATAATCCCTAGAGAGTCTCCAGCTTGGACGGTGTAAATTAACGGTGCCTTTGGAGGGACGACAATAATTGCTGTTGGTGTTGGTTCTTCGACTACTTGCGTTTCTGCTTGGGTAACTACTGCAGTTGGTGTAGCTTCTGCTTTAGGTGAATCATCGGAATCACCACCGCAAGCAGTAAAGACAAGCATGAAGACTAACACTGGTGCTACCAGTTTTTTCATTTGTCCTCCCATCTGTATCAGCTCTGACGCTATCGCAGGATAGGCAAAAGGTCCAAATGATTATGTTCTTCTAATAGGATTTGATACCTGCAGCACTTCTCTCGTATGGGTCAGGCTGAAGAACGCCGGTCAGTTCTCCCGATTCAAAAATCATTTGATCATCGAATAGGACTGATGCTTCTTTGAGTGTAAGCGTCATTGAATTGCCAATATTTACAGAAGACCATCCAGCATGGTGCACATCTAGACTCATTTGAAGGAGCTCTTGGCCACGTGGGCCATTATCTTTAAGCTTGCGAGCGAGGGCCAAACCCAAAGAGATACCGTTTAGTTGGTATGCAGTATCTACATTTGGTTCATTTTGAAGGTGAACTCGCATACGGTTGGCATCTGCTGAATCTCCTAGGATTTCGACTAGATTTCCATTTTCAATTTCAAGATGTATGGGGTCTGAGAGAATTTGACCAGTTTCGAGAAAAATATCCCCAGGCTTTAGCAAAAGCTCCCCGTTTATTTGCTCCCCACCAAAATCAATGTTGAAAATTCCTGATGGCCATTCTGCGAACTGATCTCTTTGGGACGTGATCCCAGTCTTCATAACATATTGCGCTGAAGAAAGTTCAGCTATGAGGAAAGATCCTGCTCCGGATGAGATTCTGACCTCCTTCGATGATGTGGCTAGTCGTTTGAGTGCTTGAGCTCTTCTTGCGACGCCTGAACTAACGACAAGTCGATTGAGTTCATGAATATTTTCACATTTCAGGGTCAGGACACGAATATCCGTTCGATGCTCGTCAGCAGAAATAGATTTAGTAAGGTTTCCAACGAGATCAATAGCAAATTCAGATCTAGCTAGCATTTCCGAAAGGACAGGATGACCTAGTTCGTTTTGAGATTCTTGACACGATACGTGAATAACTTGACATCCGACTCTTTCAAGAGCGGCTACAACAGTTGTTTGTAATGCTGCATCTGTATCTTCTGAAGCGACAACGATGGCACTTTCACTAGCTCCAGCATTACATAATTCGATTTGCTGGGTTAATAAGTCAATTGCTTGCCAAGAAATAATTTTCGTCCCCTATCAAATATTCTGTACTTCGTTTGCCTACACTAGCTCTACCAGACACGCAAGGGGCTCGAAACTGTCGAATTTCGTGATATCCCGTGCCCAAAACTTGTCATCATGTAAGCGGACTCTCTTCGTTTGATGTAGGTTCTTTGAGTGGTTTCATCACAGCTATGTACTCGGATCAGTTGCGGTCAGGAAGCAGAAGCTGTTTTACTTATGGTTCCTCAAGAATGCTCTGCATGGCTAGTCTCAGAGAATCACTTGGCCGCAAAAGACGGATCTCCTCTATGTAATGATTGTGCTGACAGGATGACAGTACCTATTGGGTGGACCCTGAGTGATGAGCGAAACACCCCGAAGAAACGACGCCGGAAGGGAAAGACTCAAGCCAAATCGAAGAAGCCTTCCCAGCCAGAAACAGATCAGAAATCTGATTTCGATGATGTTCCAGATTCCACAGTCGAAGATATCCCTATAGATGATGCCCCTATGCCAATCGACGTATCTGAGGTGGAGGAATTAGTTTCCGAGCCCTTTGAAGACCCCTATCTGCAGGTTGTTCCTGATAGTTCTCTCCCTGAGTCACAGATTGATGAAGGGGTCCAAGGTTCCTTTTGGGAGGATGCCTCCCCAATAGAAAAACTTGACCCTGGTAAAGAAACGCCTCTACTGCAACGAGCCTTTCGCGTCGTGAGCGAAGAATAGGCTAAAGAGTTTTGATTTAATTGAAAACTAATGATGAACATGCACTATCGTCATGACCTATGAGTAACGATGAAGGTTCGATTAGTGTCGAAATACAAGATCACATACTTCTTATGGGGTTGAACCGCCCAGAAAAATACAACGGAATCACCCCAAAGATGTCGGCAGAATTGGTTTCTGCCTACACGCAACTTGATGAAGATGACGATTTACGTGTAGGGGTTCTCTTTGGTCATGGTGACCATTTCACAGCCGGTCTTGACCTACCAAAATGGACAGAAAGAATGGAAAGAAATGATCGATCCAGTTCAAAAGAAAATTCTAAAGTAGACCCTTTTGGATTTGGTAGGAGCTGCAGAAAACCAATCGTTACAGCTGTTCAAGGGATCACCTACACATTCGGGATAGAGGTTGCGTTGGCTGGAGACATCATTATTGCCGCAAATGATTGTCGGTTCTCTCAGTTGGAACCAGCGAGGGGGATCCATGCTACTGGAGGAGCGACATTTCGGTTTGTAGAACGGGGCGGCTGGGGAAACGCTATGTACCATCTGCTTACTTGCGATGAATTTGATGCCGCCGAAGCTTTAAGAGTTGGAATCGTTCAAGAAGTGGTCCCTGTAGGTCTGCAACTTGATCGTGCTATAGAGATTGCTCAGCGAATATCTGAAATGGCTCCATTAGCTATTCAGGAAACGAAAGCTTCGGCCCGCCGTTGGATTCATGAGGGGGCTGACGCTTGTATCGAGGCCTTAGCTCCTACCCAAGCAAAATTGATGGCTACTGAGGATGCAAAAGAAGGCGTCGCCTCATTTGTCGAACGACGATCCGCAGAATTTAAAGGGCGTTAAAAGAGCGAGCTTTGGATTCTTATACGCCCCGATATGCAAAGCCTTCACAATTCCGAGGCAGTAATTTACTTAGGGCGGTTTCGTTAGTTGGTATTTTCTCTCTCGGATTAATTGTGGGGGCATGGATATGGATGGCAACTCGAGATGGCGGAATCAGCGCAGACGACCTTGTTCTACCCCCTCCGACATCTACACCTGCACCGACATCAATCCCCGAACCAACACCGATACCCACGCCCGAACCTACAGCCATATCGGAGGTTCCTCCCTACTTAGGATGGTCAGATCCAGCTGCTGTAGGAGAACCATGGGGTTCTACAGTTGAAGGCCTCCTTACCTTTCGAGGAAACCCAACGAGGACGTACTACGGGAAAGGTCCCATACCTGAAAGCCCAATAAAAAAGTGGTCATATCCTCAAAATCAGAATATGTGCGGTTCGACAACACTGAATAACGAAGATGAGCAATGGTGTGGGACAGGCTGGACTGGCCAGCCAGCGATCTTCAGGTATCGTGACAGCACCTGGGTAGTTTTTGGAGCTCTCGACGGGGCAGTGCACTTTGTTGATGCTGAATCAGGCCAACAAATTCTAGACCCCTTCCAAACAGAAGACATTATTAAGGGATCAGTCACAATCGACCCAGATGGATACCCACTCGTATACATAGGATCTCGAGATGACAAGCTTCGAGTTATCGCTTTTGATCGCGAAGATCCTGAAGAACTCTGGGCACTTGACGCTGATACGGTTCCTGGACAGCTCTGGAACAATGATTGGGATGGATCACCGATCATCATTGATGATTACATGTTCGAAGGTGGTGAAAACTCGGTTTTTCACATCATCAAACTTAACCGATCGTATGACCCATCAGGATTAGCAACAGTTGACCCTGAACTAGTGTTCACAGCTCCCGGTTATGATGATGACCTACTTTTTAAGGTTGGGAGCAATGTTTCCATCGAAAATTCAGTCGCCGTTAGTGAGAACACAGTGTATTTCGCAAACTCTGGTGGTCTCGTGCAAGGATGGGATATCACAGATCTCAAATCTGGCGTAGATCCTGAGCGGATATTTCGCTATTGGGTGGGCGACGATGTCGATGCATCCGTTGTAGTTGATGAGGAAGGCTTCCTTTACGTTGGAGTTGAGTATGAACGGGGTTTGTCTCGGTCATTTGAGGTAGGTCAGATTATTAAACTCGACCCAAGAAACGCTGAGGATCCTCTTGTATGGTCTGTATTTGACACGGCTCAACTACCTGATGGTGTTTGGGCGACCCCGGCGTTATACAAAGATATTGTGATTGTTCCGACTGATTCTGCGAGGATGATCGGCATCGATAGAGAGACAGGAAGCATCAGATGGGAGTTTTTCCTCCCAGGCCCGCTTTGGAGCTCTCCAGTTGTTGTAGATGACGTGCTTATGCAAGCAGACTGCTCTGGAAATGTATCAGGGTTCGACATTTCAGATACTTCCATAAAACCCCCACGTCTTTGGGTCGTCTATATCGGTGGTTGTATTGAATCAACACCAGCGGTCTGGGAGGGGAAAATTATCGTTGGGTCAAGAGATGGCCAAGTCCATATGGCGGCGGACTAACGACCGTCCTACCAACGAAAGGGAAAGTCTGAACGAACCTTCGCCACAGTAGATGGCTCGATGTCACTAAGTAGAATCTGATTTTCATGTTTATTTGCTTTGCTGATGGTCTTTCCCATGGGGCCATACAGCCGGCTATCGCCTGAATACGTGAGTCCATCTCCTTCGCCAATTCTGTTTACTCCTAAGACAAACGCTTGATTTTCGATTGCTCTTGCTTTGAGTAGAGACTTCCAGTGATTTCGGCGAGCTTCCGGCCAATTTGCTACGACAATAAACATGTCGGTCGATGTAGCGATATCCCAGAACTCAGGGCCAAAGCGAAGGTCAAAACATATGAAAAAACTACATCTAACCCCCTCCACCTCGACAGTGAGTGGAGCAGAGCCTTGAACATAGTGCTTGTCCTCCCCCGCATATCCAAAAAGGTGTTTTTTCTCGTATCTCAGAGTATTTCCATCTGGGTCAGCAAGCACCAAAGAATTATGGGGGAGATCATTACCCTTGGAAAGAATTGGCACTGATCCGCAAATCCATATACCTAGCTCAGTTGCCTGTTCAGTAAGAAATTGGGTGCTGGGGCCATCTAAGGCTTCACTAATGTGTTTTGTGTTCATTGAGAAACCATTGCTGAATAGTTCGGAAAGAACTATCAGGCGCGCTCCATCTCCAGCAGCCTGTTCAATTAACGGAGTAAGAAGGGAGAAGTTCTTTTCTGGTTGTTCCCATATAATGTCATGCTGAATGGCAGCGACCTTCATGGTGACCCCTCGATATCCCAGTCCGTTACATTTGCAAGTCTATTAACTGCTTCCTCGAGGACCTCTATTCTTTTGCAGAATGCGAAACGTACTAGATGGCGCCCCTCTTTTTTATTGTCATAAAACACAACATTTGGCACTGCAACGACTCCGCATCGTTCAGGTAGTGCAGTGCAGAAACTCTTACCGTCAGAAGTTCCTAGCGGCCGGATATCTGCGGTAATGAAATAAGTTCCAGCTGGCGGGAAAACTGTAAAACCAGCGGCAGTTAAACCTCCCATGAGGCAGTCGCGTTTCTGGCGCATGTCTGCAACGAACTCCTCGAAGTATGTGAGCGGTAAATTTAAGGCGGTTGCTATCGCATGCTGGAACGGGGCTCCGTTAACGAAGGTCAGAAATTGCTTCGCTGTGCGAACTGTTTCTAACAAGGCCGGTTGAGCGCACACCCACCCGATTTTCCATCCAGTGAAACTAAATGTCTTCCCCGCAGATGAGATTTGTACAGTGCGGTCGCGCATTCCAGGGAATCGGATTAATGGTGTGTGCTCTCCTTCGAAGATGAGGTGTTCATACACTTCGTCACAGATGGCGAGAAGGTTACGCTCATTACATAAGTCAGCGATAAATTGAAGTTCTTCGCTGGAGAAAACCTTTCCTGTGGGATTATGGGGTGAATTTAAAAGGATTGCCTTCGTGCGGGGTCCGATAGCGTTTTCAAGTTCTTTTGGATCGAAACTATAATCTGGAGTTCGGAGGGTTACGACCTTACGAACCCCTCCCGCCATTGAAATAGAGGCAGCGTATGAATCATAATACGGTTCGAACGTGACAATTTCATCGCCTGGTTCACAAATGGACAATAGTGTGGCAGCTATAGCCTCAGTAGCTCCTGCTGTAATTAGTACTTCATTATCGGCGTCAAAATTTATGCCATAGAAACGTTCTTGATGTTTAGCAACAGCTTTACGAAGTTCAGGAATGCCCAATCCTGGCGGGTATTGATTAAACCCGTCTCGTATAGCTTTAACGGCGGCTTCAGCGATTTCAGAAGGTCCATCGGTATCGGGGAAACCTTGACCCAGATTTATCGCTCCTGTTTTGACGGCAAGAGCTGACATTTCGGCAAAAATTGTCTCGCCGAATTCGCGCAAGTTCTCTTTAATATATGGATCTCCGGGGTGAGTCACGTCAAATAGGGTAGTGGACTTTGGCGCATCTCGATAGCAGGACTTAAGGGCGAATGAATTTTGTTCTCATATCTTCGATTTTTCCCCACGTGTGGCACTTTCTCGAATGGTCGTTCACCATTCCTACTGCTTGCATAAACGAATAGATTGTTGTTGGTCCCACCCAGGACCACCCTCGCTTCTTCAAATCTTTGCTTAGGGCTTCTGATGCGGTCGATAGAGATCGGTTTGTCTTACGAACCCTCACTTCTTCGGCGGGTTCCCAAGACCATAGATAGCTAGCAAGCGAACCTTTTTCATTGATTATTTCTGTTGCTCTTTGAGCATTATTTATTGTGGCTTGGATCTTTCCTTTATGTCGGATGATCCCTTCATCGTTTAGTAGTCTTTGGAAGTCTTTCTCATCTAGTCTGGCGACCTTTTCAATATTGAAATTTTTGAAAGCTTGACGAAAATTTTTTCTCTTTCGGAGAATCGTTATCCAAGAAAGCCCGGACTGGAATCCTTCTAAGCAGATCCTCTCAAATAGTGCGTCGTCATCTCCTATTGGAACTCCCCATTCGTTGTCGTGGTATTCCATGTAGAATTTATCCATCCCTGGCCAAAGACACCGAACAATTCCATCAGTAGCAACGTCTATCTGATCTGTCATATCACAACATACCTCATTATTTGATGGCTTTGCTTTGCCGATGGGCTATGAAATTAGGTACTAGTTTGCGTTAGGTCCTCACATCGAACTAGAGATATAACCATGGCATTGAGTATTCCTGGGTCCTTAGATGATTTTGACGCAGATTGGCTGACTCAAGCACTAAATGCTTCAGGGGTTACCTCGTCGGTGGTGGCGGATGTTGTGGCTGAACGGATTGCGATTGGTGAAGGCTTCCTAGGAGAATTAGCGAGACTTCACCTCACATATGAAACTAATGAGGGTGGACCACAAACAGTAATAGCCAAGATTCCAACAACTGATGGGGCGCTCAAACCACTTGGGGTCATGCTTGGTGTATATGAACGGGAAGCACTCTTTTATACTCATGTAGCGCCAAAAGTTTCTATTCGGAAACCGGAAGTGTATTTCAACGGAAATAACCCCGAGTCAGAGCGATACGCTCTTCTCCTAGAGGATGTTGGACAGTATCGGTCTGGGGATCACCTACTAGGTGCAAGCCTTGAGGATGCTATGGCGGTGATCGATACGGCCGCACAAATTCATTCACGCTGGTGGGATAGCAAAGAACTCATTGATATGGAGTGGGTTCCACCTCTCGATAGTCCAATTAATATGGGACTTCAAGGGCTGTATGAGGCTTCGTGGTCAACTGTTATGGATCAGTATGGGCATCTCTATCCAGATTGGCTTCCAGAGAAACTTGAATTGTTTATTCCGGAGATTTCACAGTGGTTGGTGAGTTGGGCAGAAAGAAGTAGGACTCTCACCCACAATGACTTTCGGCTAGATAATCTTCTCTTCGATGATAAGGCAGATGGTCTTCCGGAGGTCATCGTATTGGATTTCCAGCTTGTGGGAAGGGGAGATGGTTCGGGTGACCTCTCCCCGTTTTTGGGCTGCAATCTCGACGTTGACCTTCGGCGGAATTCTGAAATTGACCTGCTTCATCGGTATCACGATGCGATGCATGACCGTGAAACAGGATTTGAGACATTCGATGAACTTATAGAACAAATAGATACTGCACACTTGTTCTGGCTTGTGAACTGGGGGAATACTGCCGTTACGGCTGACCAGCCGAATGAGCGGGCATCCAAACTTTTCACTGCGATTATAGAACGAAGTATCGCCGCAGTTGTAGATCGCGATAGCGTCCAATACATCGGTTCGATGCGCAAGTAAAGCTAGGCTAAATGAAGGCGAGTGGAGGATTAAATGGGTAGCTTGCAGCAGCAAGCAATTGAGATTATCAAGTCCAAAGGACTGAAAAGACTTGAGGAGCCTGTCCAATTGGCTTCAGGTGCGATGAGCCAGGATTTCGTTGACGGCAAACTGGCTACAGCACACTTTGATGATCTAGAAGTTGCGAGCAGGGCGATCGTTGATGGAATTCTACTTCAAGGTATTGAGTTCGATGTTGTTGGGGGTCCAACTCTTGGGGCAGATGCTTTAACGATAGGAATAGCTGGCATTCAACGCTGCCGGTGGTTCTTCGTGCGTAAGAAACCAAAAGGGCGCGGAACGAACCAACTCATCGAAGGTTCACCGATAGGGGACGGCGATCGATGCTTAGTAGTTGAAGATGCGATAACAACCGGAGGTTCACTCCTGAAAGCAGTTGACGCAGTTGAAGCGACCGGCGCAAAAGTTGTTGCAGTCTCAACGCTTGTTGATCGAGGGGAAATAGCGAGACCACTCATAGAAAGTAGGGAAATTCTTTATTATCCTCTAGCGACGTATCTGGATTTGGGGATAGACCCAGTAGAGATCCCTAGTTGACATGAACTCCACAGGTGCTAGACTTATTAATGGAGGGCATTAATTAAGGGGTGGTATGTCCGAGACGCTTCACCAAAAAGAAGATGTAGAGATTCTTGCTTCGGAAGACCCTGGCGTCGGCTTGCCAGGGAGAGTTAAACTTCCAGGATATTCGCGAACAATGGGTCCTCAAACCCATCTCTTCGCGGAACGCGATCGCCTTCAAGGATTAAAGTGGGAACATTTTGATGTTCAGCAACTTTCACCCACTGTCGGAGCGGAACTCATTGGTCTAGATTTAACTCAGGAACTACCCCAACAAGTTATTGATGAAATTCAACAAGCCTTATGGGATTACAAAGTCATTTTTTTCAGAAATCAGCCAATCACTTCAGAACAGCACGTTAACTTTGCCAGCCGATTTGGGGAGTTAGAGATCCACCCATTTCTACCTCCCAATACCGAAACTCCAGAACTGGTCAGATTCGAAAAAAATGATAAGGCAGGCGGTTACGAGAATCAGTGGCATCATGATGTCACCTGGAGAAATACGCCTTCTCGAGGAGCTATTCTTCGGGCAGTCGAAGTCCCTCCGGTAGGTGGAGATACGCTTTTTGTCGACGCACATGCGGCCTATGGGGGGCTGGATCAAGAAACGAAAGACCTTATCGATGATCTATCTGCTACCCATGATTTTTTTAGAGCTTTCGCTCGCCAAGTCCCTGATGAGAAAAAGAAAGAGATACGAGAGCAATATCCGATTGTCGAACATCCGGTAGTTATCAACCACTATCAGACTGGGAAACCCTTACTATACGTGAACAGAATATTTGTTACTGGCATAAAGGGCTGGGAACAGGAACGAAGTTTTGAGCTTCTGGACCTTCTTTGTCGAGAGTTTGAGGTACTTGAGTACTCTTGCCGGTTTAGGTGGGAACCCAATTCGATAGCGTTTTGGGATAATCAAGCAGTCCAACACTATGCAACTAGTGACTATTCACCACATCGGCGAGTTATGGAGCGAGCAAGTATTAAGGGAACTCAACCCGCACGGAATTAATACCAACCTCCGCATTGATAAGTTTGACTAGTCCAGAAACTACATCCCTTCATGTTTGGAAATTGGTTTGAGGGACGTATCGTAAGTAGAGAGTTTTAGGGCTCCAATATGCCCCACGAGCTTATAAATAAAAAATTTTTTAGTGTGCAAGGAGTGCGCAGATATGAATTTGCATCCACGGGAAGACCGGATTGTTGTCCGGCCCGGAGAATCAGAGGAAACTACGGCAAGTGGTCTGGTAATACCCGACACAGCCAAGGAAAAACCACAACAAGGTGAAGTACTAGCCGTTGGACCTGGAAAGCGATCCGAACAGACGGGTGAACTAATACCAGTCGATGTAGAGGTCGGAGATACTGTTGTTTACGCAAAGTACGGAGGCACCGAAATTTCTAGTGGTGGCGAAGAACTTTTGATCCTGTCCGCACGCGACGTGCTCGCAATAGTGAAGTAGGGAACCATGTCAAAAATACTTAAATTCGACGAAGATGCCCGACGAAAGCTTGAAGCAGGAGTAAATCATCTTGCTGATGCTGTAAAGGTCACACTCGGACCTAAAGGGCGCAATGTTGTGCTCGATAAGAAGTTCGGTGCACCTACCATTACCAATGACGGTGTCTCTATTGCCCGCGAAGTAGAACTTGAGGATCCATTTGAAAATATGGGTGCTCAGCTAGTGAAAGAGGTCGCTACAAAGACCAATGATGTTGCTGGTGACGGAACAACAACCGCAACAGTTCTAGCACAAGCCATGGTTAAAGAAGGTCTAAGAAACGTAGCTGCTGGAGCGAATCCAATGGTTCTCAAAAAAGGGATCCAAGCTGCCGTAGACGCCGCTGTGGAATCCATTGGTGAGCAAGCTCAGCAGGTAGCTGACTCTAAAGACCAGATTGCCAACGTTGCTTCCATATCTGCAGCTGATGAAACAGTTGGAGAAATTATCGCTGAAGCTATTGACAAGGTAGGTAAAGATGGGGTTGTAACTGTAGAGGAGTCCAATACATTCGGTATGGATCTCGACTTCACAGAAGGCATGCAGTTTGATAAAGGTTACCTCTCACCATATTTTGTTACCGATCCTGAGCGGCAAGAAGCTGTTCTCGAAGAACCATATATTCTTTTAACACAGGGCAAAATTTCATCTGTGCAGGAAATGCTTCCTGTACTGGAGAAGGTCATGCAATCAGGGAAGCCTCTATTGATCATTGCAGAGGATGTTGAGGGTGAAGCGTTAGCTACACTGGTCGTGAATAAGATCCGTGGTACTTTCAATTCTGTTGCGGTCAAAGCTCCAGGGTTTGGAGAACGCAGAAAGGCAATGCTTCAGGACATGGCAATACTTAGTGGTGGCCAAGTTATTGCCGAGGAAGTAGGGCTTAAACTTGATGGCGTTACTTTGGATTTACTCGGAACTGCCCGCAAGGTAGTAATAACGAAAGATAACACCACTATTATTGAAGGAGCTGGAACTCGAGAGGATGTAGAAGGTCGTATTTCGCAGATCAAAGCAGAGATCGACAATACAGATTCCGATTGGGACCGTGAAAAACTACAAGAGCGTCTAGCTAAACTCAGTGGCGGAGTCGCTGTTGTTCAGGTTGGCGCTGCAACTGAAGTTGAGCTCAAGGAAAAGAAGCATCGTATTGAAGACGCACTTTCTGCAACACGCGCTGCCATTGAAGAAGGCGTCGTCGCTGGAGGCGGCACAGCCCTACTCCGAGCACGTTCTGCAGTTAACGATGCTGAAGATGGACTTAATGGGGATGAAGCTACAGGCGCTCGCATGGTAGCAACTGCTCTTACTGCGCCAGCTAAACTCATTGCTGAGAATGCTGGATACGAAGGATCCATTATTGTCCGAGAGGTTGAGAATGCCTCCGGAAATGTTGGGTTCAATGCAGCTAAAGGTGAGCATGAAGACCTTGTTGAAGCAGGAGTCATAGACCCTGCAAAAGTGACAAGAGCAGCTCTCCAAAATGCGGCTTCTATTGCTAGCTTGTTGCTAACAACTGAAGCGCTTATTGCTGATAAACCAGAACCAGAGCCACCAATGCCCGCTGGTGACCCAATGGGCGGTATGGGCGGTATGGGCGGCATGATGTAAGCGGTCCATAAGGAAACGCTAAAGAGAGCCGGTTTTCCGGCTCTCTTTTTCGTTTTGTTAAGTTTAAAAGTCATCAATCTTGTAGAAACACCGCAAATGAAGAAAACATGTGTACCCTCGCGACACATGGATAAGAAACCAAAACCTAACCCTCAGAAACTCCTCGATCAGTGGATGGAATGGGAGCGGGGAGAGACACCTCCAGGAAGAGTTATAAGTAATCTTAAAACTGGGGGTCTCCCAGAGCTTTTAGAGCAACTTATCGAAGAGAAATAATCTGGTTCAGTGGAAGAAGGCAGAGGTGGGTCTCAAAAAATTCCTCGTCCTGAATCTTGGCACCTAGGTGCGCCAGCACCTTGGGAAGGGAAAGAACGGACAGCCTTTACTCTAGAGGCCTTAGAAAGCGCAATCTCGGGGTATAACTCTCGAACCCTCAGTGATCAAACGAAGGAGCGAAGGCGTTCAGCTGTTCTCATTCCAATTTATTGTTCGGCTCAAAATAGCTTGCATCTTATTTTGACCAGAAGATCTGCAATGATGAAACACCACACCCATGAGGTAAGTTTTCCCGGTGGTAATCAAGAGCCAGAAGACCAAGATCTATGGGCAACGGCTATTCGTGAAGCTCATGAAGAAATAGGGCTTAACCCTGAACTTCCGAGGTTTGTAGGGACTCTTGATAGCTTCGTAACTGT
>CETU01041470.1_pt1 | contig 15054 bp, 11 predicted proteins | sample 356531 | NCBI WGS metagenome assembly CETU01 (sample SAMEA2623488, study PRJEB7988) | marine metagenome | isolation source: saline water (ENVO:00002010), including
CAACTCAGTTAATAATCAAACAATTACTCATACAATTGCACCAAATTATAAATTAAATCTAAATAATTTGAAACTTGGAATTAATAGTAACCTTGTTATTATGAATTATCGTGATTTATTAGCAACCATTAATAATAATTTTCAACAGCTATCATTTTCTAATTCCGTAACTATATCAAATAAAAAAATTACCTTAAATTCTGGTATAGGGGTTTCAAAAAATAAACCCGAAAACATTGAAAAAAGCGATACCGATTTTTTAGCATTAAGCTCGAAAATTAGCTATAAACCAAAGAATAATAAATTTAGTTCTTATATAGGTATAAATGGTACTACTGGAAAAAATTTAGACACTAACAATCCAATAGATAATAGAAAAGAATCACTTAAAATAGGATTGCAATACAAAATCAATCAATATTCAAATATAAAATATAATTTTGAATATCTAATGTTTACTGATAATATTAGTCCCAATAATAATTACTCAGAAATGCGAGCAAAATTAAGCTTGAAAATCTCTTTTTAAGTTTTTCTTTCTTTCTTTTTTGCTGCTGGAAACAAAATATTATTCAATATCAATCTATATCCAGGAGAGTTTTTATGTAGCGATAAATCCGTTTTAGGATCACCTACAAGATGTCTATAATCTTCTGGGTCATGTCCACCTAAAAATGTAAATGTTCCCTTCCCAGAGTTTCCATGAATATATTTTACCATAGGATCATTTTCTATATCACCTAAAACTACAATATGCTTTTTAATAAACTGCCTATTAAAACCAGTCGTTTGTCCCATAAAACCGTTAATAGCCCCAACATGATTTTGAGTTAACATCGTAGCAACGGGATCCCATTTTGCAGAAAATTCAAATAATGTAAAGTAATCGGATTCAAGGCTACGATTTGAAGGTTTGTGACTAGGGGGATAATCTATAGTAGAGTATTCATATATCATAGGATCCGTATATAATTGATAATTTTCAAATGCTATTGCATTATTGAAATTTATTTTATTTACATAATCTGGGTCAATTGGTGTTCCATCATAAACCTGATGTGCAACATCTACACCAAATGTAGCTAATGCAATATCAAATGAATCAGCAGCAGAACACATTGCAAATATAAAACCGCCATTAACAATATATTCTTTAATTTTTAATGCTACATTTTTTTTCAGCACAGGCACTGATTCAAAACCAAATTGATTAGCTGTATTATTAAAATCATATTCTAATTTTTTATACCATGATGCATTACGATAATTTCTATAAAACTTTCCATATTGCCCTGTAAAGTCTTCATGATGTAAATGCAGCCAATCATAATCAGACAATTTATCAGTTAGCACTTCCTCATCAAATATGACATCATATGGAACCTCTGCATAGGTCAATGCCAAAGTTACTGCATCATCCCATGGTTGTTTCCCTGGTGGAGAATAAACAGCTATTTCCGGGGCCTTTTCTAATAAAACAACATCCATATTATTATCTTCAATAATAGAATATATAGAAATTAACTGACTCGAATTTATTAATTCATAATGTATTCCTCTTAAAATACATTCATTTTTTATTATATCTTGATAATCAACCATAAAAGATCCACCTTTATAGTTAAGCATCCAATCTACATTAGTATTGCCTTCTAATATCCAGAATGCAAGACCATATGCCTTTAAATGATTAGATTGAGTTTCATCCATTGGTATAAGAATTTTCTGTGAAAAAACTATACTTAGAAAAGATAAAAAAATAATTTTACTTAATGTTTTCATTAATTTGCTAATTCCCTTAATCTGATTCGAATATCATCATAAAAAATACTTAAAGGATATTTATTAATAAAATCTAAATATACATCAACTGCATTTTTAGGGTCATTAATAATTATATCAAATATTTCAGCTTTTAATATATAAGAAAATTCAGAGAAGATAGTAACATGACTAATTTCTTCCAAATAACCTAATGCATCATTAGTATTTTGGTTTAGCAATAGCAAATATGATAATTGATATATGATAAAGTCTTTTAATAAAAAATTGTCTCCAACTACATTATATAAATCAATTAATATATTAATTGCATCAGCATTTTTATTCTGAAATATTAATAATTCTGCTTGAGAAAATTTTTTTAATAATGTCTGATTATCTTTAAATGGCAAAATCATACTTTGTATATCTAATAAATCATTATATAATACATTTTTTTTAGAAACCCGAGAAACTACACTTGATATACTATCAGAAAGGGAAGACTCCATATTAAAAAAATCAATTTGAATATTCTTCATTGCTAATAAATTTAATTCTTTGGGCTTATTATAAAGAGCTAAATTTTCATTTAATATTTTTTTTGCTTGTATCAAATCTCCTTTAGCAATCATAACATCTATTAATCTCAATGTAGCTTCAAACTTAATAGATTTATTTTTTGAAAATTTTATACAATCTTTGTATATATTGAGTGCTCTATCTAAATCATTTAGGATAGTAAATCTTATTTCAGCTAATCTAAAACCAGCTTCTGAACCCTTGGAAATAGTATATAATGAATCATATAAGGCAATAGCCTCATTTAAAATTTCTAAATTTTTATCATCTACATAATAGTATGGAGAACTTAATATCTGATTATTGTAAAAATATTTGGAAATTGGCATATTAAATCTAGATGAAATAGATTTTTTTTCTAATGCTTCACTCATTTCCAAAATGGATAAAATAGTAGTCTTACTATTATAATCTTGACTAATAATATCTCTATAAACTTTAATCGCTAAATCATACTCTTTAATCTTTTTGCTTTGATATGCAAAATCTAATAGTTGTTGAGGATTCTGAAAATTATCTTTTAATAAATCATATGAATATTCAAATCTTTGTGATTTAAATGCAATATCAGATAGTAATATCTTAGCATTAGGAATTGAAGATTCGTATAAGTTTTTTTCTATTATTTTTTGTAAATCAACATAATCTGGCATAGCAAGTATCTTTCTTGATACTTTTTCATATTGATCAGGGTTTTTATTTAAAAAAACTAAAAATTCTATAATCGCTGATTCATAATTAAGTCGAGAAATATAGTAATCCCCCATTTTAAAACTATAAAAATCATTTTTATTTTTTTCTTTTCTTTTAGAATTTATAATCATATTTGCAAAAATATTTTTATCAAATTGTAATAGCTTATTTAATAATATTTCTATTACAAAATCATTATTTACATGATTAGAAAAAATATCATTAGAAACAACTTCCCAACTATTATCATCAGAAATTAAATATACCTCTAATAAATCAATTTGAGCCATTGGATTTTTGGGTTGTTGTATTTGATAATTTTCTGCTATTTCCTTTAATAAATCAAAATCTTCTTGATTTATTAAAAGAGTTTTTATCTTTTTAAATGCTATTTTATTTATAGGATCTTCAATTAAAATGTTCTCATATATTAATTTAGCTTCATTAAATAATCCATTTTTTTCTAATGCTTGTGCTTGTTTAAATAATACAGAATATTGCTGTCCTCTAATCTTGATAGGTTTCCCTATATCATTAGTATTTTGCTTAGCAAATAAACAACATATTACAAATAATATATAGATACCTTTATTAATTATCCTCATCCTTCTGTAAATTATAAAAATATAACTTTATTAGCTCTTGATATTCATTTGAATGCCCCTCTTTCAGTGCTTCTTCCATTGCATTGATTAATAATAATTCTTGCTGACCTTTTTCATCAGATAATTGAATTGGAGAGTCACGAAGGACATTGTTAGAATAGCCTTCACTTTTACGATTATTTGAAAAATCTTTTTTAGTCAATGACTTTTGACTATCTAACATTCTTGACAATATTTTTTGCTGTTTTTCTTTTGTTATTCTATCCACTTTATTTCTTTTAAAATCATTAATAACATCTTCCATATCTTGACTAGCTTTACCTAATCCACCTGTATTACCATTCCCTGGCATATTATTTAACAACTGCTCTAGTCCTTCTTTCAATGCTTGTTGCTGGGCCATTAATTGTTGCATCATACTTTGTTGGCCACCCATACTTAATTGAGGGAGCTGCATAGTGCCTTCATTAATATCTTGTTGCTGATTAGACATTTGTTCTAATTGCTCCATAAAATTTTCAAATCCTGAAGCAGATCCTGATGACATCATCTCTTCCATGGAATTTAACAATAAATATGCCGTTTCATTAAGCCCTTCAATAACAATAAACTGTTCTTTTAAAGCTTTAGATGACTTTTTTTGTTCTAAATGTCCAATTGATTTATCCATTGCTGAACTCGCCTTTCCAAGAGCTCTTATAATTGGGGGAGTAATATAAAAAGTTTTTCTAGATAATAGTAAGATCTGCTCCATTAACTGCTTATTCTGCAACCTTATTTGATTTTGATTTTTTGCAATCGTAGGTAATATTGGACTATTAGACCTAATACCCTTAGATAACAATGATAAATCATCTTGAAATCTTGAAATATTAAGTATACTATTTACCACACCCAAAAAATCATTAATCATCTCATTTACAGTTTCTTGTTCAAAGTTTTGTTTAGCTTTTTGAGCATCAGATAACATCTGCTCTAAGTTTTCTTTAGCCTCTTTAGATTCTTTCTTTGATTTTTCTTGCTCTTTCTTTGAAAGAGCTTCTCTAGCTTCTTGAATATTTTTTTGAGTTTCTTTATTTTGTTTGCTATCGATTAATTCTCCAAGCATTTCCGATGTGGATGGAGATGTTTGACTTGAAGCTCCCATTGCTTCATTTAGCACATCTTGTAAATTCTTATATTCTTCTTCGATTCGACGTTCATCAGATGCAAGGCTATTATAATTTAAATTGTCTTGATCTAATTCATTTAAAATATCAATTTGTTGATCAAGCATAGATTCAATTTTTTTTATCATTTCATCAATCTTTTGTTCTGCAATTGCTTGTTCAAACATATCTATAAATCTATCAATCTGTTCTTCAAATTGACTTAATGAATCTTCAAAATTATTTAATTGATCTAGCAATTCATCTAAATTAGGAGATTGACTTAACTCTTGTATAGTCTCCATTGCTTCTAATAACTCTGGAGTCATTATTTCAGTCAGCAAGTTTTGGAATTCATCGTACTTTTGCATTAACTCATTGCTTATTAAATTATTATCATCTGCATTTTCTTGCATCTGATCAATTACTTTTTGAATTTCTTCTACTTGATTAAAAATATTTTCCATCTCTTCTATAGCCTTATCTAAATCTTGTTTTTCATCCCATCCTAGTTCCTCAGACCTAAACAAGTCTAACTTAACTTCATCAATAAGCTCTTGAACTTCATCAATACTAGTAACTATATCTTCACTGTAATTATCTATATCTTTCTCATGTTCTTCCATCTGTTGAAATAAATCTTCAATAGTGGGATATCTACCAATAATTAACTTTGATGAAACTATATTAGGAGAAAATGTATTATTATCAGATACATTAATAGTAAAATGAATTTCATCTTCAGGATGAAGATTAATATTAGATATATCCCAAATATGATTAATACTTTGAATTTTAGCACTTTTATTCAAACTGTTAATTTCATAAGAATATTTATTTGTATCTACTGATTGAATATATGATGGTTTGATAATGCTATATTCAATCCATAAATCTGACAAACCATAATCATCACTAACCTGAATTTCTAAATTAATTTTATTTGATTCATTAAGTACAAAGTCATATTCTGGTTGAACAATTGACAGTTTTGGTGGAAAGTCATAATCTGCATTAAAATTATATAGTATTGGAATTGAGGCTTGTTTAAATGCTTGATCAATACATGTAATAATGCCCTTTGCATCATTTAATAATGTCATTTGGCCTGAAAATTGATTTTTATTTATTTTAAAAGATAAGGTGTCCTCTTCTAAAATTAAACTTGAATAAAATAAATCTTTATTAGACATTCCATTAATTATAATGTTACTTCCTGATGGAAAATTAATATTTGACGCATTAGATGGGTGTTGGTATGGAGATAAACCCGTATAGTTTGGAGGTATAATTTCAAATGATAACTCAGATATTACCGGTCTCTTAATTACTTTAATTGTGTCGATTGGAGATTCAATATTATCCCATTTAGAAAAAAAAGAATTTGCATAAACATTTGACCACCAAACTATATTTGATTGGATATTGTTAAAAGTGTGAGAAAAAATTTCATTCTTATGACCAATTTTAATATCATGCATATCTCCATTTATTATATAATTAATAATAATAGAATCTGGAACTTCACCAATACTTGCAATGGAAATTTCTTTATTATCTCCATTAAAAGTCAAATCACTTGATGTAATATTAACTAATTCAAATGGCAGAGACACTTTAAATATTTTATTTGGATTAGCCAATCTATTCAGTGCTGGAAAGGTATGATCAATTAATAAAATAAACAGTATTGCAGAAGAAGCTAATGTTAGATATAATCTTTTTAATAAAAATTTTATTTTATCTAAATTGAATGAAATTGCTAATAGACTTAGTTCTTCCTTTATATTATTAATAGCATGCATTGATAATTCATATTCAATTTCATTTTTTTTATTCAGCCTGTTTTCTAATTGATATGCATTAATCAATTTATCTTTAATTGAATCAAATTTGTCTCCGATTAGATGTGCCAAATCCTCATCGGAGCTATTATTAAATAAATTATTATAATTAAAAAAATATCTGATCAATAAATACACTGAAAATATTATATAATAGGATATAAAATATGTAACTAATGGTAGTCTGTTTTCTGGTTGTAAATAAAACAAAGACTCAATAACTATTAAGCCTATTAAAAGAATAAAAGACAGTATATTGAATTGTAATACAGAAACTTTAAAATCGCTATTTGATTTAATTTTCCTAAATATATTTATATAATTAGAAATATTATTATTCATAACCAAGTAGATTATACATTACAATATTAGTCCCCATTTCTAATGCTTTAATTCTAATAGATTCTGGATTATTATGCACCGATTTATTTTCCCAACCATCACCAAGGTCTGATTCAAATGTATATAATACAATCAATCTATCATTATCAAACAAAGCTAATGCCTGAGGTGGTTGATCATTATGTTTATGAATCTTAGGTAAACCATTGGGAAAATCATAATAAGCATGGAATATTGGATGTGAAAATGGTAGTTCAACCCATTCTTTCTCTGGGAATACTTTTTTCATTTCTCTCCTAAAAGATTTATCCATTCCATAATTATCATCTGCATGTAAAAATGCTCCTGAAAGTAAGTGATTTCGTAATATAATAGCCTCTTCATCAGAAAATTTAATATTGCCATGTCCTGTTAAATATAAATATTGGCTTTTAATAAATATATCTTCTCCAATTTTAGATTTCTTTTCTATTAAGTCAATCGGTATATTAGTATTGTTTTTTATAAAAGTTAATAAATTGGGAATTGAACTTTGATCGCAATACCAATCTCCACCACCTCCATACTGGACTCTTGTAATAGAAAACTTTCCAATATCATCACTAATTAATAATGACAATACAGCTATATATATTAAAATTATTTTGAATTTCATAGGTATAAAGATACACCTACATTGTATTTAACTAAAATTGCTTTAATAATTATATTAAAATTTGAAAAACTTTTATTTTAATGTGAATAAAGTATAGATTAATAAGCCTATGAGAAACTTAAAGTTTATTAATATACTGATTATCATGCTTTCAATTGCACTAGCAGAACAGAGAACCTGGGCTACCACAACTTTTGACTACTATTGGCACCTTAGTAAAAATCAAATACGTTTTATAGAACCCGTTAGTTTTACTCCCTTTGAAGCTAGATTTGGATACTTAACCTATGGTGGGAGCGACTATTGGGATGATTTATTTTCTACAAATTTAGGCGAAATCTCTCCTGTAATTTTAGATTCTACCAATAATTCTTTTGATTATTTAAATTCTTTAGATTCAAGAATATTAACATTTATCGAATTTGACTTTGTCAAATTTAATCTTCCCAATTTATTATTAAAAAAAATAGGGAAAGCACAAAATTTTCTAGATATACAAATTGGTTTAGGATATAGATATATACATTCCATAAGCGAACCTGATTTCCCAAATTATTGGGAGAATACGGTTCCCGATAATCAAAATCCAGGAACATTATTTTTTAAACCTAAAATACATGATTTTAACATAAATACATCAATTGATTATCATATCTTAAAAAAGATTAGAGCCTATATATACCATTCATTAGGGTACTCATTTGGGACATTCTATGAATATTCAGGAACAGGAAATTACTTAGAGGGAAATGGTATTAGTGAAGGACTAGGATTCGGATTGAGATATATAAGCAAATTAGAAAAATATAATTTTAATTTAGTATACGGATTAGAATACAGATTCCATCGTAACTATATCAATACAATAAAAGATCCAAGCCAAATTTCACATATAACTGGCTTAGATATGTATAGTAAAGGATTAATACTATCGTTTGGCACAATATTTGGAGGTAATAAAACTTCTGCAGACTATGCATTCTTAAAAATGTTGAATAGAAAATATATTGCAGCCGAGCCTGGATTTGAAAATTATATAAATAGTGATGGACCAAAGCCAAAAAAGAAATTAGCCCAAAAAATGTTAAACTTTACACGCACACAAATACCTTATGAACAATATGAATATGGTTTGCAGAATCAATATTCAAATAATATCGATTCTGCAATATATTGGTTTAATGAAGCTGCTAAAACAGCAAATAGTGATTTGATATTTGAAATTGATGCACACAAAAAAGATTTAGCAATTATGTTAGTGGATAGTGTTAGCATATATAAAAACAACTTAACATTTAAATCTGCTGAAAACATCCTTAAAAAAGCAAAAGAATTAGTTGGAGACTATTACTATGTAAATGAAATGTTGTCCAATTTATATATAGAAAAAGGAGAATCATTAGAAAATAAAGGGAATTTTCAAAAAGCATATATTTATTATAATCAAGCTAGCAAAATCTATATAGATGCACAAGTTATATTAATTGATAAATATATAAACCTAGTTGACAAATTAATTAAGCAAGGTGAAATAGCTTTAGAAAACAAGGAATATTCACTTGCAATTCAATCATTTGAATTTGCATTAGAAATTGATTCTAATAAAAAAAATGAATTAGAACCTTTAATTAATGATATATATTCTAGATTATCACTAGATGAGTCAATAAGGATAAAAGAGCAAGTTGGAAATATTATAGAAAAAAAGAAACAAGAAATAAAAAACTCTAGTAATAAAAAAATTCTAATAGGAATGTCTGCAGAAGAGGTTAAAAATGCTATTGGATTACCTAATATTAAGGATGTTATTGAAAAGGGAAATCGTAAGTATGAACTATGGACATATAAATATCCTGAAAAGTTAAAAAGAATTTACTTCGAAAATGATCTAGTTATTAAGGTAGAGTAACCTAAAATTTCCAATAAAAACCAACCCATGGCCTTTGAAAATGAATCGCAAATCTAAAATTCTTATTTAAAGCATATACAAAACCAAAATCAAAATGTACTGGTAACACATCTTGCTCTTTAACTACCTCAACAGAACTTAATTCTAAATCTTCTGTAAAACCAAACAGAGGAACATCTTCTAATTGATATGGTTCAAGCATATATTCATCATAAATACCTAAAACAAGAACTTTAAATTTAGGAGTCAAATCAAAATCTGCTCCATAATACACTCTTGGGAAAAATTCCCAAGTATCATTTTCTCCCGTACGCGATACAGTAGCTCTTAAACCAATCGTCTGATTAATCTGACCTTTAAGATTATCTCTTGCTTTTGAAAATGTATATGCACCAAAAAATTCAAACATATAATCATAATCAGTTGAAACATCAATTCGACCATCATTATCACAATCAGGATTACCAGATATCCAATCACTGCCGCATTGGCTGTCGCCCAATTTTGAAGTAACAGGTATCCAGCCACCATAATAATATGTGTTATTATCAGAAGCAGTAACACTTCCATCGACCCATTTAAACTTATCACTAGTAGCCCATCTTTGATGATAATCTACACCAAATGCTAATGTAGATTGTTTTTTCCAATTTCCTTTTGAAAATACTTTATACTTCATCCTAAGATTCAAATCCCCCCAAAAAAAACTATTCCACCTTGTTGTTACTTGAATATTATCTGTTAGTCCAAAACCAAATGAAAATCCACTCATATACAATGTGCTTCGTGATAATGTGTGAGCAGATGGATCTAAAAACAAATCAATTAATTGTTCTTCTCCTTCAGTAAAATCTAATTCTTTATCATTTCCACCAATAAGTTCACTCGCAACACCAACCACTCCTCCTCCACCTAATAAGCCCATACCTGATGATCCAGATACCACAGTATTTGGTTTTATAGCCTGTGATGAATGTGATGTCTTGCTTAATTCCTGAATGGATAAAATATCTTCTTTATTAATTTTAACTTCTCCAAAAGCCTGTGTTTTTAACATAATAAAAAGATCGTTCTCTTCTATTTTAATACCAATTAATTTTTCTCCAGTTTTTAATTCAACTTTATAATCTTTAATGATTAAATCACTTTTATTTATTTCAATTTCACCATAAGCTGTTTTAACAATTATTGAATTTTCATCTTCAGAAATTCGTTCACCTAAGATTGATGATCCATCTTTTAACTTAAATGCTTCCGCAGCAAATAAAAATGAGGCTGTTAATATGAATAATAGAAACTTTTTAATTGACATAAAAATCCTTAACATTGGTTTAAATAAGTTATTAAATATTTTAGTAATTATAATGTAATTTAACACATATATCATATATGACAAAAAAAACTAACTCAAATATTAAATTAAAAAAGTTTTATGGCAATCAAAATAGTGCTGGAGAATTTCCTTTTACGAGTGGAATTTACCCAGACATGTATAGACAACGCTTATGGACAATGCGACAATATTCTGGGTTTTCATCTGCAAAAGAAAGCAATGAAAGATATCAATACTTACTAGAGCAAGGTGTTAAAGGGCTGTCTGTGGCTTTTGATTTACCTACTCAAACAGGATATGATTCTGACCACTCCTTGTCTTTAGGTGAAGTTGGCAAGGTCGGAGTCCCAATATGCTCTATAGATGATATGGATATATTATTAAATAACATCCCTCTTGATAAAGTATCAATATCAATGACCATTAATTCAACGGCGAGTATTTTATTAGCTTTATTAATTGCTTCATCTGAAAAAAATGGAATAGATAAATCTAAATTAAAGGGAACTATACAGAATGATATATTAAAGGAATATATTGCTCGTGGAACATATATATTCCCGCCAAAACCAAGTATGAGATTAATTACTGATATTTTTGAATATTGTAGTAAGGAAATGCCAAATTTTAATACAATATCAATATCAGGCTATCATATTAGAGAGGCTGGTGCAAATGCGATTCAAGAAGTTGCATTTACATTATCTAATGCAATTGCATATGTTGAATCTGCTATCGATGCTGGCCTGGATCCAAATATTTTTGGACAACAACTAAGTTTTTTCTTTAATTGTCATAATCATTTCTTTGAAGAAATTGCAAAATTTCGAGCTGCTCGACGAATGTGGGCAACAATCATGAAAGAAAAGTTTAATGTTACAAATAAAAAAGCATTAATGTGCAGATTCCATACCCAAACAGCAGGCTCTACTCTAACAGCTCAACAAATTGATAATAATATTGTACGAACAACTTTGCAAGCAACATCTGCAGTATTAGGAGGGACTCAATCTTTACATACAAATGCAAAAGATGAAGCACTTGCACTGCCTACAGAGGAATCTGCTCAAATTGCTTTAAGAACTCAACAAATAATTGGTTATGAAACAGGAATTCCAGATGTAGTTGACCCTCTGGCAGGTTCATTTTACATTGAGGAATTAACTAATGAGATAGAAAATGAAGCTAATAAAATCATTGATAATATCAACACCCTTGGAGGTGCTGTATCTGCAATAGAAAAAGAATATCAACAAAATGAGATTGCAACATCCGCTTATGAATATCAGAAGGGTATTGACAATCAAAGTAATATTATTGTAGGAGTCAATAAATTTAAAAATCAAATTGAAGAAAACAATAATCACATTTTACACCTATCTGAAAAAGCTGCGGCTAATCAAATAAACAGATTAAAAGAATTTAAAAAAACTAGAAATATTGAAAATGTTAATAGAGAGTTACAAAAATTACATGAGGCTTCAAAACAAAATACAAATTTAATGCCTTATATTATAAAAGCTGTAAAATCGTCTGCTACAATTGGAGAGATATCTGATATTCTAAGAAAATCCTTTGGAATGCACTCATAGTAAATGCTTTTCACTAATCTGATTCAAACCAATCTTCAAACTTCTTTCGTCGGTAGAAATATTGAATATTTTTCTTTTACAGAATCTACCAATGATGATGCCTTTGAATTTATAAATAATAATGAAGCTGAAGATGGTATGTTAATCATTACTGACAATCAAACAAATGGTCGAGGAAGAAGAAATAATAAATGGCATTCAAGCCCTGGAAACAACCTTACATTCTCACTCATCTTAAAAAAAACTGATGATCCTGATTTAAGTTTATTTTCTATTTTGATTGGGGTTGCAATTGTTAAAGGAATTGAAAGATTTACTAATATTAATTGTACATTGAAATGGCCAAATGATATTATTTTGAATGAAAAAAAGATTGGTGGAATCCTCATTGAAACCAAACATAATAGTCCATTCTTTGTAATTGGAGTTGGGTTAAATGTAAATCAACAAGAAATGCCGGTTGTAATAGAAAAAATAGCATCCTCACTTCGTATAGAAAAAGCTAATCCAATCCAACGAGAACCATTACTAGCTTTTATATTAAATGAGTTTGAAAATTTATATAATTCTGAATCTATAAATTGGATTGCCGAATGGAAAAAATATTGTGATCATATTAATAAACCAGTTAGCTTTAATCATAATAATGAACTTGTTAATGGTTTATTTATAGATATTAATAATGATGGGAATGCAATTGTTAATATAGAAGAACAGCAAGTCATAATATCTAGTGGAGTATTAGAAATATTATGAATTTATGTATTGATATTGGTAATACTAGCATTGCATATTCTATATGGGATGGAAAACAGTTTGCAAGTATTCAAAGAATTGCTACTGGAGAACATGAACTAGAATTCCCTAATATCAATTTGCTAAACTCAATTGCAATTAGCTCTGTAGTACCCAATCTAACTAATTATTATAGTAACTACTTTAACGAAATTGGTTTTCAACCATTTATAGTTACTTATGATAATTGCAAAATCAATCTAGATGTTGACCATCCAAAGGAAGTCGGACCCGATAGAATTTGCAATGCTTTTGGGGCACACAAAAAATATGGTTCCCCTTGCATTGTTATTGATTTTGGTTCTGCAACCACCTATGATATCATTAATGAAAATGGAGATTTTATTGGGGGAGCCATTGCACCTGGAATTGATGTTTCAGCAAACTATTTAATTAAAAAAGCGGCATTATTAAATGAGACCATATTTCAATTTCCTAAACATGTAATAGGGAAAAATACCAATACGAATCTACAATCTGGAATTATGTATGGTGGACTTGATTCTGTACATGGGATGATTAATCGCATAATGAATGAAATGAATAATACAGCTATTAAAGTAGTTTTAACTGGAGGATTCAGTGTGTTGATTTCTGAACATTTAGAAATTAAACATGTACTAGATGAAACTATTACTCTATATGGACTACAATCTATATTAAGTGCAAACCATGAGTAAACAGCGTTTAGAAACCGAACGAAAATTTCATGATTATAGATTTGCAGATGATGATAATATCAGATCTAATATTAAAAAATATTATGTAATTAATAAAATTGCATTAGAAAAATATTATGATATAATATCTGCTAATTGTAAAGATAAAAAGCTATTAGAATATGGATGTGGTACTGGGGATAATATTGAAATTTTTCAAAAGTTGAATGCTCAGGTAACCGGGATTGACATATCAGAAGAAGGTATTAATAGAGCTAATATAAAGAGTAATTCTAAAAAAATAGATGCAGATTTTTTTGTGATGGATGCGGAAAATACTGATTTTCAAGATAACTCATTTGATTTAATTGTAGGGCGTGGCATCATACACCATTTAAATCTTAAAAATATATATTCTGAAACAGCAAGAATATTAAATACAAATGGACATGCAGTATTCATGGAGCCCTTAGGGCACAATCCTATAATTAACTTATATCGAAAACTTACTCCGAATATAAGAACACCTGATGAGCATCCATTAATGAAAAGGGATTTGAAGCTCCTAAAAGATTATTTTCACAATGTCAATCTTGAATATTTTTCTCTATTAACATTATTAACTGTTCCTTTTAGGAATTTATTTATTTTTAAACCATTATTTAGAATATTATATATTATAGATAAACTTATTCTTAAAGTCCCATTCATAAGAGAGTGGGCCTGGATTGTAGTTATTCATATCCATAACCCTAAAAAAGGAATCAGATAAACAATATGGTTAAATATCCTATTATGATTTTTGGAGTTTTTCTATTTATGAGCATTCTATTTATGTATTTAATGCTATCAGGGAATTGGAGTGATTTTATTTTTCAACTTAAATGGTTCTTACGAATAACCACACCTGTTTTTATTATTTATTTATTTTATTTAGGGAATAAAAAAATAAAAAATGATTAACATAAATTAATTTTTGGATATCGAAATCTGTAGAATTTTTGAGCAATAAGTTTTTTGCTTCATCGGGTTTATAAAAAATACTATTCACAAATAATGATGTTGCGAAAATAATACAAAATAATAATTTAGAAATCATCGTATAGAATAATATTAATCATTAGTACAACATCTAA
>CETU01000636.1_pt1 | contig 14979 bp, 5 predicted proteins | sample 356531 | NCBI WGS metagenome assembly CETU01 (sample SAMEA2623488, study PRJEB7988) | marine metagenome | isolation source: saline water (ENVO:00002010), including
GTTGAGTTAACTCACATGGACTGGGCTGTTTATGCACTTGCTGGACAGGAATTCCTATCTGCTGGAGGTATGGCTGATTTAACCCAAGTAGACGACCTACGAGAGAGGTTGGACGCAGTCAGTGGAGTTGATATTACCAACCCGGATGTCTTGAATGGTGTAATATTCGGAACACCCGACGCCGAAATTCCAAACGGACTTCTTTCGGTTTCGGACTACAGCGGCATCCCACTAAATGGAGTTGCCTTATTCCTATTAGGCGCACAAGGAGACTTATTTGGTACAATGACAACATATGGTATTGGACTAACACAGTTGTTGGGATTGTCTGACTATGCCGGTGAATGGATAGGGATGGTTGGCACTCCTACTGAATTCGAGATGATTCTAGCTGGTGGCCAAGGTACACTGAATGCTGATGATTGGTGGCAAATTTCCTTCGGAGGTGAAGAACCAATTGCAGGTGGATACATACCAATAGGCCTTAATCGAGGAGATTTCCAAGGTACAGTCGACATGGATGTCGCTAAGGTAACGGAAATTCTTTACACCTCTCCTTATGCTTTGACTTCCAACTTTGCTAGTATTTTCATGTATGGAGAACTATCCGGAAGCACACTCCCTGCAGAAGAAGGGGCGGAAACAACGGATTGGAATGATGCGTATGTAGCAGGGTTGTATGACATCTCTGAAGCAGATGCAGCCGCTGTTCGAAGTTGGGTTGCGGATTTCATGTTCGACCAAGTTATTGGGGCACTTTTGGGATTCCAATATGGAGCCTCTGCATATACCACACAACCAGTTGACCATTGGCTATTCGGATGGAGGGACATTATTGTCGCAGACCTAGCTGATGGTGACATCAACAACCCTGATTTCGGCTGGCGAAGTTTGGAAACCAACAAAACCTACTTTGGATCGAATAATGTCACTACTGGAGATTATGATGTATATGTTGCAAGTACAGAGGGCGAGGACATGGGTCAAAGATTGCGCCAGGGATATATCAATTCTGACGGAGACGGACATTGTGATTTCAAGTTAAATTCTGATGGAACAATGGCAGATGCAGACTCAAGTGGAATGTACCCATGTGAAGAAGGCGAATTGTATGGATTCACTGAGCACCTCCCTTGGAGGGCTCCGCACAGGGAGACTTCCACTCTTGGATTACTATCAGCCCATGTCGGTAACGACAACACTGTAGTTGCTGGTGCTGTGGGTGGGGTCGCAGACAGTGAAAATTCGTTCAAGGTCAACCTTGTAGGATATGCAATGGCTGAATCAGTACCTGGAGAGATGGAGACATACAAAGGAATTGAAATGAGGTCACACTCAGTGAACTTGGAACCGTCAGAAAACCAGATACAAGCTAAGTTAATTGGCTCTGCATCCTTTGTTGATGTACTTCCAGGTGCATTACCTATATACTTTGGTTCAAGCGTTGAAATCAAAGTAGAGCCAACAACACAGGTCGCAATGTACGGTAAATCCGTCTCGATGTTCCACCTAGACCTGAGAGGGCCCGGAATGCTAAATCCTGAGATGGGCGTGGATACTCATCCTGTATTCGAAATTCACACTTTCTCAGAAATTGGGGATGAAGATGCTGCAAATTTCAGGTGTGTCGTACTAGACAATATGGAACCAATGTACTGGACCGATTTTGGCGGAAGCGGAGATTGTGAATTGGAAGGCACAGCAGTAATTGATGGTGTGACTGCAATATTGTATCTTGCAAGCATAGCTATGATTGCTATTGGTTCATTAGGAATGGCTGGAATTGGCCCCATTAGTTCATCGAAAGATGAAGAATGAGAGTGTGAGCAAACTACGGCTGGCGTAGCCAGCCGCGGGTGCACATACGCGAAGGGTTCAATCGTTGAACTCTATTCGTAGGGCCAATGGAAAGGCGACTAGCAAGGCTTGCTATGGCCATGGTGATTGTTTTCGCGGGAAGTCTATTTCTACCATTACAAAATATCACTCTAGAAAATTCTGGAGTGAATCTTGATACAAATAAAAATTCTTCATGTGTAATTTGTATTAATGAACTAATGCCAAATGCAGATGGATCGGATCAAGGAATTTTCCCTCAGGGCGAATGGGTTGAGTTATTCAATACCGGCTCTAGCTCTGTAAGTCTTGAAGGATGGACGATTGTAGATATCGGAGGTTGGACTCATCCAATCAATGAAAATACTTGGGTTGGTTTCTCTGATTTACCCACGCCTTACCTCATAGAGCCAGGTGCATACGTTGTAATTGCAGAAAACGAAATCGGTACCTTAAGACTAAACAATGGTGGAGAGACTGTTTATCTGAAAGATTCACAAAATTCAGTTGTTCATGAAATTACAACAGGTCAAGCAGGAAATGGAGTTTCAAAGATATCATCTGGAAGCAATGGAGAATGGGTAGACTCTGAACAACCTACACCCGGAGCAGAGAATTCAGCAGGAGAACCCGTGGACGAACCTGACCCGCCAACACCAAATGACTTGACTCGAATAATGATGGTCCCTAACGGTGCAGAAGTCACGGGACTACATGTTAATTCAATTGGTAACTTATTCGTCAGTGCTATGCACCCTAACGACCCATACAAAGCAACAATAGGAGTTGTAAATGAATTTGATTGGAATAATCTCCCTGATACTTTTTCAGAACTCCCTTCAACAAGTAGCCAAACGGACATTTGGCATGGGATCAGAACTTCCGTAGGCACCTACCAGGTATTGTTACAATCTGGAGATTCGCTTAGCAGTGGTGAACTAGCTGGTGGGATTTATGCCGCTGATGATGGGGCTTTGTTATTCACAAGTGAGAAGCCTGATTTCAACGTCTTTGTACCTACGAATTCAGAAGGAACGGAGGGCTACCTCTACTCAACTTGGGAAAGTCGCCCAGCTGGAGTTAGCCAATTGCATCTAGAATGGAACGAAATGTCTAGTGAATGGAATACTATCGGCGGTAAAATGCTAGACCTAAGCGGGATTAATGGGGGCTGGGTCTTATGCTTTGGTTCATTAAGCCCATGGGGAACACCACTTCTGTCTGAAGAATTATATTTTGCCAACACAGTAGATTGGAATAATCCAAACTACAATTATCACCAAGACCAACTTGAGCTAGAAGACTATCTTGGATATTATCCTAATCCGTATGATTACGGCTGGATCATCGAGATCGAGAATGCAGATTCTGCAAATCCTCTGTTGGAAAGAATATATCCTCTTGGCAGATTTTCCCATGAAAATGCACAGGTAATGCCCGATAGGAAAACCGTATACTTGTCTGATGATGAACAAGCAACTGTATTGTTCAAATTTATTGCTGATTCAGTAGGAGATTTGCATTCAGGAACACTATACGCAGCAAAGGTAAACCAAGACTCAGGAACTAATGCCGCTACCACTGGATTTGATGTAACTTGGATTGAATTAGGGCATTCAAATTCTGCCCAAATCACAAGTTGGATTAACCAATTTGATGGAATAGATACTACGGACTTTGTCAATGGTCAGAATTCGTATATCACTGATCAAGAAATCAATGATTGGGCAGAGCATAGACTTAACGACGACCTTGATGGAGATGGTAATGTTGGCTTTGCCTCTGATAACAGAGTTGCTTTCCTAGAATCAAGAAAGGCAGCGGCTGCATTAGGGGCAACAGCTGAATGGAATAAAATGGAAGGAGTTGTCTTTAACGAGAACTCTCCTGAATACTTGTATATGGCCATGTCAGATATCAGAAATGAAATGACTGACTCTTCTGGAGACATACGACTATCGGAAAATCGTTGTGGAATAATTTACAGTTTAGAAGTAAACGAGCAATGGGATGTCACTAGAATAGAACCGGTAGAAGCCGGCGGAAGTTATTCATCAGGTCAATGTGAAGTAAACAGAATAGCCGGCCCAGACAATCTTGCAGTACTGAATGATGGTAGCCTGTTGATTGCGGAAGACACTGGGAAGCATCAAAATAACATGTTGTGGCATTGGAAACCACCTGCTCCCGCTTCAGATTGGAATAATCAATATGACGTGAAATTTACCAGAATCATGCCTGGTGAGGTACCCAATCGGGATAATGATTGGTTTGAATTGACAAATACAGGTGATGAAAAGGTAAGTCTAAGAGGTTGGACTATCGAAAGAATTAGATCTACAACTCCTTGGATTTCAACATTTAATGAATTAGAAATTCCTGCAGGAGGTTCCGTTGTATTTTCAGAAAACCCGAGTAATCTATTGTCTGATGGAGGAATCAGCGCTCTAGATGGTAACGTCTTGATGAATAATATGCCATGGTTAGTGGACTCTGGAAGTTCTCTTCAACTAAAATCCCCAGATGGAACGGTTATTGACACAGTTGTTTATGGTGGAGGTGATGCCGATGTTGAGGGCTGGAATGGTGCTGCAATATCGGTACCTGGAGACGGGACTCCCGGACTTATTTTGATGCGCGGAACTGGCTGTGGAGATAATCCAGATACAGACACAGGTGCCGATTGGGAATACCGATGGATTAGAATTGGGGCTTCCACATTTTGCGATGGTGGTACAATTACTACGGAATCATCGTCTAGTGTGACTGCATCTATAGGGCCAGATTCTGGATTTAATGATCTACTTGGCTGGATTAATGAAGCAGAGACTTCAATTCATTTACATGTCTATCAATTCATGAGTCCAGACCTTACAACCGCATTACTGAATGCAATAAGCCGAGGAGTAAGCGTAACTATTCTACTGGAAGATGGGATTCTGGACGGAAGCAGCACGAAAAATAATCAAAAAGGACACGCGCAAATTCTGCACGATGCTGGAGCAACTGTTCTTTGGATGGAAGACCCGAGTGTGATTAGCTCACCTTACACCTACATACACAGTAAGGTTGCTGTGAGAGATTCCGAAAGTGTTTGGATATCTTCTGGTAACTGGAAGGACACTAGCATCCCTCCTGATGGCATTGGAAATAGAGAATGGTCAGTTTTCATTAATTCAGCCTCTTTTGCAAATCTAGTTCTGTCACGGATGTCTTGGGATGAAAATACCAATCATCTCCATATTTCACCACACTCATCTAGGCATGCTCCTACATTTGATTGGGAAATGGAAACTCCTATTCATGATGGTCAAACAACCCCTGTGACAACATATTCAGGTTCACAAGAAATGAAACTGATGACTTGCCCTGATGATTGTGTAAATGGGATAATTTCAATGATTGATTCCGCAGATACATCAATTGAACTTTCACTGCAATATCTAGATCTAGATTGGTACTGGGGTTTTGGAGACAATCCGATCATTGAAGCGCTTTATCAAGCAGGGCAAAGAGGGGTGCAAATACGGCTACTACTGAATGGATTTTATGCTGATAGTGATGATGAAATCCGTGATGCTGTAAATCTATTCAATACGAATTGGAACGCTACGGAAGGACTTGATGTCACTGCTAGGATTATGGCCTATTCAGATACGATAACAAAACTTCACAACAAGGGAGCGATCATTGATGGAGAAAGCGTTCTTGTGGGAAGTATGAATTGGGGTTCAAACGCAGCATTACGAAACCGCGAAATGGGTGTCTTAATTCATAACCCTGAGCTGACCTTGGAATATTTACAGTCTTTCAATGAAGACTGGAATCGCCTTGATTCAACTACTGATTCAGACGGTGACCTTTTGCCCGACAAATGGGAAATTGAGCACGGATTAAATCGACATTCAGCAGCAGTTCTGGGAACCGCTCTAAGTGAGCAATCTCTCGACTCTGATGAAGACGGATTAAACAATCTGAACGAATACCTACTAGGCGGCGATCCTAGCGATAATGATACAGATGATGATTGCATTCTGGACGGGGATGAGCCAGCATTTGCTCAGTCTGTAATGAGAGCGGCATCGGCAGCCATGAATTCTAGTGACGTGGACGATAACGGGATACCTGATGGGATTCAATTCGGATGTGACGAAGAAGAAATCGATGATGACAACAATGGACAAGGGAATTCCACCATTGACGATGGCAATAAAGATCCAGACGAAGATAACGGGGGAGGAATAATCAATGTTAGAGACGACCCTCTTTCCACTCCTGGAGCAAAGTTTCTCCTTGGTTTGACTGTAATTGCAGGTGTGTCGCTAATCGGCGCTGGATTATCCATGATTAGAAAACCAAGGACTCGAACAGAGTCGATATTGATTGATGATTCTGGGTATAGGTTCGATGACGCTGATGCAGAACAAGCTATACTCAAGGGAACCCGATTCGACTCTGAGTCTGAAGACACCAGGGAATGGACAGAAGGAAGAGACGACGGCGTACATGGAAAAATTGTATTAGATGGATTTGGGTTCGAAACCTTAGACCGAGACCAAGTCCAATTCTTGTTAGATAAAGGAATGAGTATCGAAGAGTTACGAGATGAACATGGCGAGGATGAGGTATGAGCGATTCTATCGCTGATATGGTGAATGGAGTTGTTGATGGGTCCTTGAATGATGAGCAAGTCATCGATTTTTTACAGAAAATATTCGATGAGGGGTTAGATGAAGATTCAACAATCAAGCTCACTGAATCTATGAGAGATTCAGGACGGGTTCTCTCATGGCCAAAAGAATGGTCTCACCTAGTTGTTGACAAACACTCAACGGGAGGAGTTGGCGATAAGGTATCTATTGTTTTGGCTCCGGCTTTGGCCGCTTCTGGACTAAAGGTGCCGATGATTTCAGGACGAGGTTTGGGCCACACTGGAGGGACTTTGGATAAACTGGAAAGCATTGCAGGATTTCGAGTAGACCTTTCCATAGATGAAATGCTGGAGCAAGTTGAGCAAATCGGATTAGCAATGGTTGGACAAACAGATGCGCTTGTCCCTGCAGATAGGAGGATGTATGCTCTGCGCGATGTAACAAATACAATCGCTTCTATTCCATTAATCACTTCATCGATTGTATCGAAAAAAGCAGCAGAGGGATTATCTTCGCTGATACTCGATGTAAAGCATGGAAGAGCGGCTTTCATGCAAGAGAGGGAACAAGCCGAAGCACTAGGTCAATCCATGGCTGATGTTGCAAATGGCATGGGAATATCCACTTCTGTGGTACTTTCAGCAATGGACCAACCATTGGGTTGCGCGATTGGAAATGCTCTAGAAATAGTTGAATCTGTAGAAACTCTCTGTGGCCGCGGGCCACATGATCTAGAAGAATTAGTTTGTGTTCAGGGAGGAATTTTGTTAGAAGCATCTGGTATTGTTGATGACATGAATGAAGGCGCCTTGATGATACACAATTCTTTGAATGATGGTAGTGCATTTACCAAATTCCTAGAAATGGTAGATGCCCAAGGAGGAAATCGTGATAACTTTGTGAGTGATTTTTCTATGCTTAGCTCGCTAGGCCTACTCGACGATAATTTACTCTCAACCGAGATCTATGCCGATAAGAATGGTTGGATTGATGACATTGATGCGATGTCTATCGCACTAGCCTGTATGGAGTTGGGCTCGGGAAGAAAGGTTCTGACAGATACAGTGGATCACTCAGTAGGGGCTATTATTGAAGCACAACTTGGTGATGAAGTAGATATTGGAGATACGTTAATTGTAATTTATCACCGAAATGAATTGCCCAAAGGATTGTCGGAATCTGTATGCTCCGCTTTTTCTATTTCACCTGAACCTGTTAATCTAGAATCTAGAATTACTCAAATTATTCGGTGAGTGTATGAGATTAGGATATATTGACCAAATGAAAGCGATTGCAATTCTCTTCATGGTCGAAGTTCACACGGCAGCTATCTTACCGCCCGAAGGAATTTCGGTAGGGCATCCAGCCGCATTCATTGCTGCTGCATTCGGAGGCATGGCGGCTCCACTTTTTGTTACTGTATCTGGTTGGGGAATGCATCGTGGTGCGAAAAAAAGATTTGCTGAAGGCCTGAGGTCTTCCGCCTGGATTAATTGGGTTCTCCCAAGATTAGTGATTCTAACCGCTTGTCAATTTCTTGTCAACTTTCTACTCTCAATCGACCGAGGAGGGAGGTTTGAATGGCACACACCAGGAGTACTCACCCTAATCGCAATCGCGGCCGTTCTGGCACCACTAATTTGTCGGTTGACAAAAAACCAATTAGTTTCTATTTTTGCCATTCTGTCACTAAGTCCACTAATCATTGGAGATTATAATGGATCAGAACTATCTTGGGCATCGAGGGTTGATTCAGATGGATTAGAAGAATGGTTAAACAGACTATTGCTAAATGGAACTTATCCTATTTTGCCATGGTTGGCACTATCAACACTAGGAGCAATAATTGCAGAAACAGGTGAAGTTTTCGAAACTCGAAAAAAAATAATTGGAATTGGTGGATTTATCTTTTTGATAAGTATTGTATTGTCGTATTCTTCAGGAAAGGCATGGGCACTTACAGAAGGCGAGGCAATATTGACATTCTTTCCTGCTACAACATTTTTCATTATTATTACCGCGATGTTCGTATTAATTGCCCACGAATTACTTTTTTGGAATGCTAAGACCCAATATATTGATTTGAGTATACTTGAAGCATCAGGCCGTTTGACTTTGACAATCTATGTCTTTCATTTTGCTATACTTGGAATTGCTGCAGAATACATGATCAATCAACCACGCCTAGGAATTCTCCAGGCTTTTTTTGTGACATTCGTTCATACACTTGTTTGGATTCCGTTGGCTAATTTACACCAACGTTATTGTCCAAAATTTAGCCTAGAAGAGTTATTGCGACGGATTAGTGAATAATTCTAATCATTATCGGTTGTCCAAGTTATGGGTCCAAACCATTTGTCTCCAATCTCATTCGAGGCCTTGATTCGAGCATAATACGTTGTATTACTAGACAGTCCAGAAATTTCTGTGCTAGACCATCCAATTTCTGTATCCCCTAGATTTACATTATTCCCCCAAATCCAAGATTGATTTCCCATATCGACTTGCCCATAATATAATGTCAAAGAGGTATTTGTTCCATTATCATAAGTTTCCCAATTGAAATTTACACTATTTGAGGTCGAATTATTTGCACCCAAATTACGAATCATTGCTTCATAGGTGAAAAATTCTCCTCGTAAGGGGTCATCTACCCAAACCGGCAGATGGAACAGCGAAGAATAGGTTTGCGGAGTAAGCGGGAAGCCCCAAGCTGAATGATAGGGTGCAAGATTGTATCCTGTCGCATTTGATAGGTGCAAAACCCAAGCATTGAATTCTTCATCTCCTGTACTTGGGACTTCATCTTCAGGTAAGGTATAGTATACACTTAGTGCCTCAGTAATAGGGGTCCAGCCCCATTCTTCTTTGATTATCAAGTATGTATCTAGTGCGGTCCAAACTGTCCAATTATCTATGTTTGAGCCATCTTCGAAATAATTTCTCATTCTATTTTCGCGTTGGGCTAAATCTAATGCACCATGACCCTCTATTCCAACTAATTCTTCCATCAAATAAACGCTGGCGAAATTACAACCTGTTTCTGTTGTACCTGGTAGAGTGGAGGGCATCCATTGGTGGTTATGACCCAATTCATGGAACATTCCCCAATCTCCATTTTCAGACATATGAGTCAGGTTCACAACCTCTTCAACACTCAGATCATGAGCCATGAAAGGATAACCAGAGTGCATCCATCCAGCGGAAATTTGTACATCAAAAACTGCTCTTTCTACTCTAGGCCAAGGAAGAAAACCATACAACTCATGCTCCATGTCTAGAGCAATGTCCCACCATTCCATCAAACTGGTCGGATTTGTTAAATCCCTCACCTCATGACTTGGTACAGTCATAATGAAATTATCAGAAACTAATTCCGTCCAAGGTGCGGGTTTCTGACTTTCACTGTAAATCCATTCAAAATCATAAGTCTCTCCAAGCACAAACATTGGAGCCTCTACTGCATTGGAAATAGTTACTGAGAAATTACCCAATGTTGAACCTGGTTCAATTGCAATATATATTGGGCCTCCGAATGCATTTCCAACGTTAATTTGGGTATCATCAACATCCCACCATCTGACTATTTGGGGATGACGATGTAACTGACTTTTTGACCATAAATTATCACTGTGCGCACCCACTAAAACAGAAGTTCCGGAATTAACTAATTCAGCTGGTAATGTTACTGAAACTACCTCCCCAGGGGCGGCATAAAGACCGGTACTCATTCGAACATGAGCCCTTGCTCCAGCATAACCAAAGTTACTTGGAAGGCCACTCTGATTTCCATCGATTATTACTGTACTCGAAATCCGGGAAGCATTGGCGGGAACTTCACCTGGAAACTCAACATGACTGGGATGATTGGGTAACTCATCAGCAGGTAATCCCTGAGTTAAAGCGGCTTCAACACGAAGAAGTGTATCAGCGACAGGATCCACTCCGATATTGTGGCCAACATCTTGCCAAAGTGTTCCATAATCAATTACAGTCCAACCTGTAGCGTTAACAGTTTCACGAAGTGCAGACCAAAAATCATGGAAATCCAAAGGAACAACACCCGTACATACCGATAGAGTTGAATCAACGATAGATGCATCTGCAAAGGAAAGGGACTGATTTTCTATACGGTCATCATAAATCGCTTTAACCGCTATTTTTGGAATACTTAATGGATTAGGTATTTCAGATAAATTGACATTATTATTTCCCCAAGCACTGGAAACGAAAAGCCCAGTTGTCTTGGCAATTTTATTTCCTGGATATTGGCTCAAATCTGTATTGGAATATGACCAGTACCATGCATGACCGCCCATTATTAATCCTCCACCTCGCGATACAAAATCTAGAATATTCTGATTATCTAGATCATCATGGCCATTCCAAAATTCGTCCAATAGACAATCTATACCATTGAGGTCTGCCGGTGTAACTGACAAATGAACTGTATGACCATCAGCAAGTAGTTCTTGTTCAAAAGTATCGAATCCTGCGCCGTAAGCTAATCCCACATCAGCGTTTTTTCCACAGACCCATTCTACAGCTCGGAGTGAGAACCTAGTCTCTTCATCTCCACCTCCATCGACCCAACCTTCATGCCCATATCCTAGCATTTTCCCCTTGCCTATGTGACTAGCCGAAATTACTGGAATCTTCTTTCCATATCCACTTTCAGTAAAGCCTACTGGAAATGACAATTCTCCGATAGGAAGAATGGGGGAAGACCAACCTGACCAATTTGTTTCCTCAAAACCATTCAGTAAAAAACCTTGATCCGCTTGAATATCGTGAACCACTATCCATAGAATAAGACCTACTGAACCTCCGGTATTATTTGCCCAAATTGTATATTCTGTCCAATCTGTATTATGAGTTGGTGTGCCTGAAATACTACCATTTGAAAGAATATCCAAACCATTGGGCAAATTGGGTTCAATCTCCCAAGATTCTATTTCGGGACCCAGGTTCGTTACCTGAATGAAGGTACTTTCATTTGAGGATAATATGTATTCATTTTCATCCCAAGAAATCAGATCAGGTGGCGAACTAGTTATTTTTAATTCAAAAATCGTTGAGGATGAACCAGCTGAATTATTTGCCCAGATTGTCCATGTTTGCCAGTTCGAGGAAACTTCTGTAGCGATTCCTGATATTGTGCCGTTTGTACTATCAAATGAAAAGCCAATTGGTAAATCCATATCGATTTGCCAATTTTCTGGTGAGCCACCGGAAAAAGTAGGAGTTGTGGTTACTTCGTCCCCGACTTCTAGATTGTAGCGCCAAGGGGAATATTGCAAATTCGTAATTGGTAAATCTACGACTCGGATTAAAACTTCCACAATAATTGACCCCCCAGAATTACTCGCAGTAATTCTGTGAACCGTGGGGGAATGAACAATTGTTGGTATACCTCGAATAGAACCATCGGTTTGGAACAACTCTAGCCCAGTAGGCAAGGGGGGTTCGATAGACCAAGAAATAATTTCACCGCCAGAAGTTGACGGGATTACTTGGACCTCATCGCCAATTGAAAATTGCAAATTATTTCCCCCATAGCCCAAACCCATGGGTGCTTCATGCAGGACGATTATCCTTATCGTGGCAGAACTCGAGCCACCTCCATTCGAGGCAATAATGGTGTGATTTGAGTCTCCTAAATCTTTAGCTGTGCCAGAAATTGACCCATCAGAAAAAAAGGATAAGCCGCGAGGTAATTCCGGTTCAATGTTCCATTCTTCAGGGGCCCCTCCCTCAATCTCAGGAGCCATTATCCCACATGGATTTGTCAATTCGCAAGAATAATATGAATCTGAGTAGGTTATTTTGGAGGGTGGGTTCACAAGAACCTCAATTTCAAGTGAGATGCTAGAAGAACCAACATTATTCGTTCCGACAACAATGTAATTGGATAAACCACTAATCTCATCGGGTGTGCCAGAAATAACTCCTGTTTCTCTATCGATTGAAATACCAGAGGGAAGGTTTGGATTTACTAACCAGTAATCTGGGCCGTCTCCTGTAAATGATGGTGTTAAGGCCTGCATTTCTTCACCCAAGAAGAGGGAGATTTTGTCTTCCCCATAATTCAGGCCATCTGGTTTTTCCATCTGACGGCATTCAGTTCCTGTGAAAACCTGATTTTGTAAGCAGTCCTCTTCAGATATTTCCTCACCCAAACAATCAGGGTTTCTTGGCTCGATTTGACAATCAACAGGCTTGGACTCATCAGTCGAGCTATCAAAAAAACCCAAACAACCCGATGAGAGCATCAATGCCGTTAGAATAACCGCGGCCTGAGGTTTACCTACCATTTGCCAATACACACATAGTGAAGACGATAAATACTGGCTAGGCACAGTTACAAATCTGGATATGCAGGGCCTTCCTGAATTGCATATTTTACAGTTTGAAAATCTGATTTAAATTCAGCAATATCGGATTTCACAGTTTCTGGATTTTCCTCTGACAACAAAGATCTGGCAAAGAATTTGGCAACGTCTTGCATCTCATCGACACCCATTCCAATTCGAGTCAATTCTGGAGTCCCAAGCCTCAAACCGCTAGGGCCTGACATAGCCTTAGTGTCGCCAGGAAGCATGTTCATGTTGGTGATTATTCCACAGTCTTCCAATCTTTGTGCAGCCTTCTTCCCCTCACCAGAATCAGGACCGCCGTGTCTAGTCAAGATTTGGTGACTTGCGGTGAAATTCCGCTCCTCTGCAATCACATCAAAACCCTCTGAGGATAGGGCGGAACCTAACGCTCTAGCATTCGAAACGATGTCCTTAGCATACTGTTTGCCGTACGCTTCAAACTCAGCCATTGCCACAACCTTTCCTGCTACATGATGAAGATGATATGACGAACATACTCCGGGGAATATGGCATTATTGAGTTTCTTTTGTAGTGATTCATCATCTGAATCACTTAGGACAAAGCCGCCCTGTGGACCAGGGAAGGTCTTGTGGCTAGAACCAGTCATTACATCGGCGCCTTCTCGAAGTGGATCTTGAAATTCGCCTCCTGCGATTAGACCCAAAACATGAGCGCCGTCATACATCACACGGGCGCCAACCTCGTGAGCAACATCGGCTAATTCTTGCAGGGGAATTGGAAATAGAATAACCGATTGGCCGAATAAGCATAGTTCGGGTTGCTCGGTACGAATCAACTTCGAAGCCGCATCAACATCCGGCTCCATCCTTTCCTCGTCCCATGGATAGGTGACAAGGTTCAGACCACGCATACCAACAGCACCCATAGGGTGGTGTGATATGTGACCACCATCAGCAGTCGAAACTGCTGTGATCGTATCACTGGGTTTTGTTAGTGCCTTCAAAGCACCCATATTTGATACAGTACCTGAAGTCGATTGTATGTTTGCAAATTGACAGTTGAATACCCTTTTTGCAGATTCTATTCCGATATTTTCGATAGTGTCAAAATCGTCACACCCCTGATAGTATCGCTTGCCAGGTAAACCCTCCGCATAGCGGCCATGAAGGTCACCTTGAATGGCTTTTGCGACCAAAGGTGACAGGATATTTTCACTAGCGATCATTGGTATAGAATCTCGATAATGGCGACCTGAGGCAGTACTTGCCTTCATGACTGCATCTACTTGCTGGCTGGGATTCATACACCATGCCTCTGCACTAGGTCAAAGAGGATGACGGTGCTAATCGCTCTATATTCTAACAATTTCACGACGTCAGTTATTTCAATCGAAGGCTCACTCCGGACAATATGCCAGATACCCCGAAGCCGCTAGTCTTGTTGATTTCCTTGCTCATGATTACATGGGTTCCTAATGTAATAGCTACAGATACCGATGGAGATGGAGTCAATGATTCAGCGGACGCCTTCCCTAATGATCCATGTGCGGACACCGATACAGATGGTGACGGGATGCCAAATACAATCAGTTGCCCTAGTAGTTCGGGAACTGTAGCGTATACTTCATTTGAAGATCCCTTTACTAATGGACTACAGTACACTGACACTGGGAGCCAATCTGTCAGTAGGTACCTTTGGAACAATGCAAATGAGCCCGACATAGCTCATAATCAAACCACAGGGGCTGAGATGGGCTTTACCCTGTATTACACTTCCAATGGAGGCGTTGGGCTAACAGATGGCGACTATTTTGGTACCGCAAACTACACTGGTACGGTTGGAAATTACACAGAGGGAACTCAAGGATATCAGATGAGTGATGTTGATGGAACTGCAACCCTGAGTCTTGACGATGTTACGGCGGACTCAATGACTTTCGATGTTTATGTACAAGGTGCAAGCCCATCCAATAGTTACGAAGATACAGACAATCTAATCATTAGATTTGTTGGGAGTTCATCAACACTTGAACTGGTAAATGTAATCGGCGCTAGTGGATCTAGTAATAACGGTGGATTTGCCCCTTACATGGGATTTTGGACTACTTTTAGTTCTAACATTAGCTCTCTTGGGCAAGGTAATTTAGAATTTG
>CETU01079069.1_pt1 | contig 14968 bp, 11 predicted proteins | sample 356531 | NCBI WGS metagenome assembly CETU01 (sample SAMEA2623488, study PRJEB7988) | marine metagenome | isolation source: saline water (ENVO:00002010), including
TCCATTATAATAGAATCACAAATTCCTTTTATTTCACCATTACCAAGCTTGGTTTTTGTTTGGCCTTCAAACTGGGGCTCTGGCACTTTTATCGATAAAACAGCAGAAAGGCCTTCTCTTACATCCTCTCCTCCAAACGAAACATCTTTGTTTTTAACTAAATTGTTTTTTGTGGCATATTTATTTAGAGACCTTGTAAGCGCAGCTTTAAAGCCAGCCAAGTGTGTTCCGCCTTCAATTGTGTTTATGTTGTTTACAAAAGTAAGCACTGTTTCTGTATATGAGGTGTTGTATTGGAGGGCAACCTCAACTGGAACCCCTTCTTTTTCTCCTTTTATATGGATAGGTTTTTCAAACAAAGATGTTTGGTTTTTGTCTAAGTGTTTTACAAACTCACTAAGCCCACCTTTATAAAAATGTGTTGCTTCTTTTTCCGTGTTTTCATCTTTAAATATTATTTTAATTCCACTGTTTAAGTATGCAAGTTCTCTTAGTCTTTTGTCAATAATTTCATACTCAAACGCTTGGCCCACAAAAATTGAGTAGTCTGGCCAAAACCTTATTTGTGTTCCTGTTTTTTCTGTTGATCCTGATTCTATAATTTCGCTTTCAGCAATTCCTGTTTTGTATTGCTGTTTGTGAATTTTCCCATCTCTATGAACCGTTGCCTCACATTTTTCAGATAGAGCGTTTACAACTGAAACCCCAACACCATGCAACCCCCCTGAAACCTTGTATGTGTCTTTGTCAAATTTTCCTCCAGCGTGTAAAACAGTCATTACAAGCTCAAGGCCCGACTTTCCTTCTTCTTTGTGGATGTCTACAGGAATTCCTCTTCCGTTATCTGATACGGACACAGATTTGTCTGTGTGTGAGGTTACTATAATTTCAGAGCAATGGCCCGCCATAGCCTCGTCAATTGAGTTGTCTACAACCTCCCATATAAGGTGGTGTAAACCTTTCTTTCCAACATCCCCAATGTACATTGCTGGTCTTTTTCGAACAGCTTCTAAGCCTTTTAATACAGTTATGTTTTCTGCTTTATAGTTTGTTGTTTTTTGATTCATAGAATTGTGATTTTTAAATCGCTATAATTTCGGAAATTTTTATCAATTTTTTTCATTATTTCTTTTTTTAAAAAATAAATTTCTTGCTTCCATGAAGGTGTGTTTGTTTTTATTATAATATTGTTGTCTTTTATGTCTATTTGTTTAATTCCTTTTAAAATTTTATTTGGCATGCACTTGTAAACTTTTTCAATGTTTTCTATTTGTTTTATTTTTTCACTTAACTCTGTGTTGTTGTCCAAAAATGTTTTTATTTCGTCTTTTAATTTTTTAGCCATTTATGTTTATCTGGTTTATTTTGTTTTGATCTAGTTTGTCTGTGTGTGTTATTATGGTTTGTGCATTTTCTTTAAAAATATCTATTATTAGTGTTGTGTTTTTTTGATCTAGTTTTGAAAAAATATCATCAAGTAAAACGATTGGTTCTTTTCCTGTTTCTTTTTTAATAATATCTGATTCTGCCTTTTTTATTATTGAAAAAAAAATATTTTTTTCACCTTGGGATGCCATTGTTTTTACTGATTTTTTGTTTATAAGGTATTCTATTTTGTCTGTGTGTGGACCTACGCTGGTTTTTTTAAGAAAAATATCTTTTTCTCTTTTTTTTATAAGTTTTTCTAGTGTTGTTTTATGTGTTTTATCTTCAGGTATATTTGCTTGTATGGCTGTTCTTATTTCTGCGTTATTTTTTAAAGCTACCTCCTCCATTTTTTCGTTTAATTTTTTTATATATTCTTCTCTTTTTTCCCATACTTTTTCAGATAGCTCTGATATTTTTGTTTCCCATAGCTCGTATCCTTTTCCAATTTTTAAAGCTGCATTTCTTTGTTTTATTGCTGTGGAATATTTTTTAAATATGTTTAAATATTTTTTATCTATTAAGCACAGGGCTTTATTAATACTTTTTTGTCTAACGCTGTTTTGTTTTCCTTCAATAGTAGTTTCATCTGGAGATGATGCAAGGCATGGTAAAAAATATATATGGTCGCTAATTTTTTTTACCTTATCCTCATCTAAAAACAGCTTTTTTTGGTTTTTTAATATTTTAATTTTTAAAACGTTTTGATTTGATGTTTTTAAGTATGCTCCCGCTTCCTTACTTTTATCACCTATTACTGTTTTTATTTCGCTAGACTTAAAACTTTTTCCATATGTTAATAAATATATTGATTCAAGAATGGTTGTTTTTCCAATACCATTTTTCCCAAACAATATGTTTGTTCCTGGATTTAATTTTATTCTTTTAAAATTTGTTGCCCTGAGGTTGCTAATGCTAACTTCAGATATGATCATTTTAGTTTAATCTTATAGGCATTAAAAGGGAGAGTTTTTTTAGCGGCGTTGCTGAGTTCTCAGGAAGAATCAAGGCTGCGCTTTGATTGTCTTTTAATAATAAAGTGGTTTTTTCTGTTAAGGTTTTTTCTAAAATTTCTCTTAAGTAATCACAATTAAAGGCAACCATAGTTTCTTCTCCTTGGTATTCACAATGAATTTCCTCATTAGCAGAAGAAGAAGACTCTGTGTCCTCTGTTTTAATGTTTATTTTATTATTATTTATAATTAGCGTCGCTTGTTTAGTTTTTTTACTAGAAAAACTTGATATTCTTTTAAGAGATTCTGTCATTTCTTTGTTATCAATAATCACTTTTTTTTCATTGCTTTGTGGGATTACTTTTTCATAATCAGGGTAAGAGTCTTGTATTAGTCTAGTAGAGATATTTATGCCTTTAAAAAACACCTCAGCATGGTTTTCGCTTAAAATAAATTCAACCTCGTCATTTTCATTTAAGAAAGCTTGTATTAGTTTAAAAAATTTAACCGGTAAAATTAATTTTTTAGAGGTAGGCCCATTTTTTTCAATATCAACTTTCGATAACCTATGACCATCTGTGGAAACAAATGTTGTTTTGGCTTCATTAAAAGTTAAAAGAACTCCTTGTAATGCTGGCTTTAAATCATCAGAACTACATGAGTTTATAGTATAATCTATAATTTCCTCTAAATCAGATGAAGAAAAAGACAAACTGTTCTCTTTAACCGTTTCTGCTTTATTAGGAAAATCTTCTGATGACACTCCCATTATATTGTACTCACCAAACTTTGTAGTGATTTTTACTTTAAAGTTTTCATTTACCTCAAAACTCAAATTTTCTTTTTTAAGGGAATTCGTTACATTTAAAATTTTAGATATAGGTATTGCAATGTTTACAGCTTCATTAATATTAGCTTCTAAATTAAATTCCATAGAAACCTCAAGATTGGTAGATCTTATATTAAGCTTTCCACCATCAGACTTAAACAAAACACAGGACAAAATAGGAAGCGTTGTTCTAGTTGGAACAACTCGATTTAAAGACTTTAAAGCCTCATTTAAAACATCATTATTAATTTGAAAAGTCATATCTATATATTATTAACAAATTATATAAAAAAATAATATATAATTAAATTTATTATTATTAATAATGTTAAAAATGTTGGCAATTATTTTTATACATGTAAAAACAATAAAAATTAAAACCAAATATTACATTCTTTTAATGCAAAACTTTATGTTAATAAAGGTGTTAAAAAAAAGTGTATTAATCGATGCTGTATTTTTTTATATAAACCTTGTCCGAGTTTTCTTTATACCAGTCTATAAAAAAAATATTAAACTTATTTTGTAAGGCGAACCACTCAAGCTGTTCCCAGTTTTCTCTTAGGCTTGGGGTAGAGGATCCCTTTTTTTGTAATAGGTATACAAAGAAAAAAGAATCAGAGTCTTTCACAATTTCTGAAAAAGATCCTGGTGAAAGAGGCCTAATTATTTCAAAAACCTTACTAGGTATAACATCTTCTGGGGCGCCAGTGAAAACTCCAGAATACCCACCTTCTTTCTTTGCCACATCTCTACAAATCATATCTAAATAAGTAGAATCTTTAATAGAGGCTTTCAACTCTTTTTTCATAAAATCTAAATGATTTTTTTCATCTTCTTCATTTAAAGATAAGGGAAAAAGAATGTGATTAACTTTAACCTTTTCTCCTAATCTATCTACAAGCTCAATTAAATGATATCCTAGTGAAGTTAATACGGGACCAGCTATCTCTCCTGGAGTGTTAAGAGAAAACGCGGCCCACTCAAACTCTGGCAAACCAAAATCTCCTCTTTTAAACTCAACATCTCCACCAGAAAAAGAAGAATAAAAAGAAGAGAAATCTTTTCCGTTATTTTTTATTTCTAATAAAAGACTATCTGCTAAGTCTTTAGTTTTTAAAACCCTGCTGTTAGAGGGTTTTATTTTTTTGCTATAACAAGAATAAGAATAAAGAGGAGGGTTTAAAGGAAGATTATTTTTTTCTTTTTCATAAAAAGATTTAATTTCGTTAGAAGAAACAGAAACCCTAGAAAAAAGCTTTTGTTTTAACTGGTTTGCTAAAAAAATATCCTCTCCTTGTTTATAAAGGTAATCAAAAACCTGAGAGAAGCTTTTATCAAAATACTTTTCTAAAGATTCAACAGATCCTCCAAACTGCTCTTTATAAGTATCTAATTGTTCTTTTACCATCTGATTAAGCTGCACATCATCTACTATTAAAGTAGTGTCCTGTCTTGCAAAATAAACTAAAACCTTTTGTTCTATCATTCCATCAAGAACAGCAGGTTTTGTAATAGTAGGGTTTTGTTTTTGTTGAAGAAAAAACATCTCTTCAAGGTCTGATTTTAAAATTATATCGTTCCCCACAACAGCAACAATACTGTTTGAGGAAACTAAAAAAGAAAACAGTAGAAGAAGAAAACTAAAAAGCCGACTCATTTATAACAATATTTAATTTATTATAAAAAGCTTCAACCGCCTCTTCTTTTGCCGACTCTTGAGCATTTTTATGAAGAAAAGATGAAATTCTAGAAAAAACCCTATCGTAAGGAATATATGAGGCAGGATAAACCTTTTTAATTAAATAAAGAGAGTATGTTCCTGAACCCTTTTTATAAACGTCACTAACAAAACCCTCTTCTTCCAAAAAAAGGTCTTTTAAAAGACCACCGTTGTAATTTTCTTCTATAGGACCAACACCCCCCATTTTTTTTTCATCCCAAGAAATAGAAAAGTTTTTGGAAAGGTCTTCAAAAGCCTCCCCCTCAATATACTTATTTAAAACCATATCAGCCCGATCCCAAGTAGGAACTTCTATTTCCTGAAGCTTTAAGCTTTTTGGGGTTTTATATTTTATGTCTTTATTTAAATTGTAATAATTTAAAACAGATAAACTATCAGGTTTTGGAACGCTGTTTACAATATTTTTAAAATATATTCCATACATAAGGTCTTTTTTATAAGAAAGAAGCTGTTTTTTAAAAATATCCCGATTGTTATAATTGTTTTCAACTCCAAAAGAATATGCCGACTCTTGAAGAAGCAAAGTTCTAAGCATTGAATAAAAAGAATCTATGTTGGTAATTGGCGGCCTGTTTGATGGAGAGAAGCTTTTAAGCTTTTGTAAAAACCAGCTCAAACCATAGCCCGTGTTATTATAAACACACAAAACCCCCCGGTCTTTTACTTTTTCAAGAATGGCAACAATATTATTTTTTTCATAAGAGCCCACACTGTTTTTATTGTTGGTAAAAGAAGAAAAAACAGAAAGAACTTTTTCGTGATTAAAAACTAGTCCGTTTTTTTCAATAGCAATTGAATCAAACAAAGAAGAGGTTTGTTTTAAAACCGCCAAATCTCTAGGGCAAGACCTAATTAAAACCATGTCATTATATTCTGTGTTTGAAAGAAAAGAAAAGGAAGAAGGCCTACGCTCTTCAATATAGGCAATATGATATCCAAAATCTGTTTCTATAGGGCCAAATAAATTTGTTTTAGAAGAAAAAACCGCCTCCTCAAAAGAAGGAGAAGGGGTGGCTCCCCAAGAAAGCCATCCAACGCGCCCCTTATTTAAATTAACGCCGCCGTCATCGGAATAGGTTTTTGCAGCGGAGGAAAAATTTTCAACCTTAAGAGAGTCTAAAACAGACAAACACAAAGAAAGAGCCTCGTCTTTAGACCTCTCTATGGGCACCCTTAAAGAAGCTTCGTTGTGCCCAAATAAAATATGGTGAACTAACAAATCTTCCTTTAAAAATTCTTTACCCAAAACAACTCTTAACGAATCAGCTGCCAACCTAGCAACCTCCACCTTATAAACATAATTAACTAAAAGCTCCCTCTCTCTATTAAAAGACTTTTCATAAAAAGAGGCAGAATAGTTTAAGCCACCCTCAAGACCCTGGTGATAGGCGGCCTCTCGAACAATATAATCCTTAACCATAATTTTCTTTTTTTCTGGAGAGGAGCGCTTCCACTCACTAATGCCATAAAAAGAATACATATCAGATTCATAGTAAAGAGAGTCTTTTAAAGAAAAAACCCAATCGTTTGAAAAAACAATTAAAGGAAAAAATAATAATATTAAATAACAGCTATTTTTCACTCTTTAATCTAGCACATATTTCTTTTAAAATTAATATGAAATTATCATCAAACGCCCCCAAAAAAGAAAACCCTTCACCGCCTTTTATAAAAGAAAAAGAATAAGGTTTTAAAATCTCTACCAAAAAAACAGCTTTTTTATTCCATACAGAAGGGTGCAACAATATATTAATTTTTCCTTCCACCTGAGATATTTTTTTAAATCCACACGCGGCACCTAAAAGCTCTACTGAACGGATAAACAAAAGATGATCAAGTTCTCGAGGCATAGGCCCAAACATGTTTATAATTTTCTTTTTTAAAAAAGGAATATCTTTATATTTTTTTATTAAAGAAATTTCTTTATAACACCAAACCCTCATGCGGGTACTTGGCAAATAATCTGCCGAAATAAACGCGGACGAAGACGAAGAGACAGAGGTGTGAATGGGAGATTTTTTAGAAGAAGCCTCCTTTAAAAGCTTTCCATAAAGCTCGAGACCAACAGACGCAACACCCCCACTTTGTTTATATCCAAATAATGCCCCTGAGCCACGAGACTTCATATCTTCCATAGAAACAGAATAGCAAGAACCGAGAGAAGAGTTGTTTTTAATAATATTTAGGCGCCGCTTTGCAGAAATAGAAAGAGAGTGCTTTTTAGGATAAAGCAAATATGAAAAAGATTGTGTGGACCCACGACCAACACGGCCCCTAATCTGGTAAAGCTGTGAAACCCCAAAAAGGTGAGCGTTATTTATAATCACAGTATTAACGTTTTTTATATTTATACCGTTTTCTAAAATAGTTGATGCCACCAAAACATCGGTCTCTTTATTTACAAAAAGGTCCATCTTTTTATCTATAATAGAAGGGTCCTCTTGCGCATGAACAAAATCAACCCTTAAAAACGGAAGAGACTTTTTAATTTTTGAAACCACCCCAGGCATAGTCTTAATGTTATTATGAATAATAAAAGATTGACCCCTCCTAGCATACTCGTAAACCAGGGCCCTTTTAATTAAATCGAAATCGTAAACAGAAACATATGTTTTAGGAGAAACTTTTAAAGGAGGAGGAGTAGAAATCAAAGAAATATTGGAAAACTTAGAAAGAGCCAGGTTTAAAGTTCGAGGGATTGGAGTGGCCGACATATATAATATATTAATATCTGTTTTTATTGACTTTACGGCATCCTTTTGTTTAACCCCAAACCTGTGTTCATCATCAACAATTAAAAGGGAGGCAACCTTTAAACAATCCTCGTTATTTAAAGCTCGATGAGTGCCCACCAAAACATCAATTTCTCTATTTACAAAAAGATCTACAGTTTTTTTACCCTCACTAGCAGAAACAAAACGAGACAAAAAACCAACCTTAATATCAAAAAAACCTAGTCGCTCACAAAAAGAAATAAAGAGCTGCTTAGCAAGAACGGTGGTGGGGGCCACCACCACCACGCCCCCACCATTTACTGAGACCAAAAAGGCCGCCCTCATAGCTATCTCTGTTTTCCCAAAACCAACATCCCCACAAAGCAGTCGCTCCATCGGGGCTGGAGAGCACAAGTCTTTTTTTATTTCCAACCAAGAGGATTGTTGATCCGGAGTGTCTGTGTGAGAAAATTTTTGCAAAAAAGCAGACTCAATTTCAGGATCAATATAAAATTTTTGACCCACACCTTGTTTGCGCTGCATATAATTTTCATACAATGATTCGACAAAAACAGAAAGACCTTTCTTCGTTGAGGAAACCCTCCTTTTCCACGAAGACCCACGACCAATAGAATCCAAATCGCAGACATCTCCGCTTTTTTTAAACAATGATATTTTATCAAAAAATGACGGAAAAACCCTTATCTGAGCATCTCTATATTTTAGAACTAAAAACTCTTGTCCCTCTACATCAGATAATCCTACATATTCGCCCACACCAAAATCTTCATGAATTAAAAAATCCCCAACCTCTAAGCTTGAAAAATCAACATAGGCGTCCCCGGTATCTTTTATGCTATAAGCTCTATCCCCACAAAGCCAAGACGGAACAAAAACCCTCTCGTTATATATAAAACCCCCATAACACTTGTTATCAACAGCATCCTTGCTAACCTCAGAAACACACCTCTCTGGCGAAATATATTTTAAAGAAAACAACTCTTCGTTTGGTGTTTGTTTTGATAAAAAGCGAACACCGTCTTCGCCCAAATAAACAGGTAAAAAGACTGAAGGCAAAACATCAAACAGAGACACGCGAGAACTAGCCTCTCTAGACCTAACAATAAAAAAATTCGAAACCCCTCTTAGTGTTAACTGAGTTTTAATATCAAAATAAAAGAGAAAGGTTTCGTTGTCATCAAAAAGGACCCTTACCCCATGCGAAGACTCTTTGGGTAAAAAATCAACCACAAAACCCCTAACCGAAAAATCTCCAGGAGAACTAACAAAATCAACATGTCTATAACCAGCGCCCTTAAGAGCCCCAACAACCATATGGTGTTCTGAAGAAGAGTCAACCACAAAACCAGACTCTTTTTGTTGAGATAATATAGTTTTTTTATAAAAACCTTCTGAGCTAGTAATTAAAAAGCTTTTGTTTTTAAAAGAGGATGCATAGGCCGCCTTAAACAGGCCCAACCTTTCTTCTGCATATCCGCCAGCACCCCTGCTCGCAATATCGTATAAACTATTATCATAATATACCCCCCTCTCCTCTATATACAGAGAAAGGTCTGTTGAAACGCGAGCCAAAAGCCCATCGCTACATATAACTATAAATTTTTTATTTATAAAGTCAAGCACAAGAGGAAGGAGCCCATAGTGCAAGCCCTTAATAAAAACAGGCTCCCCTTTTAATATAAGATTTAAAGATTTTTTAGAAATAGGGGAAAAGTGTTTCACGTGAAACAAACTATTTTGACAAAACAAAACAAAGTTCTGTAATATCTGATGATGAAACCCCACCTATGCGCATTGCTTGGGCAACGGTTTCTGGTTTAACCAAAGCAAGCTTTTCTCGTGACTCAGAGCTCATGTTTTTAAGATCGAGATAGTTGAAGTTTTTTGGAATCAAAGTTTTTTCAAGAGAAAGAACCTTGTTTGCTCTTTTTTTCTCAATCTCAACATACCCTGAGTACTTGATATCTGTTTCTACTGAAAAAAGAGAGCTCTTGGAAACCATGTCTTTTGGGCTGAAAAAAGAAAATAAAGAGTTTTTTGGCTGCTTAATAAACTTATCAAGCGGAAGACTTTTGTTGTTAAAAGAAATGGTCTTAGATGAAATAGACTTACGATAATCAGCGCACAGTTTTTCAAAATGTAAATATTTATTATAAAATTTGTTGTCAAGGAGGCCTAGAGAATTTGCTATTGGAGTAAGCCTGTTGTAAACATTGTCTGGGCGCAAAGAAAGGCGGTATTCTGACCTAGAGGTAAACATTCTGTAGGGCTCATCTATAAACTTTGTTACCAAGTCATCAATTAAAACACCAATATACCCCTCTTGCCTTTTAATGATAAAGGGTGGCCTGTTAAGGGTTGACAATGAAAGATTGATGCCCGCGACCATGCCTTGTGCGGCAGCCTCCTCATAACCTGATGTTCCATTAATTTGACCAGCTAAAAATAAGTTTTTTATTGACTTAGACTCTAGAGTAGACTTGAGTTGATAGGTTGGAATATAATCATATTCAATGGCATAACCAGGCCTTATAAACTCAACATTTTCAAGGCCTTTAATCGACTTAAGGGCACAGACCTGAGTTTCTTTTGGTAGACTTGTAGAAAAACCGGCAACATAAACCTGGTCAGAGCCTAGCCACTCTGGTTCAAGAAAAAGGGAATGAGAAGAGCGATCTTTAAATCTAACAACCTTGTCTTCAATACTGGGACAATATCTTGGGCCTGCCGCGGTAACTTTTCCAGAATACATTGCGGAGTCATTAATGTTTTCATTTATAATGTCGTGTGTGTTTCGAGAAGTATCAACAGAAAAAGTATCAATATTAACATTCTTATCAACACGAGACCTAAATATAGAAAAAGGTTCTTTTTCTTTGTCTCCAGTTGATATCCGACACTTTCCCCAATCTATTGAGCTTTTTAACACCCTGGGGGGAGTACCTGTTTTTAAGCGCGATGAATGTAGTCCATAATTGACGAGACACTCTGTAAGTCCGTGTGCTGCAGCCTCTCCAAGCCTTCCCGCTCTATATGTGTCTTTTCCTATGTGAATAAGTCCGTTTAAAAAGGTTCCAGCGGTAATAATAAGCCCATTACAGTTTAAAACTTCTCCTGAAGCAAGTTTTATAGATTTAACTCTTTCATTTTTTGTTTTAAAAGAAACCACCTCTCCCTTCTTAGTGTGTATTTTTTTGTTTTCCTTTATAGCATTATATATATATCTTGAATATTTTTTCTTATCAGTTTGAACTCTAAGAGACCTAACAGCCGGACCCTTTGACATATTAAGAGTCTTAAACTGTATTCCCGAATGATCGGCCGCAAGCGGCATAAGCCCCCCAAAGGCATCAATCTCTTTAACAAGGTGACTTTTGGCAAGACCCCCAATCGCTGGGTTGCATGACATTCTTCCTATTGCATCAACATCCATTGTTATTATTGTACACGTTAATCCTAATCGGGCGATAGAGAACGCCGCCTCTGTTCCTGCGTGTCCACCGCCCACTATATATATATCGTCACTCATTTTCCTACACAAAACCCTTGAAATATTTTATTTAAAACCTTTTCATTATCTGCCTTCCCAACAATTTCTCCTATATTATCTAAACAATTTCTAAGGGAGCTAGATATTTGCACCATATCTAGTGCCGAACCACAATCAATTAGCTCTAAAACAGACATCCTTGCTTTCTTTATTAGCGCAAGTTGCCGGAAAGAAGTAATGTGAGAGTTTTCTGGGAAAAAATTATTAGAAGCAATGGTTGATAAGTGTGTTAATAGCTCGTCGATTCCAACACCTTTTTTCGATGAAACAATCAATGTGTCCTCGCTTTTTTTTATTTTTTTATTAATATCAGCCTTGGATATAACATTTATTATTGTTTTGTTTTCTATTTCAGGTATTTTCATTCGAAAACTCTCAGGGTTTTTATCATCTAAAATAATGGCAATATCACATGTTTTGACCACTTCAATTGTTTTTTCTATTCCCAATCTGTCCAAATCATCTTTTCCCTCCCAATAGCCGGCAGTATCAATTAGCGTGAAAAGTAACTCTCCAACTACAAGTTGTGCCTCAATAGAGTCTCTTGTTGTGCCCTTTTGATCTGAAACAACAACCTTGTCGTAGCCTAAAATGGAGTTAAAGAGGCTTGATTTTCCAACATTAGGCTCTCCTACAATACAAACCCTTAACCCTCCATTGATTTTATTTAAATGACCACCACCCTTCATTAACGAAGTAAATAGTTTTAGTATGTTTTTAAGGCTACTATTCATCTCTTCTTTTGTTGTGTGTGTTATTTCTTCATCTGTAAAGTCTAATTCGTGTTCTATTATTTCGAGTAGGCTATAAATAGCGCTTTCTACTTTGATTAAATCTTCCTTTATGCCACCCTCAAAACTTAGCATTCCATTTTTTGCTTGATTTTTATGAGTCGAGCGAATAATTAAATCTATCGACTCGGCCTGAGTTATATTTATTTTTCCATTTAAATAAGCTCGTCTTGAAAATTCTCCGGGCTCAGCATGCCTGCACCCAGCAATAACAAGCTCATCTATAATCATTGATGATATTATTGACCCCCCATGACAAGAAATTTCAATAACATCTTCACCAGTATATGATTGGGGCCCTTTAAAATAAGTTATCAGAACATTGTCTAAAACATCTCCATCTGAAGAATAGAACTTTTTAAAATATGCATATCTAGGCTTTGGGTTTTTATACCCGGTAACCTTATTAAACAATGTATTAAGTGATTGCCCAGATACACGGATTACCGCGAGCGCCCCAAAACCGAGAGGAGTTGCCAGCGCAACAATATTATCTTTTATATAAGGGCCCAAAAGAGACCTATTTTTTTGATTGACTTGTTTTACGTTGTTGTAAATAATTTAAAATATTATATACAACGTAATAAAGATTAAGCCCAGCTGGGAAGCTGTTGAAAAGAAGCACAAACATTCCGTTCATTGTGTATAGCATGGCCTTGTTTTGTTGCGGCATGCTACCAGAGCTTTGTTTCATAGTAAGATACAAAGTTATTCCCATTAATATAGGCAAAAGACCAATTCCGGTATATCCATTTCCTATTCCTAACAGAGGTATATGAAAAGGGAGCTCAAACATATAATCAGGAAGCGAAAGGTCCTGAATCCATAAAAACAAAGGTTCTCCCCTTAGCTCAATCATAGATCTAAATAAAATAAAAGGAGGAATCATAATAGGCCACTGTAATAACATTAAAAAACAGCCGGAAAGAGGGTTGACGTTATGGTTTTTATATGTTTCCATAATTTTTGATTGGAGCTTTTTAGGGTTGTCTTTGTATTTATCCTGGATTTCTTTTATTTTAGGCTGAACCTCTTGCATTTTTCTAGTAGACTCGAGACTTAGTTTTGTTAAAGGTCCAGCAACAACCCTAACTATCAAAGCAAATAAAATTAATACTAACGCATATCCCCCAAAAGGAACATATTTATTAAGGAAATTAGTTACACCAAGAATAAATTTACTTATTGGTCTAAGAACCGACCCTCCCATTGTCATAATATCATCAAGATCGTTAATATCTCCATTAGATACAAGAGAATATTCAAGCGGAGCCAAAAAACTATAAAACTTAAAGTCTTTGTAGTTATTAAACTCAAGCTCTAAATCATAAACAGATGCATTGGAGCCCCGGTATTTGTATGTGTTTGCAAAAGAAGAGCCCTCGCCAGGAACAATTTTGCCAAGCCGAACCCCGGATTCTTTCGCTGGGACAATTGCAGAAACAAAGTATTTGTTTCTTGAGGCAACCCACTCAATATCTTCATTGAAATAAAGAGCATCATCAGCGAGGTTAGAATTGCCAGTTAAATAATCAGAATCCTCAGAGTTTTTAGTTAAAAACATACCATATGAATTTTGATCGTCTAACCATCCATACTTTTCAGAAGGCCTTGTTCCATTAGCCCAAATAACACTCTTGGGTTGAGAGCTCAGTTCTTCTCCCAAACGATATTCATGTAAAACCATATAAGAGTCAGGATTTATTGTAATTGTGTGGACAAATTCATTCGACTTGAACTTTATAGTGGTAGCTTTTTTAACCACCTCTGTGTGTCCTGTTTGATCAATCAGCGAATCATTGATGTACACCTGATGGACATTATTAGTTTCAACACCTTTAAGGCACGGGTTGCAAGGAGAGTATCCCTCTTGCTCAGTAAACAAAAAACTAATTTTTCCATTCTCATCGTAGCTGTGCCTAGCGTCTTTTCCAAAAGCAGCAGACTCACTTGTATAGGCCCCTGAATACCTGTCGCCTTTTAAAGTGTATTGAAGAAAAGTTCCTCCAAGCTCATTAGAAAGCACTGCACTAAAAAGGCCTGTTTCCACAGTAAGGAGCACGGGGTCACCATATTCTACCTGAACATTTTCTTCAGAATTGCCGTCTTTCATGTTTTTTTGATCAAGACCCGTGTTTTCACCACCATCTTCTTGATTTTGAATAGAAGAATCCTGATCTACAGAGGCTGTTTTTTTAGGTTGTGGAGTAAAGAATGCTCCCCATATAACCCAAACTAGCATAATTAAAAAACCCGCTAAAAATATTCTTCGTAGCTCCATTATTTTACAGGGTCCCACTTAGGCCTTCTAGACAAAGGGTTGCACGAAACAATTCTTTTACATATAGGAAAAAGAGATTTTAAAATCCCATATTTTTTAATGTGCTGAATGGCATATTCAGAGCAAGTAGGAGAATATATACAGCATCGGCCCATTAGCGGAGAAAGACACTGTTGATAGAGTTTAATGAAAAATATGAAAAAGTTATTAATCATGATATAATTTTTTTTCTAATAAATCAAACGAACTGCTTATTACTTTCGACCCTAAGTTAATGGATTTAGGTATTATAATCATGGCAATTTTTTTTTTATTTTTAATAAAACGATGATAAAATAAGCTTCTACAACGCCTTTTGAACAAAACACGCTTGTTAGCTTTTCCAATTTTTCCGCTAATAGCAAACCCCAGCATCGGCCCTTCTAGATCTTTATGGGTATTAATTTTAAATAAAATTTCGTTGCACGAAATAGCTTTGGAATTGCTGTATATTTTTGAAAAATTAGATGAGGAAATTGAATTCTTCAACTAGGCAGAAAGTCTTTTTCTTCCACGACTTCTTCTTCTTGCTAGAATAGCCTTGCCAGACTTAGACGAGTTTCTCTTTCTAAAGCCGTGCTTATTTTTTCTTTTCCTGTTTGATATTTTAACTGTTATTTT
>CETU01021601.1_pt1 | contig 14959 bp, 16 predicted proteins | sample 356531 | NCBI WGS metagenome assembly CETU01 (sample SAMEA2623488, study PRJEB7988) | marine metagenome | isolation source: saline water (ENVO:00002010), including
CCTGTAATTAATATGGCTCTGCCAGTTGAATAAATAGTTTCTTTTTCACTATTTTCCTTTGATTTTTTTCTTTCTTGCAAATATCTCCATGCAAAATGTATGGAGTAATCAACAGACATTCCAACTGATATAGAGGCAATAGTAATAGTCATTATGTCTAATGGAATGCTCATAATACTCATTAAAGAAAAAACTACACCCACAGAAAAAGCAGGTACGACAATAATAAACAGTGCATTTAAAAATGATCTAAATAAGATGATTAGCATTAAGAAAATTGCTGCAAAAACCAAAGATATAGTTTTTATTTGTGAGCTATATAAGCTTTGTAATAGATTGTTGTAAAGAACTGCCAATCCACTTATTTTGTATTGGATATCTTTGTCAGCTAATTCTTCAGAAAGGAAGGAATCTATGTCTTGAAAAAGTTGATTGCGATTAATGCCATCAAATGAATCAATTGTTCTAATTGTTATTCTTGCACTTCTTTGATCTTCAGAAATAAAATCACTCAATAGATCTTTAGCTCTTTCACTCTCAATTAAAGAATTTTTTACGAACGCTAATTCAACATCACCAATTTTATTTCCATTATTTAATCTTTCTGCTAGCTGAACGCCATTTACTAGACTCAAAGCTTTACCTAAAGCATCTAATTTAGTTAAGCCTTCTTGAACATCTTCTAAAACGTTCATATTTTTTTCGCGCCACCAGTAGGTTACTGTTTCCGAACCTTCGCTATAAAAGAGGTCATCCTCATCAATAAAGAATTCCTCTTCAGGCAGCTTTAGGACAATTTCTAAAGGTGTCGTGCCGCCTAATTTATTATCTATCAAAGACATGCCCTGATATATTTCGGTGTCTTCATTAAAGTAATCAATAAATTTATTTTCGACTTTTAAATTCGAGCTTAAGTAAAAAAATACTGGAAAACAGATGAGAAGAATTGGAAGATAAAAATTTCCAATAAATTTCCTACCTTTTAGATAAATATTATTGTAGAAAAAAGGCACAAAATTAGTATTTCTATTTGAAGAGATATTTTTAATTGCTAAGACACTTGGAATAAAGATAAAAGAGACTAAAAAGTTTAAGCCTACTCCAATAGCCATCATCTTCCCAAAATCTATTACTGGCTTAATATCACTCAGAATTAAAGATAAAAAACCTACTGCTGTTGTCAATGCAGCGTAAAAACACGGTGCAATGATTTTCGAAAATGATTCTGCATTTTTAAGCCCTCTATCTATACCTTCCTGTATTTTTACTAGTATATGGACAGAGATTGCAATTGAAGTAATAAGCAAAAGAGCAAGAAAGTTTGATGAAACTATACTTATTGGCCAATCAAATAGTCCCAAGATGCCCATTGTAGAAAACATAACTAAACCGGCATTAATTATTATCACTGAAACTGTCCATAGATCTCTAAAAAAAAGACCCAGTAAAAGGAAAAATATAATTACAGTTAGACTGCCAAAGGTTATTACATCAGCTTTTATAAAATCAATTGTGTCAACCACTATCATTGCTGGACCAGCCAAATACATCTCAAAAAATTGATTGCTATTTATGATGGATCTCATCTCTTTTATAGCTTGCGAGTAATCATCCAAATTATATAAATTTATTTGCATCGCAGTTACTTCGCCATCTTTACTAATTACTAGTTCATTAAATATAGGGCTTGTACTAAGCTCTAGCTTTGCTTTCTTCAAATCCAGCTCATCGATTAATAAATATTTATCATTATCAGCTGATTTGATTAGCGACACTTTTGGTTGTTCAAAAATTGGGGCATCTAAAATTGAAACAACATCGCTAACTGCCTCTAAGGCGAGAAATTCTTCTTGAAGAGCTTTTAGCTGAATTAAACCTTCATTTGAAAATACCTTCTTGCTCTTGATTGCTAAAATTACATATTCTGTTGAGCCAAATTCATTATTGATTTCATAATAAGTTTGATATTCAGTATCGCTATCAAGCACTAAAGTTTCTGATGATGCATCAAATCTAAAATTATTTAGACCATTAAAAGAAAACCCAAAAAGTAAAAATAAAATAAATAGTGTTGTGTATTTATAGTTTATTAATTTTTGAAAAAAACTTTGAATCATTATTTAGCACACTCTGGTGAATCAGGAAATTTTTTTGAATCATTCCATTGAGTACTTGTTTTTGGAACTATTGATATTGCATGAATTTGTTCTACAAAATCTCCCATAGACTTATAAACTAACTTATGTCTATTTATTAAAGATTGATCAATAAATTCATCAGATACAACAATAATTTTTATATGAGAAACAGAACCATCATAACCGCCATGACTTGGACTTTCGTCCAAGATTTCAAGATGACTACACTTCATATTTTCTTGGATTCTTTGTCTTATTCTTTCAATCATCTCTGGTTAATCCTTGCGATTTATTTTTTCTTGATATTGGTAGGTCATTTTCATTTATTTCCTCATAGTGAACATATTCTTTAAAGAAGAATTTTATTCCCAAATATCCGAATATGAACCCTCCAATATGTGCAAAATATGCAACTCCATCATACGTATTTCCAGCTGCACTTATCAGCTGGCCAAAGATCCACATGCCTATAACTATGCTTGCAGGTATCTTTATGAATTGTATAAATATAAAAAACCAAATAAATACTCTAATTTTAGCTTGTGGATACAGTACAAAATAGGCTCCCATTATTGCTGCTATACATCCACTTGCTCCAATCATTGGAACATCTAATCCACCGGAAAAAAAAGACTGTAATAATGCAGCTGAGACGCCTCCAAGGGCATAAAAAATTAAAAAATTTACTCTGCCCAAATAAGATTCAATGTTATCTCCATAAATGTATAGAAAAAGCATATTAAAGAATAAGTGCCAAAAATCTGCATGCAAAAATGCAGATGTGATGATGGTATGAAGGTCATTAAAATCAGTGAAGACACTAGGCCTAACTGCATATTCATCGATAAGTCTATTATTTGCTGCATCGCCAATAGATAATTGATAAAGAAATATCAATACGTTAATTCCAATAATAGTCCAAGTTAAAATTGGTGTTTTAGTTGTAGGGTTGTCGTCTGAAAGTGGATAAAAAACGAACATTTTTTATTTAATTGGAATTAATGAGTCTACAAATTGATCAGCCACTCTATCCCAAGTGTAAGTTTTTGATGATTCAAAAGTTGAATCTCTGCTTACCTTTAATGCTCTTTGAACTGCTAGATAAAGATTGTCTTCATCAAGAGAACCATTGACTCCTTCAATTACTATATCCTTTGGGCCTGTAACATTAAATCCTGCAATAGGTGTTCCGCATGCAAGGGCTTCAATTAAAACGATACCAAATGTATCTGTTTTTGATGGAAATACAAAACATGCTGCATCTCTATAAAAATCAGCGAGCTCATTTCCAACTTTAAAACCTACAAACTCGACATCTGGATATTTTTTTTGATATGACTTTAAGCTTGGACCTCCACCCACAACTACTTTTGGTAAATCAGATTTCATTTTTAAAAATTCTTCTATATTTTTCTCAACTGCCACTCTACCAACATAAAGTAAATATTTTTTTTCACTCTTTTCTTTTTTTGGGTAAAAAATCTTTTCATCAAAACCTCGTGACCATAAAAAAAGATCTGTAAATCCATCCGACATTAAATCTTCCATGTGACTTTTAGTATTTACAAGGGTTTTAGCAGCAGAGTTATGAAACCATCTTAGCAATCCTTTTGTTGCATCTAGACCAATCCCAAATCTTTCATAAATATATTCTGGAAATTTTGTGTGAATACAAGATGTGTAAGGTATTTTATGTTCTAAACAATAGTGTCTGGCTGTAAGCCCTAAAGGTCCTTCAACTGATATATGAAAATAATCTGGTTCAAGTTTTTTAATTTTCTTTTTTAGGTCCCAAAAATTCCAAGCAATAGATATTTCCTTGTAATTAGGAAGGGGGAAAGTATGAAATAAACCTGGATGTATTACATCAACATGAAACCCCTTCTCTTCTAACTTTTCTACCACCGTAGTCATAGTAGTAACCACTCCATTAACTTGTGGCTTCCAAGCATCTGTAACTATTAAAATTTTCTTCATAGTTCTGCTACCTTAACAATATTATTATCATCTATTTTAATTAACTGGATAGTGCCGTCCATTAATTCGACTATTGCAGAACATGATTCAACCCAATCACCTGTATTTAGATAGAAATGATTTTCAAATTTTATTATTTCTGGTCTATGATTATGCCCACACATTAAGCCACTATATTTACCTTTATAGCATTCATCTTTTACTTTTTTGTGAAAACCACTAGCTCTATCTACAATTCTTTTAGTCATTGCTTTAAGACGCTTTGAAAGCGGTCGATTTAAATATATAAGTCCGTCATAGATTAGACCCCCAAGTTTAGATATCCATTTTGCATTGCTAGTCACAGAATCATATTGATCTCCATGTATTAGTAAGACATTTCCGTATTTTTCTGATTTGTAATCATGTTGTTCACAGTGATCTAATCTGTCCAAGTGATTAATTATCGTGTGATAAGGTTCTCCTTTGTTATATAGATCCTCTAAGATTTTGTTATCTCTTAAAGGGTCATCATGATTTCCAGATATATATTTTACTTCTACACCTTGTTTTTTTAGATCAACAAATCTATCCAGTATCTTGGCATGCGTGTCTGGCCAATAAAAATTATCATTCATGGCCCAAAAATCCACAATATCACCAACCAGATATAACTCCTTGCATTTTAGATTCTTGAGGAATAGGTAGAGTTTGTCGCTCTGACAACCTTTAAAACCTAAATGAATATCTGATAAAAAAACAGATTTGTATTGATTATTATGATCCATGTATCATTATTTTAATCTATGTCCATTAAACAGAAAGAAGAAATTACTATTTGGGCCTTTAAAGATGGAAAAAAAGGTCATGAAAAGCAATTAGAAGCCCTTATTTCTGAACTTAGAGAGCACAAAAAAATTAAATTACATAATTTCATTGAGTATCAAGATCACAACTCTACACCCGACATTATTTTAGGTGCAGGCAATAATTCACACAAACATATGTTAATCGCCAAAAGAAGACATCGATCTGCGCGAACAATTGTTTTAATGAAACCTTCTTTAAGGCCCACACAATGGTTTGATATAGCTGTTGTACCAGATATGGATAAATATTACTTAGGTAAGCCTAAAAATGTCATAACAACTAAAGGTGTATTATCGAAACATTCAAATCAGGAGGTGGTGAAAAAAACAGGATTAATAGTCATAGGTGGAAAAAGTAAACATTTTCATTTTCGTAAAAAAGTTATTCGCCAACAAATAGAATGGTTGCTCAATGACAAATTTGTTGATTATAAATGGAAAATAACAACATCTCCTAGATCACCAAATATGGACGCTCCAAAACATAATGCCAATGCAGAATTCTTTAATTGGAGAGATACATCAGAAGATTGGTTATCAAATGAAATGCAAAAAAATGAAATAACTTTTATCACTCCAGAGAGCGTTTCAACCCTTTATGAAGCTCTTTCAACAAACACTAAAGTTTATGTTTTTCATCATGAAAAACATAATAGTGATCATGGGGAAATATCTACTAAGGTTGGGAAAAACATCGATAAATTAAAAAAAGATGGATCAATAGGATATATAGATACAAAACGATTCCTCTTGTCACGATCTATTAAAGATATAGATTTAATTCATCCCCAGAAAAAGGTTCATCTTAATGAAGTTAAAAGAGTAGTCGAAGAGCTATTGGAAAGACTATGAAAATCATGCATTTATTTTCTAGCAAAGTATTTGCTGGTCTAGAAAGACACCTTGAAGAACTTACATTTGAACAATCAAAGAATCATGAAGTTGTTGTGCTGGGTCCTAAAAACCTTAAGGAAAATTTTCGTTGTGAATATAAGGCTTTAAATACAAATCAATGGAGACATTCACCAATTCTTTTTAATCAAATTAAAGCAATGATTAATTCAGTAGGTCCTGATGTGCTCCATACTCATGCAAGTAAAATGACGAGCCTTATAAATAAATTGAGTACACCAGTTCCTCACATATCAACCATTCATGGAACCAAAAAAGATATCTCATCTTTTTTAAAATCAGATTTTATATTCGGAGCGAGCAAAAAATCGCTTGAAAAAATATCTTTACCTAATGCCATGGTTTTAGAAAATTGGGTCGATGAAAACAGGTTCAAAAATTATTCAAAAGCTAATAGTGATTACTTCCTTTATTTAGGTAGATTTGAACAAGTCAAAAATCCTAATAGATTAATTAAGGCTTGGAAGGACATAGATCAAAGGTTGATTATGGTCGGTGAAGGAACACTAAAAGTTCAAATGCAGAATCTGATCGCAGATCTTAATATATCTGATCAGATATCTCTAAAACCTGAAACAAATAATATTTCTGAATTATTTTCAAAAGCTAAAGCACTAATAATATCTTCAGATAGAGAAGGTTCACCAAAAGTTTTATTTGAATCTCTTTTTTGTGACGTACCAGTACTATCAACTAATTGTGGAATAATGAGCGACATACTTCCAACTAATTGTCTTGCTGAAGTTAACGATGAGAGTTTTAAAAATTTGTTATCCCGATGGGTTAATAACATTCTCGAGTTAAGAAAAATACAAGAATCTTGTTTTAAAAAAGTTAAAGATGAAAATTTACTTTCAATTCAAGCAGAAAAAGTGAACAAAATTTATCAAGATTTATTATCTAAAGCGTCTAAGTAAAATGAAACTGTTTTCGAATGCATTAAATCAGATGTAAGAAATACATTTGATGGTTTTTCATCTGAAACAGATAAACTTTTTACAGCTTTAGCTAAAGATTTAAAATTACCGAATTCAACTTTTCCCTGAGGAAAGAACATATCAAGAACTTCTCCTACACCACCCCTATTCCAGCCAATAATTTTCTTACCCATCATGGCTGCCTCAAGAATAGTTCGACCAAAAGGCTCGGGTGTAGTGGATAAATTCATAATCAAATCTGATAAATAGTATATTTCTCTAATATCATCTTTTGCATCATAGAAAAAAACTCTATTTCTAATGTTGTAATTTTCAATTAAATTGCTTAATCGATTAAAGTATTTTTTCTTTGCGCTTTTATAAGGACCAATTATTAAACCAGAAAAATCATCAGGCAATTCGGAAATTAATTTAATAAAAGATTCTTGGCCTTTCCATGATGAGAGTCTTCCAGGAAATGCAAGAATTTTTTTATTTGATAACTGAGGAAAATTTTTATAAAAGTTGTCTTTATCTTCTGTTTTTGGTTCAAAATTTGGTGAAAAATAAGTTTCATCAGACCCCCTATAAATAAGCATTGGAGGTTTTTTTAGATGTCTCTCATAGTTTTCATAAATATATTTCTCAACTGTTTTAGATATAGCTATTACTCTGTCAAAACTAGCCATTATTCTGCTATAGAATGGGGTGCTATAAAGGCCATGAAATGTTGAAAATATTAATGGTCTTGGGTTCTTGATGAAAAGTTTTGATAGCTGTAAAACCCATGCTGGTATTCTTGATCTAATGTGAACAATATCAGGAGATATTTCATTAATTTCGTCAGCAAGTTTTTTTGCTTGAAAAAGAGTAAATAAACTTTTTTTCGCTATTTGCAAATGTATATGCTTCCCTCCTTCATCAATTAAATTTTTTACCTGTCTGCCTCCATTAGAGATTACATATGATTCATGTCCTTTCTCTACAAGGTATTTATTAAAATCTAATACTCCTCTCTCAACGCCGCCAGTATTAAGTGTGGGTAGTATTTGGATTATCTTAAGTTTACGCATCTAATGAATTTACTCTTATTCTACCGTATCTTGTTTCTTCAAAATCTACATTAATTCCAGTTAGGGCTTCTGATACAATCTCGATCATTTTCGACGAATTACCACAAATAATTATTAGAGGTAATTGGTCTTGATTATTTAATACAAAATCTTCAACTATTATTTTTACTTCGTGATGTCTAACGCCATGTAGATCAAGATTTAATAGGTGTTGTTCAAGAAAGGTTTTCAATCTCTATATATCTTTACTAGTTCTTCACCTTTAGAATTTTTGTATGCTCTAGCCATTGCTGGAGTATTGAAAGTCATAGCTGCATTTCCTTCTGCATCAAGCACTATCACTCCCCCATCTGCTCCAATAGATTTTAAATTTTCAATAACTATCTCTGCTGCTTCATTAACATCTTTAGACTTATACTTGATTAAATCGCATATTTCATTTGCTACGTTGAATCTAATAAAAAATTCCCCATGTCCTGTTGCTGATACACCGCAAACATTATTCTCTGCCCAAGTGCCCGCTCCAATAATTGGTGAATCTCCAATTCTTCCAGGCATTTTATTTGTCATTCCCCCTGTAGAAGTTCCGGCAGCAATATTTCCATCTTTGTCTATTGCAACTACACCTACTGTACCCATTTTACTGTTCTCTTTTTTTATTCTTTTAGCATCATCTAATCTATTTTTTTGATAAAAATAGTTTGGGTACACAATCTCTAAACCAGCATCTTTGGCTACTCTTTCAGCTCCTTTTGATGAGAACATTACGTGTTTAGTTTCTTCCATTACATATCTTGCCAATCTAATAGGATTTTTAACATTAGTTACTGAAGCAACGGCTCCAGCGTTGTTGTTCCTTCCAACCATTATTGATGCATCGAGCTCTTGTTTGAACTCAGATGTATATACTGCTCCTTTTCCTGCATTAAATAATTCATTGTCTTCTAAAACTACAATTGCTTCTACAACAGCATTAGTGCTTGACCCCCCTGATTCCAGAATTTCATAACCAATATCTAAAGCTTCTTTTAAACCATTTTTGATTCCCTCAACCTCTTCAGCAGACATATCGCTAAACCAACCTGCACCACCATGAATAACAATTGCTATTGGCTGTGAGTTAGAAGATGAAATTGACGAAAAAAATAGAATTAATATGATTAGAAATTTTTGCATCTTATTTCTCATAATGAATTATTTAGTTGCTGATGTAAAATACTTATTATGATGTTCACTACGCCAGATTTATCTGATCAAAATAACGATGCAAAAGTCATTGAACTTTCATTTCAACACTATGGAAATATTAAATCTTTCTATGGACAAATTGAGACAGCATTTTGTCCTGATGATAATTCTTATGTAAAAGAAATATTAGAAGAAGATGGAAACAATAGATTGCTTTTTATTGATGGTGCTGGTTCAATAAAATGTGCCCTTCTTGGCGACATCTTAGCTGGCAAAGCAATAGATAATAATTGGTTTGGAATAGTGATAAATGGTTGTGTTAGAGATGTCGAAATTCTATCAAATCTAAATATAGGAATTATGGCTTTAGCGAGTTCACCAAAAAGAAGTGAAAAGAAAGGTAAAGGCAGTAGATCGGAGACCTTAAATTTTGGAAATATTTCAATAGAACCGAATAATTGGGCTTATTGTGATCAAAATGGAATCTTAATATCAGATAAAGAGCTTAAATTTTAAAAGTAAGTTGTATAAATAAATACAAGCATAGCAATAATAAATACTGATCCTGCATTAAATAACTTTGAAGTTCTAAAATCCTCATTTGAGAATTGGAAAACTTTTTGGTTGGTTTCTGATCCAGAAAATAGATAACTAAATATAAAAGCTATTCCAAATGACACCATCATCTGATGCATGAAAGGCTCTATTAATGCTTCTTCGACATTGAGCACATATAATTTCATGGCCACGCCTGCGATAAGTGCTGCAAATGAGCCAATTAAAACAGATCTCGAGTTAGAAGTTCTAATAAAAATTGCTGATAAGAATACAAACAATATTACTGGGCTAAAAAGCCCCATGTATTCTTGAACATATTGAAAAGCTGAAGGCAGGCTACCGAGGAATATTGGAGCCACAACAATAGATACTACTAATCCTGCTAAGCCTGCTACTCTACCAATATTGACTAAGCTTGGATCATTAATATTTTGATCTTTTCTATAAATGTCCATAGTAAAGATTGTGCTGACGCTATTTGATAATGATGCTAAAGAAGAAACAATTGCAGCAATCAGTGCAGCAAATGCAAGACCTAGCATTCCGTTTGGTAACAATGACAACATAGAAGGATAAGCATTTGTTCTGTCAACTTCTGCGAATATATTTCCCGGCCCAATACTAGTGTCTGGATCAACTAAAGAGGGAAAATTAGCATTTCCCTCAAGCGCTACAGCAATTAAACCTGGTAAAACAACAACTATTGGCATAAAAATTTTAAGCACTCCAGCAAACATCAATCCGTTCTGAGCTTCATTCAAACTTTTTGCACCCAATGCTCTTTGTGTAACATATTGGTTAGTGCCCCAATAATAAAAATGCCCAATCCAAAGACCACCAATTAATACCCAAATGCCAGGAAGCTTTACATAATTTGCATATGCTTCTGGGTCATCTGCCTTTGGCGCGTAAGATAAAATGGCATCAAACTTTTCGGGGAATTCACTTTGTAGCATCATGAAGCCTTCTATGACTCCATTTCCATCAGAAATTGCATTTAAGCCAAGATAAGAAACATATAGACCGGAAAAAACTAATAAGGCAACTTGAATAATATCTGTCATAGCTACAGATTTAAGTCCTCCATACAAAGAATAAGCAAGTGATAAACCGCCTAATAAAACCATCGACAGTATAAGGTCTAGGCCTGTAAGATTATTTATAGCTTTGGCCCCCATCCAAAGCACTACCGGCAAAATAACCATTACATACATAATGAGCATTAAGACGGCCAGCATAGTGCTAACTCTTTTGTCAAAACGTTGAAGCAATAACTGTGGCATAGTAAAAACTTGCTGCTTTAAATACACCGGCAATAAGAATTTACCAATGACAATTAATGCTACTGCTGCAGTCCATTCATATGTAGCAATTGCTATACCAAATGCATAAGCATCTCCATTCATGCCTATAAGTTGATCTGATGATATGTTTGCTGCTATGAGAGAGGCACCTATAGCCCACCAAGGCAATGATCTTCCTGCTAAAAAATAGTCCTCTGCTGTTTTCTTCTCACCCTTTTTTGTCATAGAGACATAAGTGGCTATTGCAATTAAAGCTACAGCATACAAACCTACAATTAGGTAATCCAAACTATTCATATAATTAATGTATACCTATAATTGATAAAGGCAATACTCAGTAAAATTAATTATGGAAGATTGGAAAAACAAAACTATATATCAAATATATCCAAGAAGTTTTTTTGATACGTCTCAGAATGGTATTGGTGATCTAAATGGAATTACTAAAAAGATTGATTACATTGCTGAGCTTGGTGTTGATTATGTTTGGATATCTCCTTTCTTCAAATCACCACAAAAAGATTTTGGTTATGATGTTTCTGATTATAGAAAAGTAGATACGCTCTTTGGTTTAAATGATGAATTCAAAAAGTTGTTAGATATTTTTCATAATAAAGATCTGAAAATCATTACGGATTTAGTCTTGAGTCATACTTCTGATGAGCATGAATGGTTTAAGAAGAGTAGAGAATCTAAAAACAATAAGTTTTCAGACTGGTATGTTTGGCAGGATGGCAATCCTGATTTAGCCCCTAATAACTGGTTATCAGTATTTGGAGGCAGCTCCTGGGAATGGTGCAAAGAAAGAGAGCAGTACTATTTACATAATTTTCTTAAGTCTCAACCTGATTTAAATTTTCACAATGAAGAAGTTCAAAGTCAGATGTTAGATGAGATTGAGTATTGGCTTAAATTTGGTGTTGATGGTTTTAGGTTTGATGTCATCAATTTTTTATTTCACGATAAAGAGTTAAGGAATAATTCCTATAAAGATCCTAAATTAGTTCGCCCTCTTGGTTTTAATAAAGATAATCCCTATGGTTTGCAGATTCATGAATATGACAACACTAGGCCTGAAGTAATGCCTTATTTAGAAAAAATCAGAGAAATTCTTGACAAATATGATGCTATATCTGTTGGCGAAATTGTTTCTGAAGACCCTATTGAAACTATCGGAAAATATACTAATGAAAAAAGACTTCATATGGCATATTGTTTTGAATTTTTGGCAGAGAGTATAAATTTTGGAGATATAGAAAATGTTGTTGAAAGTTTCTTTAAAAACCATCCCAAGTCATGGCCTTGTTGGGCTTTCAGTAACCATGACTCAAAACGTATTGCTTCAAGAGTGGGTAAAGATCCCAAGATAATAATGGAAAAACTACTTAAACTAAAAGGCAATATCTGTATTTATCAAGGTGAGGAGCTTGGGCTTCCAGAATCTGAAGTTGAATATGAGAATATCCAAGATCCATTTGGAAAAAACTTTTGGCCAGATTTTAAAGGTAGAGATGGTTGTCGAATTCCTATGCCTTGGGAATCTAAATCTAAAAATTTTGGTTTTAGCAATAGCAAGCCTTGGCTTCCAATAGATAAAAGATATGAAAATCTTTGTGTCGATGTTCAAAAAAATGATCCTGCTTCAACATTAAATTTTACAAAAGCACAAATAGCTTTAAGAAAAAACAGGTGGTATAAAAAAATCGCCACCTAGCATTGTTGCAGAATGGAAGTTGGGCCAGACATTCTGATCTAGGCAGCGATAATTAACTTATCTAATATTTTATTTCTTTTTTACCAAAGAGTCTATTTTTTTGTAAAAATCGACATTTTGACAATTTTTTTTAGATAAAATTACAAATATTTATCAATTTAATTGTAATTTAGCTAAATTTTGTAAATATTATGCTGATTTTTTATTTGTTTATAATGCCTCTATGAGTATATGGTTTAAAGATTACAAAATTGATGATTTCAGTTTATCGATTAACATAGATAAACTTCTCGAGATTGAATTTGTAGAGATTGGAGACAGTTATTTAAAGGCAAAAATGCCTGTAAATGAAAAAACACGCCAACCTCTCGGACTTCTTCATGGAGGTGCTTCATGCGTTTTAGCAGAAAGTACTGCAAGCTGTGCGGCATATCTAACTGTTGATCCAAGTAAAAAAACAGTTGTGGGTCTAAACTTAACTGCAAACCATATAAAAAGCGTGACTGAGGGAATCGTATATGCAATTGCTTCCCCTAACCACATTGGAAAAAGTACCTCTGTGTGGGATGTAAAAATAGAAGATGAAGAAGGAAATTTAATTTCAAAAATTGTATTTACTGCGATGCATAAGGACATAAATTTATGAAGTTTTTAAAAATTTTTTTAATTATTTTATTTTCAAATATATTGCTTGGAGAGTATCCAAAAAGAATTTTATTTGTAGGTAATAGCTATCTCTATTACAACGACAGCATACATAATCACGTTGAAAGAATGCTAATTGAGCATTATGAAGATGAAGATATTATCACTAAGTCAGCGACAATTGGAGGTTCTAGATTGCACAATCATAATATTGAGCATTTGCTTAATTACAACAATTTGCAACTAGATCGACAGATAGATTTATTAATAATGCAAGGTGGTAGTAAAGAGGTTACTACCTTGGAATTAAGGTCTAAATTTTCAAAGACTGCTGTAAATTTCAGCAAAAAAGCTCAAAGAATGGGTATAAAAACAGCTTTATATATGACGCATGCTTATTTAGATAATGACCCTAGATATGAACCTAATCTGATTAATAAAATTGAATTAGCCTATTATGATGCTGGAGAAAAAAGTAACTCTTCAGTAATACCAGTGGGGTTGGCCTATGAAATGGCTTACGAAGAAAGGCCTAACATAAAACTTCATCATCCCGATGGGACTCATCCAAGCTTACTTGGAACATACTTGGGATCTTGTGTTGTGTTTGCCAGTATAACTGGCTCCTCTCCAGAAGGTTTAAAATATAATTATTTAGACCAAATTTCTGATGAAGACTTACAATTCTTGCAGAAGATTGCTTGGAAAGCCCATTTAATGCACAAAAAGCAATACAATATATCTAATGACTGAACTAATACTATCCGTAAAAAAAGAGGTTGATAACCAAATTCGAGAAATTGGAAGTCTGAGTTTAGCTGTTGTTTATACAATAGGACACATCATTATTGCCTGGGTTTGTGCAACATTAATTTTTAATGCATCTTTTTCTTTGGCTGCTGCAGATGCAATTATCGAGCCAATAATTAATGGTTTTTGGTTTTATATACTTCATAGAATAGCAAAAAATGCACTAAATACCCTAGCTTTAACCTCTATTTACACTTTAGGACATTTTTGTATTGCAACGTTGTGGGCATCTTTCATCTTTAATGTTTTATTGAGTGAAGCTGCTTTAGATGCAATCATTGAGCCAATACTTAATGGTTTTTGGTTCTTCTTTCTTCACTCATTGTGGAAAAAGCATAATATTTAAACTTTTTTCTTCCAAATATATACCCACTGAGCCAATACTGTAATTCCACAAATTAATGTAAAAATAAGGTAATAGCGAATATTTATAGGATCATCAACGGAAAGACCCATGGGATTATCCAAAGGTAACCTCTTATTAACTTCTGAAATTCCTGGTATCAAGTGGAATAATACGCTTCCTGTATACGACATCGCCTGAAGATATTTTGAAATTCCTAAAATATTATATTTTTCTGCCATGAAACCTAGAAAAATTGCTATTAAAGTAAAAACTGCTAGCAGATGAGCAAGGTTAAAGCCCCCATTCCTATAAAGCATTAATGCTGTTGCAGCTGTAATGAAAGTAGCAACTAGATAAAATTTACCCAATGGTTTTTTCGCAGTGATGAAGCCTTGAGAAGCAATTATAAAAACTGAAACTAAAATAGCTAAAGTTCCTAAAACCGTATGTATCCAGCCAATAAATGATATTTCCATATTTGCTTTTTTTAAATGGTGGAGCCAAGGGGGATCGAACCCCTGACCTCAAC
>CETU01046271.1_pt1 | contig 14945 bp, 10 predicted proteins | sample 356531 | NCBI WGS metagenome assembly CETU01 (sample SAMEA2623488, study PRJEB7988) | marine metagenome | isolation source: saline water (ENVO:00002010), including
ACTTTATTTACTTCTAATATCAAGTGTCTGTATAGCACAAAACGTGAAACTCGAGGGACAGTTTTATCCCTACAGTACTTATTACATCAGTAATTTTAATCTTGCCAGTGGCGAATCATCCGTACCTCTGTTTCTTTATAGAGTTACATCAGACCGCTACCCTGTAAACGCAAAGGTATATTTTAAAGCTTCTTTTTTGTCTCCTCAGCTTGGCATTAATGAAAGGACAATTTTAACTGAAGTAGAGTCGGATGTTTTTACGATGAAAGCTGATATTTTACTTGATAGTAAAAAGTTTTCTGAGAACACAACAACTCTATTTGATGAAGACAACCCACCAAACGTTGTACCGATTCTTTTTCGTTCAATAGAGACAATTAACGCTGCAAAATACGAAAATATTCTTAGCAGCATAATGACTACGGGCAAGCTTCCTGATGGGGAATACAGATTTGAGCTTAAGATGTTTTCAGGCCCATCCGAACTTGACCTTTCAATGTCAGATGAAAAAATTGAAACCATAATTGTTGAAACGCCTTCTGGTGTAAACCTTGAATCCCCTGGCGGATCAATTGACGATACTACTTTTAATGTTGTTTATACAACGTATCCATTTTTCAATTGGAATAAGGGATATTGTTTAAACTGCGAAACGTACATTCGTGTCGCAGAATTTAGAAGTGACTTTCATTCCTCTCTTGAGGAAGCTCTTGTCGATGAGCGCGTCCTTCCCTTTGACCAATCACAAGAGTGGTTAAAGCTGGAAGATGTTAGCACATTTCAATACCCCCTTGTTGGGGTAAGGCCATTAAAAAATGGCAAAACCTATGTTTGGCAAATTATGGTAAAAATTCCAACCACCGATGGAGAGAAAAATGAGGTTTCTGAAATTTACGCCTTCAAGGTTACAGACCCGTCCCTATCCACAAAAATTAATAGTATGGACCCTTTATTGCTGCAAATCAAAGAGGCTATTGGTGAGAATAAATATAGCGAGCTGTTTAATGAAGGAGGCTCTCTTGAGGGGTATTCTCCGTCTGGCGTTTATTTGATTGATGGATCTAAAGTCGACATTTCTGAAATTAGAAATGCATTGCTTCGTATCAAGAGCAAAAACCTCGAAACGATAAAGATCGAGGACAATTAAATGAAAACTTCTAGAGTGGCTATGGTTGCTTGCTATCTTTTCTTTTCCTTTGTTACAGCTGGTGAAAAAATTGCTATCGTTACTAAAATAATAGGCAATGCAGAATACGTGCGTGGAAAAACCCCCTCCAAAAGTATCAAACGTGGTTTAATTATTGAAACCGGAGATCAAATATCAACCAAGAAGGGTGGATTTGTGGCGTTGCTATTCATTGATGATAAATCAGCTCTAAAAATTCGTGAAAAGTCTCAAATAACAATCAACGGGAAAAAAACCTCAAAAAGTATAAGTAAGAGGGTAAATTTATCAAATGGATCTGTTCGTGCTCAGGTAAAAAATAACAAAAATTTTATAGTCCAAACTTCGGTATCTGTAGCTTCAGTAAAAGGAACAGATTTTTGGTTTTTATCTAATAAAGGGTCTAGAGACTCTGTAATAGGGCTTGAGGGGATAATAACCCTTTCAAATAGAATTTCGGGTGAAAAAATTGATATTAAAGCTGGCATCACTGGTCTCTCATCTGTTGACGGCAGGTTAGAGGCATTTCAATCTGATCCATCGATCATTCCTATGGATCCAACTGAGATAAATAACAAGGAAAAGAAAATGGAGATACTCTTTAAAAATTCCACAGGCGAAGAAAAAACACTAATTATTGAATATAAATAACTTCGTTTTTTGCATTTACTAAAAATTACACAAAACTTTCTTATAGTCACATTGTTCATCTCTCTTTTTGAGAGCGGTTTTAGTCAACAAAAAAATCTTTACCATTCACCTCCTTCATATGCAGTTATGGGCAGAGATTTGACTGTTTCAGCATCTTTACTTGAGATGTCTGATCCAATCGAGGCAATATTATATTTTAGAACACCCTCATCAGACTCTTACCTTGAAATTCCATTTAGAAATAAAGGATTTAACTGGGAAGCAACAATCCCAAAATTTTCAATCACAGATTCCGGAGTTGAATATGTAATTACTTTTCGTTTTTCTAACGACTTGATAATCTCTTACCCAAGAATAGATCCTTTTAATAATCCATACTTTCTTCAAGTTGTTGACAATCCATCCATTTTAAAGGATCAGGCATCACTTAAAGAGTCGGGTGTAGCTATTCTATCCCCTGAAATTGGAGATGTTCTCAACCCCGATGAAGTATTTATAGCCGCTTCCTTTTTTAATGTTGACGAATACGATGCAAGCACTGTTAAGATATTTTTGGATAATGAAGATATTACCTCTAAGGTGTTGTTTGAGGATGATATTCTTTCATACAATCCCTCATTTATTAGCGATGGCGATCATCAAATAATGATTACAATGAAAAATGTCGATGAAAAAGAGCTTGCGCCTTTGATTTGGAGTTTTAGTGTTGGAAATACAAAAAAAGAGTCCAGTGATATTGTGACATATCAAGGATCGATCAAAAATAGACTCTCATCTGAAAAAATTTCTGATACCTATCTAGGTGTAGCAGAAATTGAAGGAAGATTTGATGTTGATTTTAATTGGGCTCTTATAAATATGAAGTCGAGAATTACTTCTAGAGAAAATCCATTTTCACAACCTCAGAATCGCTTAGGAGCAAATTTTACCATTGGATCGTTTCTAAAAGTTGAAATGGGAGATATCTTTCCGAGATTAGGTAGTTTTTTGATTGACGGAAAAAGAGTTCGTGGTATTGGAATTTCAACAGACTTCGGATGGTTAAAATTCAACTTCATTCAAGGAGAGCTTAATCGCCAAGTTCAAAAACAAAACAGGACAGATGGCGGTTATAAAATAAACTATAATTTAACTAGTAAAAATAGCGATGGATCCTATAATTACTTTTTGGATCGCACGGGGTATACTTTTAAAAGAAATATTTATGGATTTAAGCTATCTACTGATCTTTTTTCTAGATTAAAGCTAGGAGTGCAGCTTTTAAGCGCTAGAGATGACACAAATTCTGTAAAACGAACTATCCAAAACTCATTTTTTACAACAGATTCCCGTTTAGCAAATATTCCAGTAGACACATATTCTTTTGAAAGTTTTGAAAAAATTGTAATACAAAATGGAGACAACCTTGAATTAGTAACAAACGATTGGACTGGAAAAAAACCTAACGACAATCTTGTTGCAGGTTTTAACATTGCTTCAAATTTTGATGATAATAAATTAAAGTTTGATTTTGAATGGAATGTTAGTTTGTATAACCGTAACACTTGGGGTGGAGCGATATCAAAAACTCAGCTTGACACTACAATAGATGACACACTTGATGGCTTTATAGGGCGTCAGTATGATGACCTGGGAAACATAATTGAAGCTGGCTCGGACCCAATCAGTCTTGATGATATATTTTTTGATCCAAAAGCACTTGAAGATATATTTATTATTAATGCTAATATGACACCGCTTGTACCTATTGACTTAAACGCAAACTTTTTAAACGGATTAATAAACATGCCTTCGTCTGCTTTTAAAATTTCTTTAAAAGGAAATTATAATATCAATAATATTTTGGTCGAATACAAACAGGTTGGCCCAGAGTTCATTTCACTAGGAAACCCGTTTCTTCGCAGCAACACGAGACAATTTATTCTTTCAGATCGTATTAGTTTGTTCCAAAAAAAATTATTCTTAAATGTGGGCTTTAAACATCTTGATAATAAAATTTTATCTACCACGGTGAACCCTCTTAATACAAATACATTTTATTTAAATTTAAATTTCATTCCTGGGCCAGAAATGCCCTCATTTGTAGTTAGTGTTCAATCAATTGGAAAAAATAATGAAAGGACAAAGCTGGATTCTGTTGGCAGCTCAATAGTTGACCTAAGAGAAGACTCAAATGCCTCAAATAATATGATTGCGTTTTCAGTCCCATTTTTTAGCCGAGGTATTAAGCATAATTTAACCCTTAACTTAGGAAACGTAACAAACTCAGACAACTTGGCAAGCAAGCGCAGTAAAAACTTCTTTTTTTCAAAAACAGACTCTAGAACAATTTCCTTAAACCTATCTTCAAAATTTTCTTCTCAACTAAATACAATTACTCAGATAAGTCAAACTAAATTGGATGTTCCAAGTTTTAATGATGGGCAATTAATAAAAACTCTCTATGTATGGAATAACATTTCTCTTTCCTCTAGCTATCAAATAATTGAAGATACAATGCGTTTACAGGCTGGGATATCACTTATGGATAATAAAAGTCAAATACGATCTCAATTAGTAAGCTTGAGAGCCGGAGCAGATTACCGGTTACAAAACAGTCTATCGATTAATGTTGTCAGCTTTTTGCGTTTTAATTATCTTTCCGATAATCAAGGTTTGGATTCATATGAAAAAGGTTTCGATATGAACGCATCGGGTGTTATCTGTTCAATAAACTACAAATTTTGAAATGAATTCATTTCAAATGCAAATATCAAAATATTTCAAAAATAATTGGGTTCCATGGCTAATTACAACTGTCGCAGTGATAGTCGTTTCCGTGTTTCAATGGATTGGTGTTTTTGATACGCTCGAACTTAAGATGTATGATTATAGATTTAACACGGTTAGAGGCCCCCTAACTGGCTGGACCGCTTCCGACTCTACCTACATAAGTAGTGGAACAGATATAGTTTTAGTTGAGGTGGATGATGAAGCTTGGAGATTGGTACCAGAGGAGTGGCCCTACCCACGCGGGGGAATTTGGGCCAAAGTAATACGAAATCTTTATAAGGCAGGTGCCAAGGTTATTGTTTTTGATATACAGTTTGATTCCCCTGAAAATAGATCAGAGATATTTAAGGATTTAATTCAAACTACAACAGCCGACTATATCCTTAATCAAGTCCCGTCTCTTAGAGATTCTTCTCAAGCTAAATATATAGAAAATTCCTTGCCAAAGCTTATACCGCGGCATGGAGATGATATGCTTGGAGAGGCGGTTGCTGAAGCACAATTATTCGGCACCACGGTAATTATGCCTGCTAAAATGGTTACCGAACCAACCTCTGCCCCACCGCAGTATATATCTTATCCTGTTAAGCAGATAATGGACGCTAATCCAGAGCTTGGCTTAATAAATGATCAGATGGACCTTGATGGTTTTTCTCGTCGATACTCACTTTTTGATGTTATGGCACATGAACCAGATAAATATTATTTAACTCTTGGAGTTAAGGCTTTTAAAGCCTTCGAAGGTATTTCAGATTCAGCAAAACCCTATTTTGATAGTGAAAATCTTATTTGGACGTACGGCAACCGTACAATTAAAGCGTATGGTCAAGGAAATTCGTTCTTGGTTAATTATTATGGACCTCCTTCCGGGTATAAGGTTCGAGATCAAAGGAATTTGCCAGCCTGGGCAACTTTTCCTAAGTACTCTCTAGCATACATAATTGACACAGATGATGTTACTCTTAGAGATCCAATGGAAGATTTAGATTGGATGAGTCAATTTCTTCCAGGTGAAGTTCCGGAGTGGATTTTAGCCATTGAAAATGATGCTGAGCGTCAAGAAATGATGGAAGCCATGGGTATTGGAGAAGAAAATGACGTTTCAAATTCACCTTTTTATAATAAAATTGTCGTCATTGGAACCTCTGTTGAAGTACACCACGATTACAAACAAACTCCTTTTTATAATTATGCTGGAATTCAACAGTTAACCCCTGGAATGGAAACTCACGCAAACGCGATTCAAACGATGATTGATGATAATTATATCAATGTAATGGGTGGTGGGCTAACAGAATTTTTTAATGAGTTCAATAAATATCCATTAAGTCACTTACTGCTAATTGCGCTTTTGAGTTTTATAGCTCTCATGATCTTACAATTCGTTAATCCTGTTATTGCAGGTTTTTTAATTATTTTTGTTTGTACGATATACTTTGCAATTGGTTGTGGGCTATTTGTGGGTGATATTTTTTGGGGTATAAAATCGTTTGCACCTTCAATTTTTAAAATTAACCTACCAAAGGTTGGTGAGTCATATATTATTCCAATAGTGCCTCCTTTAGTCTCTGTTGGGGTAACATACATTGGAATAGTGCTTTATGACTTTATCATTGAACAGCAAGATAAAAAATATTTAAAAAATACTTTTGGAGCTTACATATCCCCTGATTTAATAGATCAAATGTATGAAGATAAGCAAGAGCCTAAGCTAGGAGGTCAGGCAGGGTATCACACAGCATTTTTTTCTGATATTCAAAGTTTTTCCTCCTTTTCAGAAATTTTAGAACCAGAAAAAATGGTGAGCTTAATGAACGAGTATTTAACAGAGATGACCTCTATTTTATTAAACCATAATGGGACCTTAGATAAATACATTGGAGATGCAATTGTTGCATTCTATGGTGCGCCTGTTGCTTTAGAAAATCATGAATATCATGCCTGTATGACTGCGCTTGAAATGGACAGAAAATTAAACGAATTAAGAGTTAAATGGAAGTCCGAAGGGGGATGGCCAAAGTTGGTTCACAATGTTCGACACAGAGTTGGCCTTAATTCGGGAGAAATGGTAACTGGTAATATGGGTTCATCAATGCGAATGAATTATACAATGATGGGAGATACAGTCAATTTAGCAGCTAGACTCGAGCCTGCAGCAAAGCAATATGGCGTTTATACATTTGTTGCTGAGAACACATACAAAGTTGTAAAGGATCAGTTTGAATGGAGGTTATTAGATTTCATACGAGTAAAAGGCAAGAATAAGCCTGTAAAAGTTTATGAATTATTTTCAGAAAAAAATAACCTAGCAAATAATCAATCCGACTTAATCAATGCTTTTAATAATGGTTTAGATCTTTACTTTAAAGGTGAATGGAATCTGGCTTTAAAAAAATTCAATGAGGCTGCAAAGCTTGAGGAGGATTTTGAGTATAGGCCTACTACTCCATCTAAGATTTATGTTGAAAGATGTGAGGCTTTCAAAAAATCTCCTCCTGAAAAAGATTGGGATGGCGTATGGACAATGAACACTAAATAATTATGAATCAGTACGTAAATGATGCTCGCGGAAAGATAATCTGGATTGATGATGAAATTGATTCACTAAAGCCTCATATTCTTTTTCTTGAGGAGAAAGGGTACGAAATAACGCCTTCTCCAAACGGTAGGGATGGATTAGAAAAACTTAAAGCAAACTCATTTGATCTTATTCTTATCGATCAGTTTATGCCAGGCATAGATGGAATGGAAACTATTATTGAAATAAAAAAAATAAACCCATCTACACCTATAATTATGTTAACAAAAAGCGAAGAAGAATGGCTTATGGATGAAGCTATTTATAAAAAAATCAACCATTTGTTAATTAAGCCAGTAAATCCTAACCAAATTTTTATGGCATGTAAGCAAGTTCTTGAAGAAAGAATCATAATGTCTGAAAAATCTAAAACTGAGTACCTGAGTAAATTTCAGAAAATAGAACAGAGAGCTGATCAGGCAAACTCGATTAATGAATGGTGGGAAATATATAATGAATTAGTTAAATGGCAATTTGGTTTTGATAATCAAAATGAAAATAGTTTAGTGGATATTTTAAATGATCAGTTAAAGTCCTGCAACAAAAAATTCTCAAGATACGTGTCTGAAAACTATTCCAGCTGGTTAGAATCAACTGAAAGACCAACTCTATCATGCGACATATTTTCTAAGCACGTGAAGCCTTTCCTAGCTAACGATCAAAAAGTATGTTTTGTGGTAATGGATGCAATGAGACTTGATCAGTTCATGGAACTGTATCCACTATTTTCTGAGGACTTTAACGTTGAAATTCAACCTAGCGTATCATTAATACCATCAGCAACACCCTATTCAAGAAATGCTATTTTTTCAGGAATGTTTCCTGACGAAATGTGTGAAAAATATCCAGAGCAAAAAGAGGACATGATAAATGACAAAGGCAGTTTAAACAACCATGAAAAAAAGTTTTTACTCGATCAATTAAACAGAAACGACTTAACTCAAAAAACGCTTCATTACCACAAAATTTGGGTAGTTTCAGAAGGAAACAGATTTCTTTCAAAAATAAAAAATTACTTCAATTATGATATTATTTCAATTGTGGTAAACTTTGTAGATCAATTGGCCCATAGAAGATCAGAATCCGATGTTCTAAAAGAAATGGTCCCAGATGAGACGAGTTACAGAAAAGCCGTTAGAAGTTGGTATCAAAATTCTTGGATTCGAGGAGTTTTAAGCGAGTTACAAAAAAAAGGATATAACGTTGTGGTTACAAGTGACCATGGAAGTATAATGGTAAATGAAAGTTCAATTGTAAAAGCAAACAGAAATTCTTCATCAGGTGTACGCTATAAACATGGAATGAACATAAATTCCTCTGACAAATCATCAATAGATATTAGAAATTTGAAGGAATTTAGGCTGCCTGAGTTGGGCCTTAGATCAAACTATTTGATTGCAAAAGATGATTACTTTTTCCTTTACCCAAATCAACAAAGAAAATACACGAATCTACTTGAAAAAAGTTTCCAACATGGAGGAATTTCGCTAGAAGAAATGATGGTCCCAGTATTCATAATGAATCCAAAATGAAAAATTTTACATTTTATTCTCCTAAAGAAACTCAGGTTTTTGCTTCCAAATTAGCACAAGAAATTCCAAATGGAACAGTCATCGCTTTGATTGGAAATTTAGGTACAGGAAAAACAACTTTCAGCCAAGGTTTTGCTTACGGAATTGGTATTGATCAATCCGTGATATCGCCAACATTTAAATTAGTTAGTGAATACGAAGGCGAAAGAACTCTCAATCATATTGATTGTTACCGCCTTGACTCAGCTCAAGATTTTCTTAATATAGGGGGTGAAAATTTTCTTAACTGTGATTCAGGTGTAACGCTCATTGAATGGGCAGAGAGAATCAAGGAGCTCTGGCAAAAGGATTGGATGTATATTTACTTTGAAAGGGAAGCTAAAAGTTTAGAAACAAGACACCTAAAAATAGAAAATTTTAATTATGAATATAATAACAATTGACACCTCAACAGATTGGTGTGGAGTGTCTTATTTTTACAAAAGTAAGTGTAAAGCAATTAAGGAAAACTTGGTCCCAAGAAAACACTCTGAGCTGTTGCCTGGATATATTAGAGATATTTTTAACGAACAAAAAATTGATAAAAATCGCTTAGATGCCATAGCTGTATCGGTCGGACCTGGATCGTTTACTGGGCTCAGAATTGGCGTTGGCTTTGCAAAAGGACTTGCATATTCACTTGGGCTTCCAATCATTCCAATTCCCACTTTAGAAATAATTGCAAATGACCCAATGATTAATTTTAATGAATTCTCAGTTAACCTCTTTTCGCACAGAGATGTAGTGTTTCATCAAAAATTTTCCAATAGAAAACCGATAAATGAAGTTATCGCTCAAAAATGGAGTAAAATCGAAGCCACATCAAACATTGTACACTATGGATGTGAGAAATTAATAAAGCAAAAATCCGCATTGTCTGTTCATCCTTCTGTAAAAGTTGCAGGTAAGTTAAGTATTAAAAATTATGACCTTTGGAAGTCTGATGAACCTTATACACTTGTGTCAAATTATGTTTCACCATTTGAAATAGATCCTAAATGAGGTTTAGAAGCGCAATCACGGATGACATAGACAGGATATACGAAATTGAAAAAAGAGTTTTCAATGACTCTTGGAGTTATAATTCAATAAGCGAAGAATTAAACGGTGAAAAGTATTCCAATATATATGTTGTTGAAAATAAAATAACGATAATTGGCTATATTTTCATTAGAAAGATATTTAATGAAAGTCACATTGTTAATTTTGCCATCGACATCCCCTTTCAGCATCAGGGTTATGGTAAATTTCTTCTTCAAAAAGCCCTTGAAAATTTTAATAGCAATACTAATGTTTTTTTAGAAGTGAAAGAAGCTAATTTACCTGCCATAAAGTTGTACAGTGATTTAGGATTTGTTGAGATTGATCGTAAGGACTGCTATTACTCAGATGGTTCAAATGCAATATTCATGTTAAAAAAACAAAATAAATATGGCTTGGTTTAGTAGAAAAGATAAAAACATATCCACAGAGGTTTCTAAAAAAGACATCCCAAGTGGGTTATGGACAAAGTGTCCCTCATGTTCTGATATTCAATATAAACCTGAACTTGAAAAAACATTTTTTGTTTGCTCTCATTGTGGTCATCATTTTCGGATGATTCCTGATTTTTATTTTGATTTATTATCTGATAAAGGATCTTTAAACAAAATATTTAGCAAAATTAAATCTGTTGATCATTTAGAATTCAAAGCAGAAAAGAAGTATTCATCTCAGCTTGATATTGCTATTGAAAAAACTGGTAAAAATGATGCGATAAGTTGTGTAGAGTGTACCATTAGGAGCAATGAGGTAATATTAGGAGTTATGAATTTTTCATTTATTGGGGGTAGTATGGGCTCTGCTGTTGGTGAAAAAGTTTCACGATGTATTGAAATGGCAAGGCAAAAAAAGAAGCCTTTTGTTTTAATCTGCTCCTCAGGAGGCGCTCGAATGCAAGAGTCAGCCCTATCACTTATGCAGTTGGCAAAGACAAGCTCAAAGCTTGCAAAATTTCACCAAGAAGGAGGGTTGTACATTCCTATTTTAACTGATCCAACCACTGGTGGAGTTACTGCGAGTTACGGCATGTTAGGTGATATAATATTAGCTGAGCCTGGTGCTTTGATAGGCTTTGCAGGTCCCAGGGTAATTAAACAAACTATTGGGGAAGATCTCCCAAAAGGTTTTCAGACTTCTGAGTTTCTTCTTGAAAAAGGTTTTGTTGATCACATTGTGCCAAGAAGCGAAATGAAAACAAAACTGGCCACATTAATTGATTTTTTATCAAAGTGAAGTCGCCCTCAATACTCATTGTTAATGATGATGGAATTTTTTCTGAAGGCATAAAAGCTCTTTGGGAAGCAATGTCTGAGATTGGTGAAACTACAGTAGTTGCACCAAAATCAGAGCACAGTGGAGCAGGTCATGCCATTACTATTTCACGTCCGCTTCAATCAGAGAATATAAGTCTTTCGTGTGGTCTTTCAGGATATGCCGTAAATGGGACTCCTGCAGATTCTGTGAAATTTGCTATGAGTGTAGTTATGAAGACTAAACCTGATATCTTAGTTTCTGGAATTAATCCAGGCTCTAATGTAGGCCAAAGTATTTTGTATTCTGGAACAGTCTCTGCTGCCAGGGAAGGAACATTTCGCGGGATTAATTCTATTGCTTTAAGCATTGATGGCGACAGTCAATTTAACTATCAGGGAGCGAAAGAGGTTTCAAAGACACTAGTTAATTCTGTTATAAATAACAATCTCCCAAATCATATTTTATTGAATGTGAACATACCAAACATTCCTTTATCATCAATTAAGGGCTATAAAATCACTAAGCAAGGCTCTATGAGTTTTAATGATAAATTTGAGAAATTTAATAATTCTAGGGGATCTTCATATTATTGGCTTACAGCGGAGCAAGAAGACCCTGACAAAACAAATAAGTCTGATAGAATTGCTGTAAAAAATGGATTTGTAAGTATAACACCAATTCACTCAGTACAAACAGATTTCGAATTCATGGATGAATTAAATAATTGGAAAATTGATCAGTAGCTATGAAAAATAATGGAATTATGATTATTGATTTTGGTTCCCAATATACCAAATTGATTGCCAGAAGAGTAAGAGAGCAAAAAATTTATTCTGAAATTTTACATCATAACACATCAGCTGTAGAAATTAATAATCTCAACCCAGCTGCAATTATCTTGTCAGGTGGCCCATCAAGTGTTTTTGATAGTTCAGCCCTAGAGATTGACCCTAAAATATTTAGCTTACCAATTCCAATATTAGGAATTTGTTATGGTTTACAGCTTTTAGCCCATAATTATGGCGGCTTAGTTGAGACTAAAGAAAATGGAGAGTACGGATTATCAAAATTATCAGTTGATAACACAAATAAAATTTTTTTAAAAATTCCGAAAAATATCAATGTTTGGATGAGTCATATGGATCAGGTAACTCAAGTTCCAGAAGGCTGGAAAGTAATTGCAAAGTCCTCAAATGATGTTATTGCTGCAATTTCAAATAAAGACAATTCAAGAATTGCAACTCAATTTCACCCTGAGGTTGATCACACAGATTTTGGAACAGAGATTTTGAAAAACTTTTTACTTAAAATTGCAAAATGTAATACTGAATGGACGCCTAAAAATTTCGTTAGTGATCAGGTAAAAAAAATAAAAAATGAGGTGGGTAATGATAAGCTCATCATTGGAGTTAGCGGAGGCGTTGATTCAACTGTTGCTGCAGCTTTAATTCACAAAGCAATTGGCAAGCAATCCATTGGGGTATTAATCGATCATGGACTGATGAGATTGGGTGAATCGAAAAAATGTGTTCGTTCTTTAAAAGAGGGTCTTGGAGTTAATATTCATAGTTTTGATGATTCCAGCATTTTCTTCTCAAAGCTTGAAAATGTAAAGGACCCAGAAAAAAAAAGAAAAATTATTGGCAATCAGTTTATTGAATCATTTGAACGAATTTCAAAAGATTTTGGAGATGTAAAATATTTAGCGCAAGGCACCCTTTACCCAGATGTAATTGAAAGTGGAGTTACCTCTGGACACTCTTCTCACACGATTAAAAGCCATCATAATGTTGGTGGGTTACCTGATAAAATGAGTTTTTCTTTAATTGAACCTTTAAGAGAGCTTTTTAAGGATGAAGTAAGGAATGTGGGTGTTGAATTGGGTCTTCCTAAAGAGCTTGTTTTTAGGCACCCTTTTCCTGGTCCTGGTTTAGCAGTAAGAATTATAGGTGAGATAAACAAAGAGAGAGTAAAAATTTTACAACAGGCTGATAAAATATTTATTGATGCTTTATATGAAGACGATTTATATGATAAAATCTGGCAGGCTTTTGCAGTATTGATACCTGTTAAAACTGTTGGCGTCATGGGAGACCAAAGAACATATGAAAACTTAATTTCTCTTCGTGCTGTTACAAGCAGCGATGGAATGACAGCAGACTGGTTTAGATTTCCTCAGGATACCTTAGCCAAGGTTTCCAATAGAATTGTAAATAATGTTAAAGGTGTTAATAGAGTAGTATACGATATTACATCAAAGCCACCAGGTACAATTGAGTGGGAATAAAATTAAAAAGTGATTCAAATCATATTTTCTCAATCTTTAATTATATAATTTTAAATAATAATATGAAAAAATTATGTGTGGAATAGTTAGCTATTACGGTAAAAAGGATGCTGTGCCAATTTTAATTAACGGACTTAAAAGACTAGAGTATCGTGGTTATGACTCAGCTGGTATTGCTCTAATGAACGATTCTGTTATCCAATCAGTTAAAAAAGCTGGAAAAGTTATTGAGCTTGAAAAAAAGATTAGTGAGAATGCAGTAAATGGCTCTATTGGTATCGGGCATACTCGATGGGCTACCCATGGAGAGCCAAATGACAAGAATGCTCATCCACATCAAGATAAAACTGGGAAAATATTTTTGATTCATAACGGTATAATTGAAAACTACTCAACTCTGAAAGAAGTTCTTATAAGAAAAGGATTTGATTTTAAAAGTGAAACAGATACTGAAGCCTTGGTGAATTTAATTTCAGATATCTACTATGCTGATGGTTTGAATTTCGAACAAGCTGTTGAGGCTGCTTTAAAGCAGGTAGTTGGAACATACGGTATAGTAGCACTTTGCTCTGATGAGCCGGATAAGATCGTTGCTGCTAGACATGGAAGCCCTCTGGTGCTTGGCGTAGGAGAGAAAGAATATTTTATAGCTAGCGATGCATCCCCAATTGTTGAACATACCAGAAACGTTATTTTTTTAGATGAAAATGAAATAGTAACAATTAATTCGGACGGGCATTCAATTAGATCGATGAAACATGATATAGCAGTAAATAAAGAAACTACTGAGATAGAGTTTAGTATTGATGAAATTGAAAAAGGTGAATTTCCTCATTTCATGCTTAAAGAGATCCATGATCAAGTTTTCACTATCAGAGATACTATGAGAGGAAGAATAGACCCAATCGACGGAACTGCGCATTTAGGCGGGATAGGTCATCAGATGAATCGAATTCAGGATGCCCACAGGATTTACATAACAGCTTGCGGAACCTCATGGCATGCAGGTTTAATTGGAAAATATTTAATAGAAGAATATGCAGGTATACCTGTTCATGTTGAGTACGCCTCAGAATTTCGATATAGAAAACCCATTGTCAATTCTAAGACTGTTGTGATAGGCATTTCTCAATCTGGTGAAACAGCTGACACTTTAGCGGCAATTAGAAAGGCTAAAGATTATGGAGCTCTTACTGTAGGTATTTGTAATGTAGTTGGCTCATCCGTTGCCCGTGAGACGGATTGCGGGATTTACACACATGCTGGTCCTGAAATTGGTGTTGCCTCAACAAAAGCATTTACATCTCAAGTGACGGTATTATTTTTATTATCGCTTTGTTTTGGTAGAAAAAACAATCTTTCAACCTCTACAGGTCAAAAATTTGCACAATCGCTTATGAATGTTGGAGATCAGGTTGAGACTATTCTAAAAGGATCAAGTGAAATATTAGAGGTTGCAAAATCAACAGTTAAAGCCGAGAATTTTTTATATTTGGGTAGAGGTTTAAATTTTCCTGTAGCACTAGAAGGAGCGCTTAAGCTTAAAGAGATTTCATACATTCACGCAGAGGGTTATCCAGCTGCAGAAATGAAACATGGTCCAATAGCATTGATTGATGAAAAAAT
>CETU01163137.1_pt1 | contig 14783 bp, 11 predicted proteins | sample 356531 | NCBI WGS metagenome assembly CETU01 (sample SAMEA2623488, study PRJEB7988) | marine metagenome | isolation source: saline water (ENVO:00002010), including
ATAATTTTGATACATATGAAATATAAGTTTTTAGTTATCTTGTTTGTGTTTTCTGGCTTATTTGGTGCTGGAGATTCTTATGTTCAGCCCGATTTAGGCATGGCATATGTTATTCCTTTTATTGGGATGTTGTTATCTATAGCACTCACCCCCTTAATTGCGCCTCATTTTTGGGAGAAGAATTACGGTAAGATTTCAGCTATGTGGGCACTTTCTTTTTATATACCATTCTTATTTACTGGGGTAGACTATGCTATTCACGAATTAGTTTTAGTTCTTTTTACAGAATATTTTCCGTTCATAATCTTATTATTTTCTCTTTATACTATTTCAGGTGGAATCTTACTTAAAGGAAGCTTAGTCGGATCTCCAAAAGTTAATCTAGGAATATTATTTATTGGTACAATGCTTTCATCTTTAATGGGAACTACTGGTTCAGCTATGTTGTTGATTAGGCCATTGCTTAGAGCGAATAAAGAAAGAAAATATAAAGTCCATACTGTTGTGTTTTTTATATTTTTGGTTGCTAATATTGGAGGTTCCTTAACACCATTAGGTGATCCTCCTCTATTTTTAGGGTTTCTTGAAGGTATAAATTTTTTCTGGACTACAACTAATATGCTCATGCCGATGTTATTATTGTCTTCATTATTGCTGGTTATATACTATTTTATCGATTCTTACTACTATAAAAAAGAAGATGTAAAAATTGATTCAAGTGAAAATGTTGAAAAATTATCTATTAAAGGTTCATTTAATTTTCTTTTAATTTTTGGAATTGTTGCCGCAGTTTTAATGAGTGGAATGAACTCATTTAGGTATGATATTATTACCATTGTTGGAGTTGGGGTATCCAAAGGTAATGCCATGAGGGACTTGATTTTAATTTCTATGGCTATTATCAGTCTAATCTTCACTAAAAAAGAATTCAGAGAAATGAATGGTTTTACTTGGCATCCTATTGAGGAGGTCGCAAAATTATTTATTGGTATCTTTATTACAATTATACCCGCTATTCATATTCTGAAACATACAGACTTTGACTTAAGTATTTCTGGTTTATTTTGGCTTACCGGTACTCTGTCAGCATTTTTAGATAATGCACCTACTTATTTAGTCTTCTTTAATGCTGTAAAGATAAACCCGGAGATTATTAATAATGCTAAAGATGCGATTATGAATTCTCAATTATTAGCTATCTCAATGGGAGCTGTGTTTATGGGGGCAATGACCTATATAGGTAATGCGCCTAACTTTATGGTTAAGTCCATAGCTGAAGAAAATGGAGTAAAAATGCCAAGCTTTTTTGGTTTTCTATTATGGTCTATTGCAATTCTTGTTCCTTGCTTTATTATAATTAATTTATTCTTCATTTAATGAGATTCAATTTCTTTAAAATAAATGCCACCTACAATTTTAACCCTAGATTATCAAAATGATTCAAGATTTTGAGTATATTAAAAAAAAAATTGATTTGTCTGAAAATATTTTGCTTTCAACTCATGAAAATCCAGATTGCGATGGTTTAGGTTCAGAGATTGCAGTCTATTATTATGCTAAAAATCTGAATAAAAATTGCAGAATAATAAATTGTAGCCAAATGTCAAATAAATATAGATTTATTGACCCTGAGGATATAATAGAAGTTTATTCGAATTCACAAGATGAATGGTTGAGCAGCATTGATTTAGCAGTTATTTTTGATATTGGAAGCCATAAAAGACTAAGAGATATTTCACCATTAATTGAGTCGTGTCCAGACAAGATTAGTATAGATCATCACTTATCAGATAATCAAAACTATTTTTCGATGGAGTTGATTGATGAGTTATCACCGGCTACTGGAGCTATTGTTTGGGATTTTTTAAATTATGCAAATTCTGAAATTTTAAATGATATTAAAGTTTCTAATGCACTTTATGCCTCAATAGTCACGGATACTGGCTCATTTAGATACTCTAATACTAGTCCTAAAACTCATAGAATAGCTGCGTCATTACTTAAAAATGGTGTAGAACCAAATGAAATCTATCAGAGCATCTATGAGAATCGAACAAAATCACAAATTGCATTACTATCTCATGTAATTAACAATGTCAAATATGCAGTAAATAACGAAGTTGCTTATATAGCTTTATTTAAAACTGATTTTGAGAATTGTAACGCAACCTTATCTGAAAATGATGGTATGGCTGATTTTCTAAGATCAATTGAAGATGTAGAGATTTCATTTGTGATTACAGAAATCAAAGATGGAATTTATAAGATTAATTTTAGATCTCGTAAAAAATATGTGATAAATGATATTGCTGGAAAGTTTAATGGTGGTGGCCATGCTCTAGCATCTGGTGCTACTGTACAAACTTCAAATGTTCAGGAATTAACTGATGAAATTATTTTTCATTTAAAAGAGAGGATTGTTAATGGCAATTAAAAGCGATAAATGGATTAAAAAGATGTGCGAACAAATGGATATGATAGCTCCTTTTGTTGAAGGTCAGATTGCAAAAAACGCCATATCGTATGGGGTTTCATCATATGGGTATGATTTAAGAGTTTCTAATGAATACAAGATATTTACAAATGTAAACAACAGTATTGTCGATCCAAAAAACTTTGATGACAATTCATTTGTTGAATATAAAGGTGATGTTTGCATTGTTCCTGCCAATAGCTTTGCCTTGGCTAGGAGTGTTGAGTATTTTAAAATACCCAAAAATGTTTTGACTCTTTGCGTAGGAAAGTCTACATACGCCAGATGTGGCATTATTGTAAATGTTACACCCTTTGAACCTGAATGGGAAGGTCATGTTACTTTAGAAATATCAAATACAACCCCTCTGCCAGCTAAAATATATTCCAATGAAGGTCTGTGCCAGGTATTGTTTTTTGAATCTGATGAAGACTGTGATATGACGTATAAACAGCGTTCAGGTAAGTATCAAAGGCAAACTGGAATAACCTTACCAACTGTAAAAAAATGAAAGTTATTATAGCTAAAGATGCAGGTTATTGTTTTGGAGTCAGAGATGCTGTTAATCTTGCTTATGATACATCGCAAAAGTATGATGATGTTTATATGCTTGGTGATATCGTTCACAATGAAAATGTTGTCAATGATTTAAGTAATGCTGGTGCAAAAGTAGTTGATTCTATATCAGACGTACCAAAGGATAAAAAAATTCTTTTTAGAGCCCACGGGACAGTTCCGAAATTATGGAAGAAGGCTACTAATAGTGGAAGAGAAGTGATTGATGCTACGTGCCCGCTTGTTCATAAAATACATAAAGAAGTAAAAGAACTTGAGGAAGAGGGTAGAAAAATTGTAGTTATTGGTGATCATGGTCATGATGAAGTAATAGCAATTGCTGCTCAAGTAAATAATGCTTCAATTATATCTAATAAAGAAGAGGCTCTTAAATTAAGGAAACATAAAAAAATTGGCATCGTAAGTCAATCGACACAAATGATAGAAAATGTTCAGGAAATTATTAATGTTTTGATAACAAGAATTTATGATATTCGTTTTATAAATACTATTTGCTTCCCAACAAAAAGGAATCACGAACAAATAAAAGAACTTGCATCCAATTGTGATGTTATTTTGATTATAGGCTCTTTTACGAGTGCAAATTCTAAAAGATTGACAAAAATGTCAAAGACAATCAATGACCGTACATTTCAAGTGACATGTGCTGATGAAATAAAAGAATCTTGGTTTCTAAATTGTGAAAAAGTTGGAATTAGTGCTGGAGCATCAACTCCAGATTACCTTATTCAAGAAGTTGCAAAGAAAATTGAAAAAATAAACAAATAAAATAGGACAAAATATATGAAAAAAAGTACTTATAAAGTTAAAGTTGGATTGGCAGAAATGTTAAAAGGTGGAGTTATAATGGATGTGACTAACGCTGATCAAGCAAAGATTGCTGAGCAAGCTGGGGCAGTTGCTGTTATGGCTCTTGAAAGAATTCCTGCAGACATTAGAAAGGATGGCGGTATTGCCAGAATGTCTAATCCTAACATGATTCAGGAAATTCAAAAAACTGTCTCAATACCTGTTATGGCCAAATGTAGAATTGGTCATTTTGCTGAAGCTCAAGTTTTAGAGTCACTTGAAGTTGATTTTATCGATGAAAGTGAAGTTTTAACTCCTGCCGATAATGCATTTCATGTTGATAAACATAATTTTAAAGTACCTTTTGTATGTGGAGCGAGAAATTTGGGCGAAGCTCTAAGAAGAATTGATGAGGGAGCAGCTATGATTCGAACTAAAGGTGAAGCTGGTTCTGGTAATATCGTGGAGGCAGTTAAGCATATGAGGGCCATTACCAGTGAAATTTTAATGGTTTCTAAAATGAATGCTTCTGGACTTAAAGAGTTTTCTAAGTTGCATAATGCTCCAATTGAACAACTTAAGATAGTTAAAGATTTAAAAACATTGCCGGTTCCAAATTTTAGTGCAGGTGGAATAGCAACCCCGGCAGATGCTTCTTTGATGATGCAATTAGGAGCTCAGGCCTTATTTGTTGGCTCTGGTATTTTTAAGTCTGAAGATCCTAAGAACAGAGCAAAAGCTGTTGTTGATGCCTGTACTAATTATGAAGATGCAAAAGAAGTGATGTTTGCATCAAAAAAACTAAAAAATGCAATGAAAGGACTAGATATTTCAGAAATTCCTAAAGATCAAATGATGCAAGAGCGAGGTTGGTAGGCAATGGTTGGCGTGTTAGCGTTACAAGGCGGATTTGGAATGCATAAAGTAATATTAGATGAAATAGGAGTACAGTCTATTTTTGTTAAAAATGAAATTGACTTATTGCAGACAGATGCTCTTATAATTCCTGGTGGAGAATCAACAACTTTATCAATTTTAATAGATAGATTTAAGCTTAGAGCATCTATTTTAGAGTACTCTAAACACAAGTCTATTTTTGGTACATGTGCAGGAATGATTATGCTTTCAACTTCAAAAAAACTAATTAATAAAGTTAAAACACTAGATATAATGAGTTTTTCAGTAATGAGAAATAGCTGGGGCACTCAGGTTTATTCATTTGAAAAAAAGATTAGTTTGAAAAAATTTAACATACCTTCATTTAATGCTGTTTTTATTAGAGCTCCTAAAGTAAAGTCTATTGGAGCAGGTATATTAAATAAGGAAAGCATTGATTTTAAAAAAAATAATTCATCAAATTCTGATAAAGAAGTTATCATTCTAGAGGATAATAGGCATATGGCATGTTCTTTTCACCCTGAAATTGATGGTGATACAAGAGTTCATGAGTATTTTCTTAACAAATATTATTATGGCAAAGAATAAAATTTTAGATAAAGTTAATTCACCAGCTGATGTCAAGAAGTTATCTTTTGATGAATTAGATATTTTATCTTTAGAAGTTGCTGACTACATAAAAAAAGTTGTTAAAGAGAACGGTGGCCACTACTCATCTCCTCTTGGAGTTGTTGATCTAACAATTGCTCTTCATTATTGCTATAATGCGCCTGAAGATAAAATTATTTGGGATGTTGGTCATCAAGCATATTCTCATAAAATATTAACGGGAAGAAAAGACGTTTTTAATACTATCAGACAAAAAGATGGAATTAGTGGTTTTTTAAAGCAGTCTGAAAGTGAATATGATGCATATGGTGCTGGCCATGCAAGTACATCAATTTCTGCAGGGCTTGGATTTGCTCATGCTAGAGATATTAAGTTAGATAAAAACCATATTGTTTCAATCATAGGTGATGGAGCTATGACGGGAGGATTAGCGTATGAAGCTATAAATAACCTTGGGTTTCATAAAACTAAAATGACAATAATTCTTAATGATAATAGTAAATCTATATCGGATAGCGTTGGTGCCTTGTCAAAATATCTTAGTAAAATAATTTCTCATCCTTCATATAATTCTGTTAGGTCTGGAGTTTGGGACTTTCTTGGTAAAATACCGGTTTTTAAAAACAAAGCAAGAATGATACTGAAAAAATCAGAGGAGAGTTTGAAAAGTTTTCTCACACCAGGCGGTTTATTTGAAGAATTAGGTGTTCGTTACATAGGTCCAATTGACGGTCATGATATAGAAAATATGGTTAATATTTTTGAGAATATTAAAAAAATAGATTCGCCAATATTGCTCCATGTTTTAACAAAAAAAGGTCGTCGTAGTGTTGATGCTGAGTCTGATTCTATTAAATTTTACAGTTTATCAGGTAGCAAAGGTTCTAATACAAAAAATCAGATTAGTTACTCAAATGCTTTCGGTATGACGGTTCTTCATGCGGCGAAAAATAATAAAGATTTTGTGTGTATAACAGCTGCAATGGAAATAGGTACTGGATTAAAAGACTTTTCTAATAAGTATCCTGAAAGAATTATAGATGTTGGAATTGCCGAAAACCATGCGGTGACTTACGGATCTGGGTTCTCTTCAGAAGGTATTATTCCAGTAATTGCTATATATTCTACATTTATACAGCGTGCTTATGATAATATATTACATGATTTTTTATTACAAGATTTGCCCTTCATTCTCTGCTTAGATAGGTCCGGTGTTGTAGGAGCAGATGGTCCCACTCATCATGGTTTGTTTGATATAAACATGTTCCTTTCTATGCCTAATATTGTAATATCTGCTCCAAAAGATGGTAATGAGCTGAGAGAACTCTTTCTTTGTGCATTAGAGTTAAAAAAACCTTTTGTAATTAGATATCCTAAAGGAAATGCGATTAATTTTGACAATAATTTACCAAAAGTGAATAAGATAAATGTTGGTACCTGGGAAATTTTGAAAAAAGGTAATAAATGGGCTATATTAGCTGTTGGAAGTATGGTAGAAATCATTATGAATAATTATGAACATATTAAGCAAGAATTAGGTTTTTCTCCTCATGTGATTAATGCGAGATTTGTAAAACCTTTGGATGAAGAGATTTTAAATACAATTGCAAACGATTTTAATGGTATTTTAACTATAGAAGAAGGTATGAAAACCGGGGGATTTGGTTCATATGTCTTAAACTATTTAAATGATTTAGATTTTGAAGGTAAAGTGAAAATTTTAGGAATTGAAGATAAATTTATAGATCAAGGCACTAGATCTGAATTATTAAATGAGTGCGGATTAACTGCTGATAATATTATCGCCACTATTAAAAATGGATAAAATAAATAAAAAAAAAATAAATGAAAGAAAATACAGCTTTGATACTGCATCAGGTGAACCTGTAGATGTTGTTTATAAACCCCAAAAAAAAGACTCAAATTACAATAATAATATAGCAGATCCAGGGGTATACCCTTATACAAGAGGAATTCATGAAAATTTATATCGGGGTAAGTTGTGGACAATGAGACAATTTGCTGGGTTTGGATCGCCTTCTGAAACAAATCAAAGATTTAAGTATTTGCTATCACAAGGACAAACAGGTCTTTCAGTGGCATTTGATATGCCAACTTTGATGGGTTATGATTGTGATCATCCTATATCAAAGGGAGAAATTGGTCATTGCGGTGTATCTATCTCCACTCTTAGCGATATGGATAAGCTTTTTGAAGATATTAATTTAGATGATGTAAGTGTTTCAATGACTATTAATGGACCTGCAGTTATAATTTTTGCTTTTTATGTTGCTATTGCAGAGAAGAGGGGTAACGATCTTTCAAAATTGAGAGGCACATTACAAAGCGATATATTAAAAGAATACATCGCTCAAAAGGAATGGATCTATCCACCTGAGCCTTCTATGAGCTTAATTATTGATTTATTTGAATACTGTAATAATAAAATGCCAAAATATAATCCTGTTTCTGTAAGTGGATATCATATAAGAGAAGCTGGATCCTCGGCTGTTGAAGAGCTCGCTTTTACTTTAAAGAATGGATTTACGTATCTTGATTATTCAATTGATAGGGGCATAGATGTTGACGATATTGCTCCAAAAATTTCTTTTTTCTTCAATTCTCATTTAGATTTTTTTGAAGAAATAGCAAAATTCAGAGCTGCTAGAAGAATTTGGGCCAAAGAGTTAAAGAAAAAGTATAACGCTAAAAATGAAAGGTCTTTAAAATTAAGATTTCATACACAAACAGCAGGTTTTTCTCTTACAGCTCAACAGCCTGAAAATAACATTACAAGAACGGCTTTACAGGCATTAGCAGCAGTACTTGGAGGGACGCAGTCGCTACACACAAACTCTATGGATGAAACTTTAGCTTTACCTTCTGAGAAAGCTGCGGAAATTGCTCTGAGAACACAGCAAATTATAGCGTATGAGTCTGGTGTTGTCAATAGCGTAGATCCTCTAGGAGGTTCTTGGTTAATAGAAAAGATGACGGATGAGCTTGAGAAAAAGGCTTATGAATGTTTTGATAAAATAGATAATCTTGGTGGTGTTGTTCCTGCAATTGAATTAGGGTATTTTCAAAAAGAAATTGCTAATTCATCTATTGAATATCAAAGAAAAGTTGAATCTAAAGATAGAATTATTGTTGGTGTTAATGAATTTTATAAAGATGAAGAAGAGATTGATATTCCAATTTTAAAAATAAGAGAAGAAGTTGAGGAAGAGCAAGTTTCCAATATACAGAATGTACGCAAAAATAGAGATAATATTCTTGTGAAAAAAAAATTACAAATTATAACAGAATCAGCATCTAAGGGCAAGATAAACTTAATTCCTTTAATAATTGATGCAGCTAAATGTAATGCTACTTTAGGTGAAATAGTTAATTCATTAAAAAAAGTCTACGGAGAATGGACTGAAAACGTATCAATTTAAAATGTCTTTAGCTAATTATAGAAAAATTTACAGTCAAAAAAGAGATTATAGTATTGGTGTTGAGGAAGAGTTTATGATTTGTGATCCTAAGACAGGAAAGCTAAAGAATAAAGCTAATGAAATAATGTCACAAGTTTCAGATAAAGATAGATATTCTTATGAGCTGCTATTATCTGAAATAGAAACAAATACGCCTATTTGCGACAATGTTTCTGATTCTATAAAGTTTTTATCAAAGCAAAGAAAAGAGTTGAAAAATATAGGACTTAAAGAAGATTTTAGAATAGGTATCAGCGGTACTCATCCAACTGCCAGCTCAATTGATCAAAAATTTGTATCAAATGAGTCTTATAATTGGGTGGCAGATCAATTAAAATATTACGCTAAACGTAATATAACTTTTTCAACACACATTCATATCTCTGTTGATTGTCCAGATAGGGCTATTAAAATAACTAACGCTACAAGAAGGTGGATTCCTGCGCTTCTGGCCATTAGCTCAAATTCTCCTTTTTTTGAAGGAGTTAATACGGGATTTAAGTCGTCTAGGACAATGCAATTTGGGGCATTTCCAAAAACAAATATACCTGTAAAAATTGATTCTTTTGAAAGCTATGTAAGTTTAGTTAATACTTTAATAGAAACTGATTCTATTAAAAAATCAAGGCAGATATGGTGGAAAATTAGACCTCATTTAGATTACGGTACATTAGAATATAGGATTTGTGATGTTCAAAGGTCACTAAAGAGAACCGAGCTACTTGTAGCTTTAACTCAAGCTCTCGTACATTCATATGACAATAAAGTTAAGTTAAATAAAAATATTGAAGATATGAATTATGAAATTCTAAATGATGCATTTTGGAAGGCTACAAGATTTGACTTCAATTCTTTTATTACAGATTGTTTTGATGGTCAAAGATTAACCCTACATGATTATGTATATAAAATGATAGATAATATTTACCCATCATTAGAATTATTAGGAAATTTAAATGTTATTAATACTTTAGATGAGATTATGAAATCGGGGACTGAAGCTGATCAACAAATAAAATTTGAACAAAAACATGGAGTTGAGAAATTACTCCATTTTCTTATGGATGAGGTAGAATATAATTTTTAATCAACTAGATAGGGAGTTCGGATGTCAAAAAAAATAGTTCATATAGTTGGAACAGGCACAATTGGAGAGCCTTTAACTGGTTTGTTTTGTGATTTGAAAAGTGAATTGGGAATTGATGGTGTTACATTCCATAAAAATACACCTCTTACAACAGATAGGTCAAAAGTGCATAGTTTGATTGATAGGGGTGCCAGACTAACTACAAATGAAGAAAAGTTTAAAGGTTTCAAAGACCTTGGAATGGAACCTTCATTTAGTGTTGAAGAAGCAATTAACAGAGCCTCAGTTGTGATAGATTGTACTCCAAAAGGGTTCGGTCACCAAAATAAGCAGAAATATTATGAACGCTATTTAGACAACACATTAGGTTTTGTAGCTCAGGGAAGTGAATTTGGTTTTGGGAAAATGTATGCCAGAGGTATAAATGATGAATCATTAATTCACGGCGAAGACAGATTTATACATGTTGTGTCTTGTAATACTCATAATTTATCGTGCATTGTCAAAACTTTAGCCACACATTCTAATCCTGGAAATCTTTTGGAGGGTCGATTCAATTTAATTAGAAGGGCGAATGATATTAGCCAAACTAAAAGTTTTGTCCCGAGTCCTGTAGTTGGTAGTCATGATGATGAAATGTTTGGAACTCATCATGCAAGAGATGCTCATTTATTATTTCAAACCCTAAATCAAGATATGAATTTCTTCTCATCTGCAATGAAGGTTAATTCACAATATATGCATATTCTTCAATTTTATTTGAAAGTCAAAGAACAGACCACTATGACAAAGGTTATAGATCTCTTAAGCTTAAATGACCGAATTGCATTAACAGATAAAGTTAGTGCAAATGAAGTTTTTTCATTTGGAAGAGACCATGGACATTTTGGAAGAATTCTAAATCAGACAGTTGTTTCAGTTCCAACATTAAATGTTAGAAACGGAAACGAGATATCTGGATATTGTTTTACTCCACAAGATGGCAATTCATTGTTAAGCTCAATATCTGTAGCAGAATGGTTTATGTATCCAAATTCATACGAGGATAAAATCCAGCATTTAAAACCATTTTTCTTTGACGAAGTTTAGATTTTAAGAATGATAAATTTATTAAAGAAAAAAATAGATTTATATATTAAAGAAGAAGATTTAGATGCAAAATCTATTAATGTTCAATTGGCATACTCTGGAGGTATTGATAGTTCTTGTCTATTGGACGCTCTATCTAAGTTGAAATCTCGAAATGAAATAAATATATTTTTAACATACATCAATTATTCAACAAGTAGCTATTCAGAAAAAGTTAAAAATCATATAGATTCTATTGATATTGGCCTCATTAAAAAAAACATTTTTAATGTAAATATAGATAATGAATTGAATTTTGAATCAGAGGCAAGAAAAATTAGGTATAATATTCTAAAAAAGATACATTACCAGCATAATATAGATTTAACTTTTACTGCTCACCATTTAAATGATCAAATTGAAACAATTATTATGAAGTTTATTGATGGGAGTGACTACGTTTCTATGCAAGGCATTAGAAAAAAATATAATTTTTTATTTCGACCAATTCTTGAATTAGAAAAAAGGGATATATTAAGTTATGCAATTAAAAATAATGTTACTTACTTTGAGGATCCGACAAATGAAGATATTTCATACAAAAGAAATAAAGTTCGTAAGTTTTTAGTCCCTTATGTGAAATCTGATCAATTTCTTAGCAATAAAGTTAACATGCTAAATGAAAATAGTATTTCAAAGTTTCAAAAATTAAAAAATAGAATTGAAAAAGATTTGAAATCTTTGAAATATAATAAAAGATTTAAATATGTATTTATAGAAATAGATAATTTTAAAAAATATAACTTAGTTGACTCTAAAATTTATTTAGTCTCTATTTTAAAATTCATTTTTAATGTAAAAATGAAAAATAGAAATAAGAATTTTTGGCTATCGGTAAATGATTTTATATTAAAGTCTTCAACTGGAAGTCTTTTAAATTTATCAAAAAATATATTCATTCAAAAAAATAGAGAAGGTTTTTTTTTATACGATCATAGAAAAATATCTGATATTTTTTCTAATAAAACTAAAATACGTAACGATTTAAATTGGGGGATAGGAAAGTTTTTATTAGAAAGCAAAACTAAGTCAAATAAAGTTTTAAAGGATAGAATACTTATTGACCAAAATCATTTTTTAAATGGTCTTTTTGTAAGAAATTGGTGTCATGGTGATAGAATTAGTAATAGTAATAAAAAAATCAGTGATATGTTTATAAAAAAGAAAATTCCGTTATTTTTAAAAGAAAAATATCCTATTATTGAAGATTGTGATGGTAATATAATTTGGGTTCCAGGTATATATTTTGATAAAAAATACAGCTCTGATAAAATTGAAGGACAAAGAATATTATGGATGGAATAAACTTAAACAAGATAATATCAAGTAATGAACTGCAAATTAAGATATCTGAATTTGCAAGACTTATTAACGATAAATTTAAAAATGAAGATGTTGTTATAATTGGTGTTATGAATGGAGCATTCTATTTTATGCATGATCTTATGAAACAAATAAAGGTAGATTTTTCATATGATACTATTTCTTGTAGCTCTTATTATGGTACATTACATTCAAATAATTCACCTAAAGTTTTATATTCAAACAAAATTAATATAAAAAACAAAAATGTTTTAATTCTCGAGGATATTATAGATACTGGGAAGTCTATTACAGCAATCTATGATACCCTATTTTCTTATCGTCCTAAAGAAATTTATATTGGTACTATATTTTTAAGAGAAAAAAATAATATTAATTATAAATTACTATGGTCTGGTTTTGATTTGAAAAATGAGTTTATTGTTGGTTATGGCTTAGATTACAATGAAAAACTTAGAAACTTAGAAGATATTTATGAGTTAGAGAAATTGTAGAGACTTTATAAATGGCTTGCACGAATTGCACGATATAATTAAATTAATTGGAAGAAAAATTTTATAATGAAAAAAAAATATAACATAAAGAAAGAATTTAATTTGGGTAACAATAAAAACAATTTTTTTGTTTGGGCTCTTTTGATAATAGTTATTGTTTCTATTATGCAGATTTCGGTTGGTGAGGCCTCTGAAAAACTTACTATTAATCAGTTTAAGGCTAAGCTCGAATCAGGAAATATTGAGAAAATTACTTGTACAGGTAAAGAAAATTCTGAGTGCTATGGGTCTCTTGATGACGGAAGTACCTTTACAGTCATACTTCCAGATATAACAGCCTATGATCCCGATCTAAGTTATATTTTAACATATGAAAAACCTACCCCCGGGTTTTTTGATTATTTTGTAAATCTTGCTCCTTGGTTACTTATAATAGGTTTTTGGTTTTTTATAATGCGAAGAATGAGAGATTCTGGTGGTGGGGGTGGAGGAATTTTTAATTTTGCTAAAAGTAAAGCTAAAATTGTTTCTCCTGAAAATCCAATTACAACTTTTAAAAATGTTGCCGGTTGTGATGAGGCAAAATTTGAATTACAGGAAATTGTAGGGTTTTTAAAAAATCCAAAAAAATATTCATCTATAGGTGCTAAGATACCTAAAGGGGCTTTGTTATTAGGTCCTCCTGGATCTGGAAAAACTTTACTTGCAAAAGCTGTCTCTGGGGAAGCAGGTGTGCCTTTTTTTACAATAAGTGGTGCAGAATTTGTAGAAATGTTCGTAGGTATTGGCGCAAGTCGTGTAAGAGATTTATTTTCTCAGGCAAAAAGAAACTCACCAAGCATTATATTTATCGATGAGATTGATGCTGTTGGAAGGCATAGGGGCGCAGGGCTTGGCGGTGGCCATGATGAAAGAGAGCAGACTTTAAATCAAATTTTAGTTGAAATGGATGGATTTGGAACAGATGATAGTGTAATAATATTGGCCGCAACAAACAGACCTGATGTTTTAGATAAAGCATTGCTAAGACCTGGACGTTTTGACAGACAAATAATTGTTGATGTGCCTGACACAAAGGGCCGCGAAGCGATTTTAAAAATACACTCTAAGAAAGTGCCTCTTGCCCCTGATGTCGTTTTAAGTGTAATTGCAAAAGGTACACCTGGTCTTGTTGGTGCAGATCTAGAAAATTTAGTTAATGAAGCTGCATTGCATGCTGCTAGAAAAAATAGAAAAAAAGTTGCTATGAAAGATTTTGAAGAAGCTAAGGATAAAATATTAATGGGTGTAGAGAGAAAAAGTATGATTATTCCAGATCATGAGCGGTCTATTACTGCTTATCACGAAGCAGGTCACGCATTAGTTGCTGAATTTACTGAAAAAGCAGACCCTGTTCACAAAGTAACTATAGTGCCTCGTGGAAGAGCATTAGGTTTAACAGCTCAAATACCTTCTGAGGATAAGCATAATTATTCAAGAGAATATTTACTTGGTAGACTAGATATTCTAATGGGTGGTCGATGTGCCGAAAAAATAATTTTTAACGACACAACAACAGGAGCAGGCAATGATATAGCTGTTGCTACTGATATTGCCAAAAATATGGTTACTCAATGGGGAATGAGTGATAATATTGGCCCTCTCCATTTTAAGAGTGGTTCGGATGATGTTTTTTTGGGCCGTGAAATATCTTATGGTCGTGACTTCAGTGATAAATTATCATCTGCAATTGACTCTGAAGTTTCTTTTATAGTTAAAAATGCTGAAAAAAACGCCATTGATATTTTGAATAAAAATATCGACTCACTTCACAATATTGCTAAGGCCTTGTTAGATAGAGAAACGATATCTGGCGATGACATGAAAATAATTATCAAAAATGGTAATTTGGATAATTTAGACGATTTTAGCTCTGAAAACTCTGAAAA
>CETU01074810.1_pt1 | contig 14759 bp, 12 predicted proteins | sample 356531 | NCBI WGS metagenome assembly CETU01 (sample SAMEA2623488, study PRJEB7988) | marine metagenome | isolation source: saline water (ENVO:00002010), including
CATCATTATGCAGATTTAAATTATCAAAGTGAAATAGAAACTCCTCCAGATACATATACTCCTAATAAAGTAGGTGAAGTTTCTATGGAAAATTTACAAAGTAAAAGAGAAAAAGAAATACAAAACAATTAATCTAAATAATAATTTAAAAAAAATATTATAAATAACTAATATGAACTCACAAGTATTAAAAGGATTTAATGATCATTTCATGGAACTTGTGGAAGACATTGAACGTGTTTTCCCTGATGATAATGATATATCTACCGTTAAAAATTCTTTTATAGAACTAAGAAAAGCTAATCCAAAAATAATAATTAAGGTTTTCAAAGAACAATTTTTGGATTTATATTCTTCTGAAATAGAAAATGGCAACATAGATTTTTTTATTAACAAAGATTATAAGAAGGATATTGGAAATATGGCGGATTCAGAATATATTTTAAAAAAAATAGATTTATTACGTGAACCTGTTAAAAATATGCAAAAATCAGACCAAGAAAAAGTAATTAAATATATTCAAAATCTATCAAAATTATGCGGGGTTTATTACAATAAATAAATTCTATATAGTTTGATTTAAATATATATTATAAATCAAACTATATTATGGAAAATAACGACGATATTATTGTTGAAGAAAAATTAGAAACTATGATAAATAATGCTGAAAAAGATCAAACTGACAACGACGATGTCGATGAAGATGAAGCTAATTCTGATGACGAAAATACTAACATACAAGATATCGAAAATATAAAAAAAATATTATTTGATTTTACAAATGATTTATTAATTACTTTTCCAGAATTAAAGGATACCTTGAATTCAGATTTAAATTTTATTGTTCATAATACAGAAGATGACGAAAACTTATTAGATTCTGTTAATAAAATAAAGGAATATTGTTTAACTATATATCCCGAGAGATTTTTTGACATATTGTATCAAAATGATAAGATATTTGATGGTGATGAACCGTTATATTTATTACCTGATATAGATTTTAAAGTATTATGGAGAGAAAATATTAGTGACAACACAAGAGCTACAATATGGAAATATTTGCAATTATTATTATTTTCATTAGTAACTGAAATACCTAGCTCGAGTTCTTTTGGAGATACAGCAAAATTATTTGAAGCGATTGATACCGATGAGTTTAAAAATAAATTAGAAGAAACAATTTCTAATATGGAGTCCTGTTTCGATACAAGTGGAAATAACTTTTCAGATATTTCGTTTAATAATACAGAAGATTTACCAGACCCAGAAAAATTACATGAACACTTAAATAAGATGTTAGATGGCAAACTAGGTAATTTGGCACGTGAAATAGCAGAAGAAACTGCTGCTGACATTAATATGGATATGAATGACGAGTCATCAGTAAATGATGTATTTAAAACATTATTTAAAAATCCTACAAAACTTATGGATTTAGTTACAAAAGTAGGAGGAAAATTAGACGATAAGATTAAATCAGGTGATATTAAAGAAAGTGAATTATTAAGTGAAGCTGCTGAAATGATGCAAAATATGAAAAATATGCCTGGTATGGAAAATATACAAAACATTTTTAAGCAAAGTGGAATGAGTTCAGATAAGATGAATTTAAGCGCAATGCAATCACAATTACAACGGAATATTAAATTAGCAAAACAAAAAGAACGAATGAAGAAAAAGGCAGAACAAAAATCACAAACTACTGCTACAAATGATATATCACAAGAAATGTTTGAAAATGCAAATAAGGCAGCTATTGATTTGTTAATATCTGAAGGAGTTAAGTTTGAAGAGATGGAAAATCTTATATTTAGCACGGGGGAAAAATATGAAAAAACTGTTAGAAATCCGAATTCAGAATCTGAAACAAAGAAAAAGAAGAAGAAAAAAAAACGAAAACAAAACAAATAAAAAAGTATAAATATATATATGACTAATCAATTTTGGTTAAGTGATCCAACAATATTATTAAACCAACAACATATATTAGAATTATGGCCAAATAGAAATATGGATAAAAATGCCAAATTAAATGCTATAAGTCGTCTAATTATATTATTAACAATAGTAGGTCTATTATATACACGTGAAATTAAAATATTAATTACAGGAATAATTACATTAGTAGTAATTGTATTAGTTCATAGAATTCAGACAAAACCTATTAAAAAAGTTGTAAACACGGAAGCGTTTACAGATGCAGGGCTTTATGAATTAGTAAAAGATAATTTTAGTGAACCATCAAAAACTAATCCTTTAATGAATGTAATGTTAACTGATATTAATGGAAATCCGAATAAAAAGCCGGCTGCTCCTGCTTTTAATCCAGTGGTTACAGAAGATATAAATAATGCAACAAAGAAATTTGTATCGGATAATTTTAACGACCCAACCATTGAAGAAAAATTGTTCAAAGATTTAGGAGATAATTTTTCTTTTGACCAGTCAATGAGGACGTGGTATGCAACGCCAAACACACAAGTACCAAATGACCAAAAGAAATTTGCCGAATTTTGCTATGGTGGTATGAGTTCATGTAAAGAGGGAAATGAAATTGCTTGTTCAAGAAATTAAAATATATACATTATCAAAATATATATACATTATTATTAAAATAATATATATATTATTATATAATGGCTTCTGTTTATGATTATACATTAAATCAAGGAACAAGAATAGGTAATGATATGTGCGACCAAAGTCAACAAACAGTTCAAAATTCATTAGCTTCGACATATATGTTAAATAATTATCGTAGTGCTTGTCCTATGAATAACGCAATTGATTTTGCAACAAGCAATTTAGATGTTAATTTCAAAGGTAGTCATCAAGTTGGAATCGGTGGTTGCAATGTTGATCAAAGTTCTGATTTATTAATGCCTTCTTTATCGAAACCTAAATGCAAAATTAGTTTAATTCAACGTCCATTTAGTACTGTTCCTTATTTAGGTAGAGGAAAATCTAATCCAGTATTAGAATCTCAAATGCAGCAGGGAGAATTAGCTAACAATCGTAAAAGTATTACTCAATCAACTGAGTTATCGTATATTAAGTATCATAATACACCTATGATTCCTTCGCTCCAATCGACCATTAATAATCCTGCTAATTTAGTAGAAGGAGCTGCCGATTCAGGATGGATTCGCGGTGGTGTTCCTTCGCGTGAACTGGCTCGTGACAAAGAATACGCGTAATATATTTGAGATATTTATTAACAAAGAAACATTAGAATTAATTTAAATATTAGAATTTAAATTAATTATGTATAAAACAGACTTTATTTGTAACTATAAACAACACGACGAAGAAGATAAGGAAGATATGTATCGTATACAATTTTTACAATCATTTGATTTAGATAAATGGGATGAAAATGTTATTAATAGTTCAACTGAAGAAATATATAATAAATTTAAAACAAATAATGATCTTATGACTATAATTAATTCAGCCAAAAATTCAGAAAAGTTAATGATGATAAAGCAATTTATTGGAGACGATGATTTCACTATATTCAAAGGTTTATTTCAATATGATTTATTTGATTTAGTTCATATGTGTTTATGTGATTTAGTTAATTCAGGAACGATTAAAATAATTAACAAAAATAATCTTATTAATAATCTATAATATATATACATATGGCTTCAACACGTAGTAAAAATACACCTGGAAATTATAAATTAGAACAAAGAGCAAATATATTATCAAAAAAATATGATTTGTACCAACATTCACAACATGGTTCTCCTTATAAAACAGCTATCCCAAGTATTGGTTATACCCCCAGCTTCATATCACGTGACGCTTTATCTACAAATCCTATTGATATTGAATCAGCTTTATTTGGTATTAATTCTACTAATCTAGAAACACCTAAACCGAATACCATTGCTCATTTAAAAAAATTACCTGAAAAAGATTTTTTCGATAGATTACCTATGATAATGCCTCATAATTTAGTAATCGAGAATAACCAAAGACCGTTGCGCTCCTAAATTTTCAATTTGTTATAATATAAAGCAATAAACAAATATATCTTTAATGAGACATAATTATATTTGTTTAATTGGGATTATTCCATATAGTGTATTTGGATATTTGTGGAAATCAAATATTATGCTTTTTGCTTCCTTTTTAGGATTTATTTTACATCTGAATCCACATAACAATGTAATTAAATATATTGATTTATCTGTAAATGTTTCACTAAGTATATATGCCATCGTTTTAGAAAAAAAAACTATTTTACCAGCATCATTTTCTGCAATATGCTATTTTAACAATAATATTTTACACCGTCCAAAAAATATAAATGGTGTTTTTTATAATTTAAAACACGTATTTTTAATACAATTTGTAGGATATTATGGTTATTATTTATTGTATAAACATGAACCTTGTTTAGAATTTTTTTTTAAATGTGATAATGAAAATATATAATTTAAATAGTATTTAAACTATAAATATTATGAAGTATCCTATTATAATATTTATTAGACACGATAATTATAGTTCGATTGATACTGTTTTAGATAAAAACGCGCTTGAATGTTCAATCACTATTTCAAACAACGAAGACGATTATAAATTATTATACGGTGACAAATATCATTTATTAGTAACCTATGGTTCAGATAAATCAGAATACAATATTATTTTGAATAATATCCCAGAACGACTACGTAAACGATGGCTACATGAATCTAATATATCAGATATTAATGTTTTTAATGAAAAAGTCAATCATTCTTATATTAGCAATGTTATAGAAAATAGAGAGAAAACAAGACCTATTTTTTCTGTATTTACAACGTGTTATAAATCGTTTGAAAAAATAAATAGAGCATATAAAAGTCTTTTAAATCAAACATTTAATGATTGGGAATGGGTTATTATGGACGATACGCCTAGAGAAAACGAAAGCCATTTTTATTATTTACGCGAAATATTAACAGATAAAAGGATTCGTCTATATAAACGTTCGGATAATAGTGGTGTCATTGGAAATGTCAAGAACGAAGTAGTATCATTATGTAGAGGTAAATATTGTTTTGAATTGGATCATGACGATGAAATTACCCCTAATTGTATACAGGATGCTTATGAATGTTTTAAAGCACATTCAGATGTAGGATTTATTTATATGGATTTTATTAATATGAAAGAGGATGGCACTCCTTTAAAATATGGTAATTTCATTAGTAAAGGATATGCAGGATATTATGCAATGAAATATAATGGTAAATGGCAAAACGTATATTTAACACCCAATATTAATAACATAACTTTATCGCATTTAGTATGTTGTCCTAATCATCCAAGAATATGGGAACGACAATTTTTACTAGATATTGGTAATTATTCTGAAATGTTACCAATTTGTGATGATTACGAATTGTTACTACGAACGTGTACAAATACAAAAGTAGCAAAAATATGTAAATTAGGATATATTCAATATATGAATGATAATGAAAATAATTTTTCATTAATTAGAAGTTCTGAAATAAATCGAATTGGACCACAACATATTATGCCACAATACTATGAAAAATATTTTGTTCATTCGGATATGTCTTTTAAAGGTGCAGCAGAAAACAAAAACTATATCGACGAATGTAGTCAAATATGGAAAAGAAGTGATTACGAACATTGCTATATTAATTATCGTTTTAGTCCAGATTATGATAAGCAACTATTGATTATTGGGGCTGAACGAATAAGACTAGATGACGTTAATCAGTATATAGATGATTTATTGTGTGAAGTATTTTTATTTGATTCTGAAAATAATTTACAAAATTTAATAAATGTAGTAGAAGAATTAAATTATGATAAAGTTCGTTGTTGGAGTTTAGAAGATGGCAATGAAAAAGAAATAATAAATTATTTTAATTTATTATGTAAATCTTGTGATTACACAATTATACTAAAATAAAATGTTAATTATCTCTCAAATAATTCCAATAACATAATTCAAAAGGAATATATTTATTAACCTTATAATTCTTAACACAACATTCTTCGATATAATAAAAATCTGATTGATAAATATTTATATTCCATCTAATATTTTTAATTAACGGATAATATAATAAAATTTGTGATGTATCTACTTTTTTCCAAGAAATGTCATTTCCTTTTAATGTTTCTCCATAAGATCCATCAATATTAGATAATCTTTTTTGATCAAATGTATATATATTATTTTTTTTTACAAATTTAAATAAATTATATAAATTTGGATGAATGATGTTATCATCATCCAAATAATAAATAAAACAATTATGTAGTGCCTTTTTTTCAGCTAATATATCAAGAGCGTAATTTCGTTGTGCATTTCCCCAATTACTTTCATTACATGTATGTATATATTCTTCAATGTTGTTATTTTTTATAAATATTTTAGGATTATTTGTTATTTGTTTTCCATCATAAACAATAATCCACTTTATTATAATATTAAAATCTATAGTTTCATATATTTTTTTAAGATTTTCAATTCTATAACACGGTGTTATCAGAACTATTTTATTATTTTCGATTTCAGAAGTAATACCATTTTCTATATTATTTTTAATATAAATACCTTGGTAATTGTTAAAAATAGGAGGTTGTTCTAGTTGTATTCCAAGTGAGTTTTTGTAAAAACCGATACTATTATATGCTACACAATCTTTATATTTTATACAGGCGTTTTTTTCGAGTATATGAGTATAATCATATGCCATATCATTACCAATAATGTCATATCCTGAATAGTAAATAAATGTATTTTGTGATTTATCTACTATGTTTTCATAGGTAATTTCATTTTCATTTTCTTCATTACCAAGATAATTGTTTATTATTTTTTCAATACGAGGAAAAAATTGCATTTCATTTAATAATTTATCTTTCATAGTGCGAATATATGGTAAACGTTTCGAATACCAATCTTCTTTTATAGCGGTTGATATAATATTTAATGATTCTTCAAAATTATTTAAATCAATTTCAACAAATGCACGAGGATCGATATATTTACTAACATCCGGAGCACCACAATAAAAGACTAGTGTTTCACACAAAATAGGTTCCCATAATTTTTCTGTTATAAATCCAGGCTCAAAATTATTTTCACACATAAAATAATATTTATATGGCATCAGTCCTTTAGATTTATCAACAAATGGAGTCACCACACCTTTATAATTTTTAAACTGATGACAGTTATTTTCATTGTATATATCTATTTTAAAATCTAATTTTGAGTCTATATATTTTGATTCTATATATTTTGATTCTATATATTTTGATTCTATATATTTTAAAAAGTCAATCCGTTTAATGTGTCCTGGGTCAAAATACTTGCTACTACATATTGATGATATCGTTTTTCTTTTTAATGGAGATTGATGTAGCTCTTCATATGATTGTTCTAATTGCCAAAATACATTATTATATGTATGTGAATTACGACCAATAACCGCCATATATTCATTCTCATTTGGATTCGACCATACACCCCAATTATTTACACCCCATTTTTTATTTTCACACCACGGTTCCATTTGAAAAACAATCGTTTTTTCTTTGTTAATTTTTATATTCATATCTTGAATAGAATGACAAACACAAATATTCGAACTATCACACACTGGTTTATTTATAATAACCAAAAAATCATATTTGTCATTATCTACTAGTTTAATATTATTCCAAATACAATTTGTTTTTCCCATTCTACCAAATTGATTACATGCATCAGATGAACTACAATAATTAGTAAGCATTTTAACACGTGTGTAGTTAATATTCTCATCATCATGTGTAGTTTTTTCTATTGAAATACTCTTACTAAAATTTTGAATGTCGGTATCGATAATTTTATTTCCTTCTTTCCAATCAGTAAAAGCAATTTGAGGACGACATTCCTTTTTTTGAAGTTCTGGTATTTTTTTCATAACAAGATAATCTATTCCATGTTTAATACCAACATTATAAAGATGATTTAATATTTTCCTTGCTCCATTTTTATTTATACTATAACAAAAAAATCCACCAATAAAATTATTATTATCCAACTCATATACCTGCAGGTTATTATCATTATCATAAATATTTTTGTATTTTATTCTAGTATTTGAAAACATACTATAACCTAATAATACACTGTCATTTACGATTAACTCATCTTTTATACCCAATAATCTATTATACCAATTAGGTCTAAGTTCTATATCATCCTCCATTATAATGTAGTAATCAGTAGTAACATCTTGTAATAATTCTTGCCATAATTCAATATGTGATATAGCACATCCTATTGTTCCAACATTATTATTAAAATCGTTATCCTTAAATGTATATAACCTTGGGTCATTTTCTTTTAATTCGTTACCATCTACAGCATCTTTAAAATCAAATGCAATATCTTTTAAAATACATTCCATATGAAGTCGTCTATCTTTACGTCGCTTAAGATTTATTACTTTTATGGGTAGTTTCTCTATTTTATTATATATTCCAGAAATAGAACCTTGTGATACATTATTTAATTCATATGAATTTTTTTCATCTACATTTCCTCGTTTACCTGCTAATTTGCCAATATGAATACAATTTATTTCGTTAAGGTAAGCTGTTTTGTATCCTTTTTCATTATATTTATTAGCATAATCTAATTCAAAAAAATCATTGTTCGTGTTAAAGTTTCCTAAAACTTTTAACACATCAATATTTGTTACACCAGGTCTAAAACTATAATGTGGCCAATATCCACATGGAGAATTTTCTTCTTTGTGTATATGCAATAATAAATCGTCATCAAGTTTTTTACCACATTTCCATAACATATCCTCTATTATTTCACCATATCCTTTATTATATAGAATTTGTTTAACACCTATATTATTATATTTATCTAGATATTCGATAGGTTTAATTACATAATCGTTTTCCTTTATAAATAACCAATCATCTTCTACATGTATCCAATATTTTGCTGATGAACCTAATACTATGTTTCGTATTAGATTCATACTACTTCGATGACCTTTATTTTCTTCTGTTTTTTCAATAAATTCTATCCATGGATAAAGTTCTTTCAGAATGTTTAGTTCCTTTTTTTCAGTTCCATCGTCTATACAAATAATTTTTTGAATATGTGACAAATCTCTCCATGTTCGCCTTAAAGAATCTACAGTTCGTTTAAATAATTTTGGTCTTTTACACGATGTAATAGTGAGAACTGTTTTAATATTAGAATTTAAATAACAAGATGGTAAGTACCCTAACAATACATTATCAACTTCAGTGTATTTTGTATAGGAATTAATATAATTATTCAAGATAGATATAGTGGTATCGTTATTTGTTTCCAATGGATATTTATCAATACACTTTAGTATAAAAGACAATGTTAGATTTATATATTTTTGAATAGCCTCGTCATTAGGTATGAAAAATTGTCCATTGTAAATAACATTATTAATTACAGATATATCCAATTTATTAAAATTATTATATAATAAGAATAAAGCACGTCTTCCTTTTTCATATTCTTTATATTTGTAACTAATAATAAGTATTAGTATGTATAATTTATATGTATGAATAGATTCATCCATAAATAAATATCCATATTGTGATTCTGGAGGACTAGACAAATCAATACCATTTACTAAAAAATTAGCAATATTGTGTTCACCATTTTCATAGTAGTATTTTATTAACCAATATATTCCTTCCCATCTTGATTGGTCATATGTTAATGTTTTCAAACTATAACTAATAGTTTCAGAAATATTATTTCGTTGTTCTTCAATACGTGAAATCATAAGACATGCATAAAATTTTTCTTGATTCCAAGAATCAACTTCTATTGTTTTTTTATACCAATACAAAGCCTTATCATATATTTTAGAATCTTTGTAACTTTGTGCACAGTAAAAAGCATAACGATTTTTTAACCATTGTTCCGGTTCATTTTGGTATGCTTCTTCTAATATCATAGCATCATTTAAATATTTATCTGGATTTTTATTTCTACTTCCTTTTCGTCCTGATATAAAATAATAATCTCCTTCAATATTTTCACATATAGAAGCATTTTCTTGACAAATAATGATTTCATGAATGACACCAAAATATTTCCATTTTTTACGATTATTTATAATACAAATACGATTATACGAAAATCCTCCACCAAATTTAACTGAGTAACTGTCTTTTTTTAAATAAGGAATCTTAAAATCACCGTATATTTCATCGTCTGCATCAAAAATAAAAACATAATCTGTCTTATTAAAAGCCTTAGATAATGCTAAGTTTCTATTATATGAAAAATCTCTCCAAGTATGTTTATGTAATTCACCAGGTATATTTAATTCATCAAAAAAATTTTGAATAATATCAATTGTGTTATCACTTGACCCTGTATCACATATTACCCAATAATCGAGTTTAACATATTTTATTATGTTAATCAATGTTTTTTTAATTATATGAGACTCATTTTTAACAATCATATTAAGACATATAGAAGGCATTTTGTATTATATTTGATTTCATACTTTTAATTAATATTATTATAAATATATATATGTCTTTTACACGATTCCACGATGATAATTGTAGAATTGAAAAACAATTACAAGAATTAACAGGAACAGGACGTTATATGTTAAACACACCAGGACCAGGTAAAAACCCTTGTTTCATGGAGGATCCATATTTAAGATTACAATACTGGGGTGCTAATTTGAAAACGAATTCGATTAATTTAGAAAGTGATTTACGTGGCTTAACACGTTCGGCAAACAAGGATTGTCTGAAGGCAAACAACTATAAAACAAAAGCTGTTAAGAGTTCAAATATAATTTATCCTGTATGTGACCCAATTACTGAACAACCACGTGCAACTCATCCGGCTTGGACAGCAAGAGATTTAGAACAAGTAAATTGGTATATTTTACCTCACGATCCACAAGAAAACACGTGCATTCCTTTTCAAAATAACTTAAATACACGAATATTAGAGAAAAATAATTATATGGCAAAATATCCGGATTTAAAAGATAAATCTGTTGTCAAAGAAGGAATATGTGTAGGCGGAAATCCTCTATTACCGTATGTTCAACAAGGAAAAATTTAAATTTAGTAAATTACAATAGTAAATATGAATTTATATAAATATTATATCATATTGTATATATATAAATGGCAGTAGCAATACCAATTATAGCATTAGGAACTTTATATGTCATATCTAATTATAATAAAAAGGAAGAAAAAGAAGGTTTTACAAATGAGGAAAATGAAAATGAAACCAATATTTTTCCAAATAATAATACAGATAAATATTTTGACAAAGCAAGTAGTTCGACAAATCTAAGTGTAAGCAGTTTTCCAATTGCATCAGATTCACTTGAAACTAATAATGTAAACAAGTATTCAAATCCGAATCAAGTAACTGATAAATATTTTAAACAAAATAACAATTCTGTTTACGAGAATGTTAGTCATACAAATCCTCCTGGAAGTGTAGGCAGTGGAACCCAACAACAAATGTCATTAACAGGAGAGCCTATTAATACAAGTGATTTCAAACACAATAATATGAAACCTTTTTTTGGTGCTAAAATAAAAGGCGCTACTATTAGTGGAGATCAAGCTGAAAGCACATTAGATAATATGCAAGGTGGGGGTTCACAACACAATAGAAAAGTTGAACAAGCACCTTTATTTAAGCCTACGTCATCTATGCAATTTGCAAATGGAACTCCTAATACAAGTGATTTCGTGCAATCTCGTATGAATCCTAGTTTACGCCAAGCAAATGTAAAACCATATGAATCGCAACTTGTTGCTCCAGGTTTAGACAAAGGGTTTAATGGAGAAGGAGGTGTAGGGTTTAACTCAGGTATGGAAGCGCGTGATAAATGGTTACCAAAGAATGTAGATGAATTACGTGTTGGAAATAATCCTAAGGTTACGTTCGATTTAAATGGTCATCAAGGTCCAGCCAATTCATTAATCAAAGAGTCAGGTAATATTACTACTCAGGGTAAAGTTGAGCAGTACAATCCCGATACCTATTATACTGTTGGTAAAGATAGATGGTTTACTACGACCGGTATTCAAAAAGCCCCATCGGCACGCAGTAATGAAATTGTTCCTGATACAAACCGTTTAAATACCTCCACCGAATATTACGGCACACAAGGCTCACATGCTGGTGCTGGTGGAAGTTATATGAAAGGTGAATATAAAACCCCAAATCGTGTTGTTCTTAAACCGAATGATGTAACAAATATATCTGCTGCTGGACAAAATAATGGAGCTGAAAATGATTTTGGTGTTAAGGGATATAAACCATTGCCTAATAATCGTTCAACTACGACACATGAAGAAAATGTTGGTGGTGTTCATGGAATGATGGGTGCTGTAGTAGCTCCTTTATTGGATGTATTAAGACCATCACGCAAAGAAAATGTAATCGGAAACTTACGTCCTACGGGTAATGCTGGTACTTCTGTTGCTAAAAATCCGATCTGGAATCCAGCAGACCGCACTAGAACAACCAATCGCGAAATGACCGAAGGTGCAGCAGATGGAAAATATTTGAATATTGGTCGTCAAGGTGCTGATGGATATACTGTATCTGAACATCAGCCTGTTCATGTTCAAAGAGATACAACTAACAAAGAACATATAGGAAATATAGGTCCAAGTTCGTATAACGGAGAGACTAGTTATGATGCTGCTTATAGACAGCGTAACAATGTAAATAAAACATATGAAAATAGAGCTAATCAAGGTGGAACCCAAATATTCAATCAGAACAATAATATTAGTATTCAAAGAAAAGATTCGGATAGAAACAATAATCGTATGTGGGCACCAGGTCTAGGTAAAAATACTATACCATCAAAAGAAACATATGGTAAATTAAATGCTCCGTCATACAATAATCCTAAGTTTGATCAACAAAGAATCGAACCTGACTTATTAAACGCGTTTAAAGAAAATCCGTATACACAAAGTTTAAGTAGTTGGGCATAAATTATATATTTATTGATTACTTATTAAATATATAATTTTTTAAAATGTATGACATATAAAATTCATGAAAATATAGATGAAAGATTAAACAGTTTTTTAAATGATGGAAAAATACCAAATTTAATCTTTCACGGACCAAGTGGTTCAGGTAAAAAAACAATTGTTAAAAAATTCATTAATGATATTTATAATAATGATAAATCAATTATTAAAGAAAATATTATGTATGTAAATTGTGCTCTTGGAAAAGGAATTAAATTCGTAAGAGAAGAATTAAAATTATTTGCCAAAACACATGTTAATTTTCAAAATAATATAAATTTTAAATCTGTTATTTTGATAAATGCAGATAAATTAACAATGGATGCCCAATCAGCACTAAGAAGATGTATTGAATTGTTTAGTAGTTCGACGCGATTTTTCATAATAGTTGAAGACAAATATAAATTATTAAAGCCTATATTGTCTAGATTCTGTGAAATATATGTTCCATTACCAATTATAAATAATAAAAAGGTAAATTTACATATTAAAAATAAAAAAAATAATATTAAATATGAAAATACACGTGATGCTTGGTTAAATAAATATTTAAAAAATGTTAAAATCAATAATTATATTGATATAATCGAAATAGCAGAACATTTATATCAAAAAGCATATAGTGGAATTGATATTATAAATTATTTCGATAACAAACATAATACAAGTGATTTTGTGAAAAAATATCAATATTTACTAGCATTTAATAAAGTTAAATTAGAAATAAACAATGAACTAATATTAATGATGTTTATACTTAATTTTATTTTTTTACGTTCTGACTATAATTTAGAAAATATAACATTTATGTAAATGGATGACTATTCTTTGTCCAGTTTATCTGAGTCTAAAAATGAATGGTGTTCACGTTTAGTAGATACTTTAACACCGGCAATAATAGAAGGTTTAAGATCCATTTATAATGAGTCTTTAAAATTGTGTATCGAAAGTGATGAAGAAGAAAAATATTTAATGACATTTCAAACATTTCTTAGTAGAATTCCTAAATGGAATGAAAACATCATACAGGTTGAACGTGAAAGAATTGAAAAAAGTTCTAACTGTTCATATTTAGAAGAATTAATTACATGTGTCCATATTATACAATTAAAAGCATTAACGTGTGTCCGTGTTGGTCAAAAACAAAAGAAAATAGATATTGATATACCTTCAAAAGATGCTTTTATTCATAAAATATACATTAATTCAGCACGTAAAATATATACAAATATTTATTTATTTGAAAAAGATATTGAACCATTACAAATACAGAAAAATGGTCGTGAACTAGAGTTAATTATAAAAGAATGTATATTAACTAGTATTAGAGATACAATGCCTGTTGATAAAATATTAATGGCGTACATTGAGGAAACAAATGAAGACGAAGTTATTGTAGAAGAGAAAATTATAAATCAAGAGGTAATCGTAGAAGATAAGGAAGACAACAAAGAAATTAAGGATAAAGAATCGAAGGATAAAGAATCCAAGGATAAAGAATCCAAGGATAAAGAAATTGTTGTTAAAAGCAATGAAACTGTCAAGAATGAACAAAAAGAATCATCTGAATCATCTGTAACTACAGAAAAACAAAATACTATTCAAGAACAACCAGTAACACAAGCTCCAGTAACACAAGCTCCAGTAACACAAGCTCC
>CETU01170109.1_pt1 | contig 14702 bp, 27 predicted proteins | sample 356531 | NCBI WGS metagenome assembly CETU01 (sample SAMEA2623488, study PRJEB7988) | marine metagenome | isolation source: saline water (ENVO:00002010), including
AGGAGAATATTTAGAGAATATCAAACTAATAATAGAGTAATTTAATTGATTAAAATGCATATTAAAGAGAATTTTTTAGACCTCTTTTTTTTTTGATTTTTTTAATATCTTGTTGGTATTTATTTTATATCATATTTATTTACTTAATGTAATCAGTTAAAAAAAAGACTTATTTTTTTACTTTTTGTAGAATAAATTGTTAAATTTGCCGCCCATTTAACAAAAGATATATATGCCAACAATACAACAACTAGTAAGAAAAGGTAGGGCTAGTATTACTAAAAAAAGTAAGTCATTAGCTTTGAAAAGTTGTCCTCAAAGAAGAGGTGTTTGTACTAGAGTTTATACTACTACACCAAAAAAACCTAATTCTGCTTTAAGAAAGGTAGCAAGAGTTCGATTAACGAATGGAAATGAGGTTAATGCTTATATTGGAGGTGAGGGGCATAATTTACAAGAATATTCTGTTGTTTTAGTTAGAGGAGGAAGAGTAAAAGATCTTCCAGGTGTACGATATCACATAGTTAGAGGGGCATTAGATACATCTGGAGTAAATGATAGAACTCAACGAAGATCAAAGTATGGTGCTAAGAAGCCAAAGAAGAAATAATAAATTATTTTAGATGAGAAAAAAAAGAGCTAAGAAAAGAATTTTATTACCAGATCCAAAGTTTGGTAACACTACTGTGACAAGATTTGTCAATAATTTAATGCTTGATGGAAAAAAATCTACTGCTTTTAAAGTATTTTATAATGCTTTAAATTCTATAGCAGAAAAAATACAAGATGAAGAAGCATTAGTAGTTTTTCAAAAAGCTTTAGAAAATGTCATGCCTCATGTTGAAGTTCGATCTAGAAGAATAGGAGGTGCTACTTTTCAAATTCCTCATCCAATAAGAGAAGATAGAAGGATATCACTTGGAATGAAATGGATGATAGGTGCTGCGAGAAATAGAAATGAAAAAACTATGGATGCTAAGCTTTCATCTGAACTTATAGCTGCATATAAGGAAGAAGGTTCTGCATTTAAAAAGAAACAGGATACACATAGAATGGCTGAAGCTAATAAAGCATTTTCACATTTTAGGTTTTAGATAGTAATAATTATGGGAAGAGATTTAAAATATACAAGAAATATTGGAATTGCAGCACATATTGATGCTGGGAAAACTACAACAACAGAACGTATACTTTATTATGGAGGAGTAAATCATAAAATCGGTGAAGTTCATGATGGGGCTGCAACTATGGATTGGATGGAGCAAGAGCAAGAAAGAGGTATTACGATTACTTCTGCTGCAACAACTTTAGATTGGAATTATAGAGATCAAAAATATCATGTTAATATTATAGATACTCCTGGTCACGTTGATTTTACAGTTGAAGTAAATAGATCTCTAAGAGTTTTAGATGGTTTAGTTTTTCTTTTTTCTGCCGTTGATGGTGTAGAGCCTCAATCTGAAACTAATTGGAGATTAGCTAATAATTATAATGTTCCAAGGATTGGATTTGTTAATAAAATGGACAGGCAAGGTGCAAACTTTTTGGAAGTATCTAGGCAAGTAAAAGAGCTATTAGGTAGTCATGCTTTACCACTACAAATTCCTATAGGAGCTGAGGACGAATTTAAGGGTGTTGTTGATTTAATTAACTTTAAAGGTATTGTATGGAATGAGGAAGATCAAGGTATGACATTTAAAGAAGTAGAAATACCAGAAGATATAATCGATGAGGCAAGAGAGTATAGAGGTCAATTATTGGAGTCGGTTGCGGAATTTGATGATACTTTATTAGAAAAATACTTTGAAGATGAAAATTCTTTAACAGAGCGCGAAATACTTACTGCGCTAAGAGCAGCAACAATTTCAGGTAAAGTTGTTCCTATGATGTGTGGTTCTGCATTTAAGAATAAAGGAGTTCAAGCGATGCTTGATATGGTTATGGAGATATTACCATCCCCACTTGATGTAGAAGCAATTATTGGTAAAAATCCAGATAATGGTGAAGAAGAAAGTAGACAGCCACAGTTTGATGCTCCATTTTCTGCTTTAGCTTTTAAAATAGCTACTGATCCATATGTTGGTAGATTATGCTTTACTAGAGCATATTCAGGAAAATTGGATCAGGGAACTTTCGTTTATAATACAAGAACTGGAAATAAGGAGAGAATTTCTAGAATATATCAAATGCACTCTAATAAACAGAATCAAATTGATTCACTTAACGCAGGAGATATTGCTGCTCTTGTTGGTTTTAAAGATATTAGAACTGGAGATACTTTATGTGATTTGAAAAACCCAATAGTTTTAGAATCTATGGATTTTCCGGATCCTGTTATAGGTATTGCTGTTGAACCAAAAACTCAGAAAGATCTTGACAAATTAGGAGTAGCTTTAGGAAAACTTGCAGAAGAAGACCCAACATTTACTGTAAAAACTGATGAAGATTCAGGTCAAACGATAATTTCTGGTATGGGGGAATTACACTTAGATATTATTGTTGATAGATTAAGAAGAGAATTTACTGTTGATGTTAATCAAGGAGCTCCACAAGTAGCATATAAAGAGAGTATCACAACATCAATTGAACACAAAGAAGTTTATAAAAAGCAATCTGGAGGTAGAGGTAAATTTGCAGATATTAGATTTGAATTATCTCCAGTAGATTCTGATTTTGAAGGAGATGGCTTGCAATTTGTTAATGAAATTAAAGGAGGTAATATTCCAAAAGAGTTTATACCATCTGTTGAAAAAGGGTTTACAATGGCAATGGTCAATGGTGTATTAGCAGGATACCCTTTAAATTCTTTAAAAGTAAGATTATATGATGGTTCTTACCATGATGTAGACTCTGATGCACTTTCTTTTGAAATATGTGCTCAAATAGCATTTAAGGAAGCTGCTAAACAATGTGATCCAAAGATATTAGAGCCAATAATGAAATTAACTGTTATTACTCCAGAAGAAAATATGGGTGATGTTATTGGAGATTTAAATAGAAGAAGAGGACAAGTGGAAGGAATGGAGGATAAGGCAGGTGCTAAAGTAGTAAGTGCTAAAGTTCCTTTATCAGAAATGTTTGGATATATTACAGATTTAAGAACAATTACATCTGGAAGAGCTACATCTACAATGGAGTTCTTTGATTTTGTAGAGGCTCCTAAAAATATATCTGACGATGTTATTAAACAAGTTAACGGAGAATAATTAATATTTAAAGATGGCACAAAGAGTTAGAATAAAATTAAAGTCTTTTGATCACACATTAGTTGATCAGTCTGCTGAAAAAATAGTTAAAACAGTAAAAAATTCTGGTGCAATTATAAGTGGACCAATTCCGCTACCAACACACAAAAGAATTTATACGGTTTTAAGATCACCTCATGTTAACAAAAAAGCTAGAGAGCAGTTTCAGTTAACAAATCACAAGAGGTTAATGGATATATATAGTTCATCATCTAAAACTATTGATGCATTAATGAAACTTGAGTTGCCAAGCGGTGTACATGTAGAAATAAAGGTAATATAAAAAGAAAAAAATGCCAGGTTTAATAGGAAAAAAAATAGGAATGACATCACTTTTTAATGAGGAAGGTAAAAATATTGCATGTACAATATTGCAAGCAGGTCCTTGTAAAGTGACTCAAATTAAAACTCAAGAAGTTGATGGCTATGATGCCATACAGCTTGGATATTCTGATAGGAAAAAAGCTAAGACTAGTAAATCACTTTTAGGCCACTTCAGTAAATCAGGTGTTGATCCTTTAAAAAAATTAGTTGAATTTAATGCAGATTTTAATGAGATTTCTTTAGGTGATACTGTAAGCGTGGATATTTTTGAAGAAGGAGATTATGTTACGGTTGTTGGAAATTCTAAGGGAAAAGGATTTCAGGGTGTTGTTAAACGTCATAATTTTAGAGGTGTTGGTGATGCAACGCATGGTCAACATAATAGATTAAGGGCCCCTGGTTCTATTGGTGCAGCATCTTATCCAGCTCGTGTATTTAAAGGAATGAGAATGGCAGGTCAGATGGGGGATGCAAGAGTAAAAATTGATAATCTTCAAGTTTTAAAAGTTCTTTCGGATAGAAATATGATAGTTGTAAAAGGAGCAGTACCTGGTCCAAAAAATTCTTATATAACAATTGAAAAATAATGAAATTAGCGGTACATAACATAAAAGGCAAGGAAACTAAAAAGCAGATTAACTTAAGTAAAGATATATTTGGAGTTGAACCAAATAACCACGCTATATATTTAGATGTTAAACAATTTTTAGCATCACAAAGAAGCGGGACTCATAAAACTAAAGGTAGATCTGAAGTTAAGGGTAGTAGAAGAAAGCTAAGAAAACAAAAGGGAAGTGGAGCTGCTAGAGTTGGAGATATCAAAAATCCAATATTTAGAGGAGGAGGTAGAGTATTTGGCCCACAACCAAGAAATTATGGGTTTAAAATAAATAAAAAAGTTAAGCGAATAGCTCGTAAATCTGCTCTTTCACATAAGGCGAAAGATAAGAGTATTATTATATTAGAAGATTTTAGTTTTGAACAGCCAAGTACACGTTCATATAATAGCTTTTTATCAAGTTTTAATTTGGTAGATAGTAAGACGGTTCTTGTTATGTCTAATTCAAATAGAAATATTCTTTTGTCATCAAGAAATTTAAAAAATTCTAGAGTAGTTTTAGCTTCAGAATTGAACACTTATGATGTTATGAATGCTAATAAGTTGATGTTTACAGAATCTTCTGTTAGCGAAATTGAAAAAATTTTTAATAATTAAGAACAATGAGTATCATTAAAAGACCAATAGTTACAGAAAAAATGACATCGCAAGCAGAGAGTTATAATCGTTATGCTTTTGTTGTTGATAGAAAAGCTAATAAAATTGAAATTAAACATGCTGTTTCTGATATGTATGATGTTGATGTAGAAAGTGTAAGAACTATGATCTGTATAGGTAAAAAAAGAGTAAGGGGGACTAAGTCAGGAATGATTACAGGAAGAACTTCGACATATAAAAAGGCTATAGTTACTTTAGTTGAAGGTGATTCAATTGATTTTTATAGTAATATTTAAAGTAAGATAATATGGCATTAAAGAAATTTAGACCTATAACACCAGGACAACGACATAAGGTAGCACTTACTTTTGATACTATTACAAAGTCAAAACCGGAAAAATCTTTACTTGTAAAGAAGAAAAGAACAGGAGGTAGAAATGATTCGGGAAAAATGACTATTGAAAATGTTGGAGGAGGTCATAAACAAAGGTATCGACTTATTGATTTTAAAAGAAATAAATTCAATGTTGTAGCAAAAGTTGCCAGTATAGAATATGATCCTAACCGAACTGCGAATATTGCTTTATTACATTATGCTGATGGTGAGAAACGCTATATTTTAGCCCCTGATGGATTAAAAGTGGGTAATGAAATAGTTTCTTCAAAGGAAGCTTCTATAGAAATAGGAAATACATTACCACTATCTGAGTTACCTTTAGGTACAGTTATACATAATATTGAACTAAGACCTGGGCAAGGAGCAATTATGGTTCGTAGTGCAGGTGCAAGTGCTCAATTGATGGCTAGAGATGGAAAATACGCTATTATTAAGTTATCTTCTGGTGAAATTAGAAAGATTTTAAGTACTTGTTTAGCAACTATAGGAACTGTTTCAAATCCACAACATCAACTTTCAGTACACGGCAAGGCGGGAAGAAGAAGGTGGTTAGGTAGAAGACCAAATGTAAGAGCAACTGTAAAGAATCCTGTTGATCATCCTATGGGAGGAGGAGAGGCAAAATCTTCTGGTGGTCATCCAAGAAATAAAAATGGTGTGCCTGCTAAGGGATATAAGACAAGAGATAAGAAAAAGGCTTCCAGTAAATATATAATTGAGAGAAGAAAAAAATAAATAATTTATGGCTAGATCATTAAAAAAAGGACCGTACATTCATTATAAACTGCAAAGAAAAGTTGATGCAATGAATGATTCTGGAAAAAATACAGTAATCAAAACTTGGTCAAGATCCTCTATGATTTCACCAGATTTTGTAGGTAAAACATTTGCAGTACATAACGGCAAACAATTTATCCCGGTATTTATTACAGATAATATGGTTGGTCATAAGCTTGGAGAATTTTCACCTACAAGAAATTTTCGTGGTCATGGAAATAATAGAAAAAAATAAAATATGGGTGCTAGAAAACGAATAAGAGCCAATGAGTTAAAGAAAGCGAGAAAAAATATCGCTTTTGCTAAATTAAATAATTGTCCTACCTCACCTAGAAAAATGAGATTAATAGCAGATTTGATTAGAGGTATGGATGTTGAGAGGGCATTAGCAGAGTTAGAACATAACCCTAAAGAAGCATCTGGAAGAATGCAAAAATTATTATTATCTGCACTTTCAAATTGGGAAGCAAAAAATGAAGGAAAAAGAATGGATGATAATAATTTATATGTTTCAGAGGTAAAAGTTGATTCGGCTAGAATGCTTAAAAGAATTCAGCCTGCACCTCAAGGAAGAGCTCATCGAATTAGAAAAAGATCTAACCACGTTACTTTGGTAGTTGACAGTAGAATAAAAAAAGAAGTTAAATAATATGGGACAAAAAGCAAACCCTATTGGGAATAGATTAGGAATTATTAGAGGTTGGGAATCCAACTGGTATGGTGGCGATAATTTTGGAGAAAAATTAGCTGAAGATACTAAAATTAGAGAATATTTAATGGCAAGACTTTCGAAAGCAAGCGTATCCAAGATTGCTATTGAAAGAACACTTAGATTAGTTACTATTACTATTCATACTGCTCGACCAGGAATTATTATAGGTAAAGGAGGACAGGAAGTTGAAACCCTCAAAGAAGAAGTCAAAAAGGTTACAGATAAAGAAATTCAGATTAATATTTTTGAAGTTAAACGACCTGAATTAGAGGCAACTTTAGTTGCTGATAGTATTGCAAGACAGATAGAAGGTAGAGTATCATATAAAAGAGCTACTAAAATGGCAATAGCTTCTACAATGCGAATGGGAGCTGAAGGAATAAAAATACAAATTTCAGGAAGATTAAATGGAGCTGAAATGGCTAGATCTGAGATGATGAAGGAGGGTAGAACTCCTTTACATACATTCAGAGCTGACATTGATTATGCTTTGTCTGAAGCTTTAACTCAATATGGTTTGATTGGAATTAAGGTGTGGATTTGTAGAGGTGAGGTGTATGGTAAAAGAGATTTAATGTTGCATTTTAAATCACCAAAGAAAAAAGATTTTCAATCGAATAATAGAAGAAGAAAATAAAAAAAAATGTTACAACCAAAGAAAACAAAATTCAGAAAGATGCAAAAGGGCAAAATGAAAGGTAATGCCCAAAGAGGAAATAAATTAGCTTTTGGGTCTTATGGTATAAAAGCTTTGGAGGAAACTTGGATGACTGCTCGTCAAATAGAAGCGGCTCGTATTGCTGTAACTCGTTTTATGAAGCGGCAAGGTCAAGTTTGGATTAGAATATTTCCTGATAAACCGATAACAAAAAAACCTGCTGAAGTTAGAATGGGTAAAGGTAAAGGAGGTGTTGAAGCATGGGTGTCAATGGTAACTCCAGGAAGAATGCTTTTTGAGTGTGATGGTGTAGATATAGATACTGCTAAAGAAGCTTTAAGATTAGCTGCTCAAAAATTACCAATAAAAACTAAGTTTGTTGTGAGAAGAGATTTACAAAATAATTAATAAAATGAAAGCGCAAGTATACACAGATATGCCATTAAATGAACTTAATGATCTTTTAAATTCTGAAAGAGACAAGTTAATTAAAATGAAAATGAGTCATTCGGTTTCTCCTATTGAGAATCCTATGAAAATTAAATATGCTAAAAAAACTGTAGCTCGAATTATGACAGAAATTACTAGAAGAGGTAGATTAAAATAGTTAATAAAATGGATAGAAATTTTAGAAAAGAAAGAATTGGTATTGTTTCAAGTTGTAAAATGGATAAGTCTATTGTTGTGACAATTGAAAGAAAAGTGAAACATCCATTATATGGAAAATTTGTTAATCAAAGCAAAAGATTTATAGCTCATGATGAAAAAAATACATGTGGCGAAGGTGATTTAGTAAAAATCATGGAAACAAGACCATTGAGTAAAAATAAAAATTGGAGGTTAGTAGAAATAATTGAAAGAGCAAAATAATATGATACAACAAGAATCAAGATTAAAAGTTGCAGATAATAGTGGAGCAAAAGAAGTTCTTTGTATAAGAGTTTTAGGAGGGACTAAAATGCGTTATGCCTCTATAGGAGATAAAATTGTATGTACTGTTAAAAATGCTATGCCTTCAGGTAATATTAAGAAGGGACAAGTTGTTAAAGCTGTTGTAGTAAGAACAAAAAAAGAGATAAGAAGAGCAGATGGATCATATATACGTTTTGGAGACAATGCGTGTGTAATTATTGATGAAAATGGACAAATGAAAGGTTCACGTGTATTTGGACCTGTTGCTAGAGAGTTACGTGATAATGATTTTATGAAAATTGTTTCATTAGCACCAGAAGTATTATAATATTAAAATATGGTAAAGATTAAGATAAGAAAAAACGATATAGTTTTAGTAAATTCCGGAAACTCTAAAGGTGAAAAAGGAAAAGTAATTAAGGTTTATCCTAAGGAAAATAAAGCTATGGTAGAGGGTGTAAATATGATATCTAAACACACTAAACCAAATGCTGCAAATCCTCAGGGGGGAATTATTAAACAAGAATCTAAAATACATATTTCTAATCTAGTTCTGGTTGATCCAAAGTCTGGTGAACCTACTAAGGTTGGAAGAAGAAAGGATGAAAAAACAGGAAAGTTAATAAGATTTGCAAAACAAACAGGAGAAGCAATTAAGTGATGGAATATATACCAAGATTAAAGAAAAAATACAAGGAAGAGGTTATTAATAACCTCAAAACGAATTATAAATCAGTAATGCAAGTTCCTAAATTGGTTAAGATATGTCTTAATCAGGGCTTGGGAAGCGCTATTTCTGATAAAAAACAAATTGAAGCAGCACAAAAGGAAATGACATTGATTACAGGTCAGCACGCAATGTTGACTTTATCTACAAAGGATATTTCTAATTTTAAATTAAGAAAGGGTATGCCTGTAGGAGTTATGGTTACTCTTCGAGGGGATAAAATGTATGAGTTTTTAGACAGGCTTATTACATCTACTTTACCTAGAGTAAGAGATTTTAATGGTATATCTGATAAGGGTTTTGATGGGAGAGGAAATTATACAATGGGAATAAAGGAACAAATAGCATTTCCAGAAATTAGTATAGATAAAATATCTAAAATAACTGGAATGGATATAACTTTTGTCACTAATTCTAATTCTGATCTTGATGCGATGATGTTACTAAAGGAGCTTGGAATGCCTTTTAAAGTGCATGATAAATCAAAAGAAAAGACAGTAGAAAATCTCAATAAAAACGAAGATAAAACTGTTAAATTAGAAAAAGAAGAATTGATATCTGATGAAAATCAATCTGAAAATAATAAAAATATAGAAAGTTAAAACATGGCAAAAGAATCAATGAAAGCCCGAGAGGTTAAAAGAGCAAAAATTGTAGCGAAATATGCAAAAAAAAGAGCTGCATTAAAAGCTGCTGGTGATTATGAAGGATTACAAAAATTACCAAAGGATGCTTCTCCTATTAGGATGCATAATAGATGTAAATTAACAGGAAGACCTAAAGGATACATGAGACAATTTGGTATTTCTCGTGTTAAATTTAGAGAAATGGCAAATTTTGGACTAATACCAGGAGTTAAAAAAGCAAGTTGGTAATATAAATTAATTAAAGATATGTTAACAGACCCTATAGCAGATTATTTAACAAGAGTTAGAAATGCTCAAATGGCAGGCCATAAAGTTGTAGATATACCTGCATCTAAAATGAAAAAGTCTATTACCCAGATTCTTCATGAAAAGGGATATATATTAGATTTTAAGTTTGAGGAAACTACAGATAAACAAGGTAATATTAAAATTGCTTTAAAGTATAATGATAAAACTAAGTTGCCTACTATAAAGAAACTAATTAGAATTTCTAAACCTGGTTTGAGAAAGTATGCGGATGCAAATAATTTACCTAGAGTAATTAATGGATTAGGTATTGCGATTCTTTCAACTTCTAAAGGTGTATTGACAGATAAAGAAGCGAGAGATATGAATATTGGAGGAGAAGTAATTTGTCATGTTTATTAAATAAAAGATAAAGAATAATGTCTAGAATAGGAAATAACCCAATTGTCATTACTGAAGGTGTTTCAGTAAATATGGAAGGTCAAAATATTCAAGTAAAAGGAAAGCTTGGTGAGCTTTCTCAAAATATTGATTTACATAATATATCTGTTAATATTGCAGATAATATTATAACTCTTCAACGATCATCCGAAGACAAAGAGATAAGAGCAAAACACGGATTATATAGGTCATTAATTGCTAACATGGTTGAGGGTGTTTCTGTAGGTCATACTAAAAAATTAGAACTTAGGGGTGTTGGATATAGAGCAGTAACGCAAGGAAACACACTTGATATTTCTGTTGGTTATTCTCATAATATTATTTTTGAAATTCCTGATCAACTTAAAGTAATAGCAGAAACAGAAAAAGGTAAAGCACCTATAGTGACAATTTCAGGTTGTGATAAACAGTTAGTTGGTGCTATGGCTGCAAGAATAAGAGCTGAGAGAAAACCTGAGCCTTATAAGGGTAAAGGAATTAGATATGTTGATGAATATGTAAGAAAGAAGGCAGGAAAAACAGCTGCAGCTAAATAAACAATTTATTATGAATTCAAAAAAAATAGCAAGAAAAAGAGTAAGATACTCGATTAGAAAAAAAATATTTGGGACACAAGAAAGACCAAGATTAGCTGTATTTAGATCTAATAAACAGATTTATGCACAAATTATCGATGATATTACTGGATATACAATAACATCAGCATCTTCTTCTAGTTTTGAAGGAACCAAAACACAACAAGCTAATGAAGTTGGTAAATTAATAGCTGAAAATGCTAAAAAAGTTGGAGTTGATACTGTTGTTTTTGATAGAGGAGGTTTTTTATATCATGGAAGAGTTAAAGAATTAGCTGATTCAGCACGAAAAGCAGGATTAAAATTTTAAAAAAATATGTTAAAATTAGCACAAAATAAAAGAATAAACGTAACTGCAGATATTGAATTAAAAGATAGATTAGTTGCAGTTCAAAGAGTTGTTAAAGTAACTAAAGGTGGTAGAGCATTTAGGTTTTCTGCTATTGTAGTTGTTGGTGATGAAAAAAGTATTGTTGGTATTGGATTAGGAAAGTCTAAAGATGTTGCAACTTCGATTCAGAAAGCTATAGAAGCAGCAAAGAAAAATTTAGTAAGAGTTCCTATTCATAATGGAACTATCCCTCATGATCAGGTTGCAAAATTCAAAGGAGCATTAGTTTTAATGAAACCAGCTTCAAGTGGAACCGGTGTCAAAGCTGGTGGGGCAATGCGTGCAGTTTTAGAAAGTGCTGGAGTAAAAGATGTACTTGCAAAATCTAAAGGTTCTGCTAATCCTCATAATTTAGTTAAGGCTACTTTGAAAGCTTTACTTGAATTAAGAGACGCTAGAACAGTCGCAATGCAAAGGGGCTTGAAAATGGAGAAAGTTTTTAATGGATAAGTATATTTTATTATGAAAAAAATAAAAATTAAACAAGTTAGGAGTAAAATAGGTAGACCAAAAGATCAGCGTAGGACATTGGATGCTCTTGGATTACGCAAAATGAATGCAATTGTTGAACATAATGCAACTCCACAAATTCTTGGTATGGTAAAAAAAGTATCACATTTAGTAACGATATTATAATTTATTATGGAACTACAAAATTTAAAACCAGCAAAAGGATCTATCAAATCAAGAAAAAGAGCAGTTGGAAGAGGAGAAGGATCCAAAAAAGGAGGTACTGCAACAAGAGGGCATAAAGGAGCAAAATCTCGATCAGGATATTCTAAAAAAATAGGATTTGAAGGAGGTCAACAACCACTTCAAAGAAGACTACCTAAATTTGGTTTTAACTCACCAAATAGGGTTGAATACAATGTAGTTAATCTTGATACAATTGAATCTTTGATTAAATCAAAAAAACTTAAATCAAAAATTAATAAAATTGACTTGATTAATAATGGTCTTGTTCAGAAAAAAGATCTTGTTAAAATATTGTCTAGGGGAGAAATTACTATGAAAATAGATATTACAGCAAATGCTTTTTCTAAATCTGCAAAATTAGCTATAGAGAAGCTTGGAGGTTCCACTAACTTAGAAAAATAAAATGAAGAAAATAATAGAAACTATTAAAAATATTTGGAGTATTGAGGATTTGAGAAGTAGAATCTTATTTACTTTATTTATTTTAGCTGTATATAGATTAGGTTCTTTTGTAGTTCTTCCTGGTGTTGACCCTGCTCAGCTAACAGCTTTGAAAGAAAGTACTGACGATGGTTTGTTAGGATTATTGAATATGTTTACTGGTGGTGCTTTTGCTAATGCATCTATTTTTGCATTAGGTATTATGCCTTATATTTCTGCTTCAATTGTAATTCAACTTTTAGGTATGGCAATTCCATATTTTCAAAAATTACAAAAAGAGGGAGAAAGTGGAAGAAGAAAAATTAATAGTATTACGAGATACTTAACAATTCTTATATGTGCAGGTCAAGCTCCTGGCTATATTGCCACACAAATAACAAATAATCCTGGTGTTGTTCCTACTGAGGGTCCTTTATGGTGGTTTACTGCTGTATTAGTATTAATTACTGGAACAATATTTGTAATGTGGTTGGGAGAAAGAATTACTGATAGAGGTATTGGTAATGGTATTTCTTTATTAATTATGATTGGAATTATTGCTGGTTTACCTCAATCTTTAATTACTGAATTTACTTTAGCATTAGGTACAAAAGTTGGAGGTTTAGTAATGTTTATGGTTGAGATGGTAACTTTACTTATTGTTATTATGGTTTCTATTTTACTAGTTCAAGGAACTAGAAGAATTCCAGTTCAATATGCTAAAAGAGTTATTGGAAATAAGCAATACGGAGGTGTACGTCAATTTATTCCATTAAAAGTGAATGCAGCTGGAGTTATGCCAATTATTTTTGCACAAGCAATAATGTTTGTTCCTCTCACTTTAGCAGGTTTTGCAGACTCATCTGATATATCAAACTGGTTTTTAAGAGAATTTTCTCAATTTGATGGATTTTGGTACAACTTAACTTTTTTTATAATGGTTGTGTTGTTTACTTATTTTTATACAGCAATTACTGTTAATCCAAATCAGATGGCTGATGATATGAAAAAAAACGGTGGTTTTATTCCTGGAATTAAGCCTGGAAGAGCTACATCAGAATATTTAGATGCAGTGATGTCTAGAATCACTTTTCCTGGTTCTTTATTTTTAGGATTTGTTGCTATTCTTCCTGCTTTTGCGATGATTTTATTCAAAATGGATATGGGATTTGCTCAATTTTATGGAGGAACTTCATTATTAATTTTAGTAGCAGTTGTACTTGATACATTACAACAAATTGAGAGTCATTTGTTAATGAGACATTATGATGGATTAATGGACTCTGGAAGGATAAAAGGAAAATCATCTGGTAATAATATGATATGATTATTTATGATTTATTATAAAACAGAAGAAGAGATTGATTTGATAAGAGAAAGTTCTTTATTAGTTGCAAGAACTCATGCTGAGTTAGCTTGCTATATAAAACCTGGAGTAACATCTTTAGCTTTGGATAAAAAAGCAGAAGAGTTTATTAGGGATAATGGAGGTGTTCCTGCTTTTAAAGGATATAATGGATTTCCTAACACTTTATGTGTCTCACCTAATTCTCAAGTAGTTCATGGTATTCCTAATAGTAATATGTTAACAGATGGTGATATATTGTCTGTTGATTGTGGTGTTTTATTAAATGGCTATTATGGTGATTCAGCATTTACATATGAAGTAGGTGAAATATGTAGTGATGTTAAGAAATTACTTAATGTTACAAAAGATGCATTATATAAAGGTATAGAAGTAGCTATAGAAGGTAACTATATTGGTGATATTGGTTCAGCTATACAAAATTATGCAGAAAGCTTTGGTTATTCTGTGGTAAGAGAATTAGTAGGTCATGGTATTGGTAAAAACCTTCATGAATCTCCTGAGGTTCCAAATTATGGTTTAGCAGGTGAAGGGCAAATTCTTAAAGAAGGACTCGTAATTGCAATTGAACCAATGATTAATATGGGAAAAAAAGAAATTTTGCATCATAATGATGGTTGGACTATAACAACTTTTGATAGCAAGCCATCTGCTCACTTCGAACATACAATTGTGGTAAGAAAAGAAAAAGCAGAAGTGTTATCAAGTTTTGAAGAGATAGAAAAAAATATATATGGCTAAACAAGAAAATATAGAATTAGATGGTATAATAACTCAGGCATTATCAAATGCTATGTTCCGTGTTGAATTAGAAAATGGACATGAAATAATTGCTCATATTTCTGGTAAAATGAGAAAATTCTATATCAAACTTTTAACTGGAGACAAAGTAAAGATAGAAATGTCTCCTTATGATTTAACTAAAGGAAGAATAACTTATAGGTATTAAAAA
>CETU01345126.1_pt1 | contig 14664 bp, 8 predicted proteins | sample 356531 | NCBI WGS metagenome assembly CETU01 (sample SAMEA2623488, study PRJEB7988) | marine metagenome | isolation source: saline water (ENVO:00002010), including
CTAGTTGGGCTGATTGGTGTTTGGTGGCTTTGGAAGAAGGTGCCTGCAAGGAAATAGAATTTAACAAATGCATATTTTTCCTAAATCACATTCATATATCCTCGCTAATACTGTAGGTATACTTGACTACCAACCACGTGCTTAGAATAGGTTCTCTCAACTTCATCGATGAAAGTAGGGATTCTTCAGGTAACATAACCACGGTCCGTCACTTCAAGCATATTCCTGGGCTTGTAAGCCAGGGAGCCCACCGGCCCCCAGATGGCAGCGCGTTGCATTTGGATGGTTGTGATTGTGGTCAAGGGCAGAAACTGATGACTGCAGAGGAGTATTATCGCGAGTGCTTTTCGAATAGATGGGATTCTTCTCGGCAGAGATTAAATGAAATTTCTCAAGATGTCAAAAAGAGTCTGATTGGGAAGGCTGTAAAATGGCCAAATGTAGCACATCATCCTTTGGTTTGCCCCTATGCTTCTGCTGTTTTTGATCCTAATTCGGTACTCGAAGTAGGAGATGAAAAATGCGCTTGTTGGCAGTATAATGACAATGTAAATACAAACAATTTAGCTTCTTCTAGTGGAATATTTGTAAGTCGTCCGATTGATGGGCTGGAAAATCCTAAGATGTGCCTTCATAACTCTGATTTTTCTGATATTAGTAATTCTGAACTTGGATTTTCTCCGTCCCTTAATGCGTTTCAAAATGGCTTAGAAGGTTATGTTTTAGAGTTTGATAATAACGGTGCGGTGTATTCAGAAACGGCATTCTGGAAATTCTGTGATTCATCCTCTTTGGAAATTGATGAAAATCAACATCATTTACTTTTACTTACCAAAAAAAGTTGTATTGATTATGTGCAAAATGGAGCGAATAATAGGCTGCAAAAACGGCTAAAGCGTTTAATGAAAATAATTAATCGGCCATGGCTAAATATTTCTAACGAGGATCTTATTCCGATATGGTACTATGGAAAGAATATTGACTCCGTTCCACGAGAAGTAAGGCGTTATTTTGACCTATTTGATGAGTTCAAGGATATTATTGGGCCCTACTCCCTAAGACAACAAAATGTATCGAGTAGTACAATTATCAGAAAAGTGCTTGGAATACACTTCTTCCATGATCGTGTTACAAATAATATTTGCTCGAATCAGAATCCATTACTCGCGAATGAGCCTTTTTGGATTCAGATAAATTACCTTCATGCATTCAAAAGCTCTCTTGATAGGGGTAGTGTCATTGATTTAGAAATAACAGAAATTGGTTCCGATATTGTTCGAGACACATTCACCATTGATCTTCAACAGGACGCTGTACAAATTTGGTTGAAAAGCTCTGACGGATTTGACGCTGGAAACTATTACGCCAAAGCCACCGCCAGAAGCTCATTCAATCGTACCCAGAGTTATCCTCTAGGTACGGGTTATCAATTCTTCAAGGTGGTATAAGTGAGGGGAATTCATTGACTAATTACTTCGTACTCACCGGTCATATACCGGACCAAACTTCTAGTCCAAAGAGGAGCGTTTCGATATCATTTGGAGATACTAATGCGTCACTTAGATTAACAGACTGGATCCTTAATTTATACGTCAATCCAAGATTATTTAAATTGAATTCTTCAAATTCATTAAGTGGATTTTCTGGTAGAATTCATTTTCAAACTAAAGCGACCGATCTTATTTTCAACTTAGGTGGTATTAATTTCGATTCAACTGATTTAATTACAACGCCGGGCATAAATTATGATGCCACATTGGAGATTGAACATCCAAACTTATTTTGGAAAATAAAGGAAGATATTACGATATCCGCTCAATTAGACCAACAACCGCTACACATTACAGTAGGAGATTTCCACATGGGCGGACAATGGTACCGAGATGTGAATGCCATCTATGCCAATAATACGTGGCTAAATGTAACAGACGAAATGAAGATATTCATGGCCAATTCACAACATAGTAATACAATTCGACCGGATGTTTTTGGAACGCAAACGGTATTAGGATCTAGGGGTAATGATTTGTCTGGTACTTCCTCAAATACACCAATTCCAATGAGTGCAAATTTAATACTCTTAAGTATAAACTCAGGTGGTTATTGGAATGATTTACCCCTTTCGAGAGATCTCGTTAGCCCAGGAGTAATCCTGCCTAGTACATTTGATATTTTTGACCTTGAAACAAACGACATACAGTGGGAGGCGCTCCTTGATCAAGTAAAGGCGCTCCGTATGAGATCTGGTCACCCGTTAAATGATGAGTTAATCGGGAGAATTAAAAATTTCAAAGATGCTCTGGAGCAAATTTGGACATCTTTACATGGACGCAATGGAGTTAAATCCAGATGTAAGAGTTGTATTCATTGTAAAATGTATGATGAACTAAAAAAACAGGGCCGCCCAAGGACAATCGCAAGATGGTTGCTCACTGAACCAAAAAAAATCGCACCCGCACTGAGGCCAATGATTGCTACTGTTCTTATGGTTCCTGATGGGATTTGGGAACGTAATCATAGGATGGCATTCTACGCTTGGATTCACAGTATGCCACCAAAAACAAAAAAGAAAGAGTTGAATTTAACGTTGGGTGGCATATTTTTCCCTAGTGATAAATTTAGCAAAATAATTCCAACTATAACTGGGACATCGATAAGAAAAACCTGTGTGGGTTATACTTCGGGGCTTCCAATTAGAATCGAGTTCTGGGGTGATGATAAACAGAGTAAAAAAGCAATAGTTAATTGGTTTGGAGGTTTACGAGCATGAGTTGGGTTATTGAATATTCAGCACCTGTGAATTTAGCCAATTCGATTAACCCAGCATTTAGTGGAAAACCTATTGCGGCAGTACATGATATGATTAGAAAAGTTGTAAATAATTCTCAAAACCAGCAAAATACGATTCGCTCAATCATTGATGATGTGCTAATGGAATTACTTAATTCACCCATTTTTGAGGATTACAAGATGGCTATAATCGGACAAGATCAGGGCCTCAATTCCCTCCGTACGCAAATTAAAAAAATCGTTTATCGTAACATGTCGCTGGAAAAAATTCCACATTATCGTCGAATGATTTCCCGGCAAATTTTGATTCCTATTTCACAAGGAAATGAATGGATGATTATCCTTGATTCGAGAACACTTGATCAATTGGTAAATGATTACGGACCGGATAATGTCAAGGTAATCGAGCGCAATTTAATCGATTTACGATTGGTAAGAATTGGCTCCTCTAATCAAAACAGTATTGCTGATGAAACTTTGTTGGATTTGTTTAATTCAAATGGATTTATGAGCTTCAAGAATGCGTCACACTTCGATTTACTAGATGATATTTGGTCGGGAAATCAAATGAATCAGGCGACGTATCATTATGACCGAGTCAGACACTACTGTCCTAAGTTTCAAAGGGAGAAGGAATGGAAATTAGAAAATCGGGTTGGGAAAAAAAATAGCTTCGAACAACACACTCCTGTGAACGGTTGGGAGACTACAGAAGCAATACTAATTTCAAACCCTGCAGGAGACGTTTCCTATGGTCTATGTTATAATCCAAGTCTTGATTTTTGGTATGGAACAAAAGGTTGGTCTCTGACTAAATGGGTAAGGAATAGTTCGGGCTCAGTCCAACCCCCAGAAATTCGACATATTGGAAAGGTAAATGGTATACAGGTTGATAATTCGTCATTTGTTTTTGAGTTAATGAGACTGTTTCGAAGTTGTGTTTGGAAGGTTGATATTGCTGAATTCCTTTCAGGTGATTTCTTAGATGGTTATGACTTACCATACTTGAAAGACAATCCTATCATAACTCAAACATACTGGGTTGAGGTTGCAAAGGCGATTTATGATGACGGTGACCAAAACGGCGGTATAGATTTGTGTGAAAGAATTCTAAATTCCTGCGGCTGGAGGGTGAAATAATGAGAGTGGGGGTTGTTAGAGAAGAGCTTGCAAATTCTCTTTCTACTCAACTACAGAGGCAATCTCCTCTGGCAGATAGAAGGGTACAGGAATCTTATGACAACAGAGTTGGCCCTGAATCAATAGAAGGAAACCATATTCAAAATCCTTGGGTAGAAAGGTTGCCGATCTATGACTCCTTTGGAGAATTAGATGGTATGAAAGATATGATTGAGGGGGACGATGCCTGGATTAAATTCATAGCATTTCTAAATCAATTAAAAAAAGAGCGTGTTGGTTATCCCAATCCAATAATTTTCAATCCTTACAAACATCAAGCTACTTCCGTCAAAGAATGGTGGCTTGGAAAGGATGTGGTAGTAAGCACAGGAACAGGTTCTGGAAAAACTGAGTGTTTTCTTTGGCCTTTACTAGGTCACCTCTGGCGTGCAAGGTATCGCGGAAGTGGGAAGAAAAGAGGAGTGAAGGCTCTGGTCTTATACCCCATGAATGCACTTGCAACTGATCAAATGAAAAGGATACGATTGATGTTTGGAAATCCTGTATTGGCAGAAATGCTGGCTAAGGGTGGCGACCTAGATTCAATAGAACGATTTTTCCAGTTTATGCTATACACCGGCAGGACTTATTCTCACGGCCCACATCATACTAAGAGTGAAAAAAATAATCCGGTTCTAAGTAAGAAAAATCTCAAGGGGGGTGAAAATGACCGATATATGGAGATTCTTGAACTGCTTCAAGATAACAAAAAAACGGGCTTAGAAGCATCAAATAGTCTGTTTAAGCGATTATATGATGAAGGATTCCTCCCACGAATTGGGGGGCCTATAGAAGATGGAAAGTACCGGGACTATGGTGGAAGAAGAGAGGGAGATGGAAGGCTCACTACCCAAGAACATGATACTGAATTACTATTCAGACATGAGGCTCACAATGTAGGATATCAACTAGAGATTGATGGGGATATCAAAAATGTCGTTGGAAATCACTACGGCGGAACTCCAGATCTATTGTTTACGAATTACTCGATGCTTGATTACATGCTAAACCGGCCTATTGAGGATGCGATTTGGGAAGATACCAAAGAATGGTTAGATGAGGATGAAGAAAATAAGCTACTCATTGTTCTCGACGAAGCGCATTTGTACCAAGGGATGTCTGGATTACATATCGGTCATTTAATCCGAAGACTGTATCTACGGCTCGGACTTAATTCTGATGGTAGCAAAAAAGGGGACCCGGAAAAGAAACAAAAAATACAGTTTATTCTAACCTCAGCATCACTTGGTAAAGATAAAGAATCAAAAAAGAGATTTCACAGTGGTTTGACCTCAAGGGATGAAAGCGATGTGGTATTCGTTGGAGGAGAGCATTGGACTCCACAGCCGACCGAAAATAACTTCGATAAACTGATAGAAAATGACTTGTTTGGAATCTTGGAAAAGTTAACTGATTACGAAGACAAATCTGAATCAGAAGTGGCTAAATTTTTCAAAGACACATTGGAAAGCAGTGGTATAAAATCCGATGATTGGTTCAGTGAGATTCGTGATTCAAATTTCTTCGCTAAATTCTATAAATTAACAGAAAAGCCAAGAGAATTAGAAGTACTGGAAAAAGAATTGTGGAATAAAACCAGCGAAAAATTATCCAGCACACAGAGTTTGTTGGATTTGTTTACCTCAATGGAAGGGCCTCATCCCGGAACAGGGCAAGATGCTCCGCTCGTTTCAGTTCGTGCTCACATCTTGACTAGGGGCCTTCCTCGTTTACATACCAGTATATCAAACGAAAAATGGTCGCTTCTAGACGGCCCCCAGCCTATTCTGGGTTCAGGAAATATTCTCGATGTCCCAAGACCCCATTTACTGTTAGGTTGTAGAAGCTGTGGGTGCCCCTACATTCGGGTATGGATAAGAGATATTTGTGAATTCCTCGATGATGATGGAGAGGAGGTACCCTTGAGTTCTGAAGATATTCTTCAAGCATATATCTATGATGTATACGACGGAAGAAAGCCAACAAGGATGCAAATTAGGACAGCATCCAACGATTCAATAGATAATTCAGTTGGATTAGATCTGTATCCGCTTGAAAAAATCGGTGATGATCTGTTCATAATTGGCGCCGCCGATGACTCCTCTATGGATAGGAGAGTTTCAAAACCGCACGGTTGGTTGAATCGGTTTGATGGGAGGCTATATCCTGATTGGAGGGAGAGGAAAAAAACCGATGATTGGATCCCCGTTTTGTTTCCAATCAAATCTAATTCAGAGGAAGAATTAGTTGATCTAAATAGAGAAAGTTCTGATGATGATGAGGAAATGGCAGAAGGTGCGATCTTTACTTTCAATTTTGATAGTCAGTGTGTAAGGTGTGAAAGAACCTATTCTCGGAGTATGAGGATGGATCAAATTATAGATTTTGAATCGAGAGGAGACTCATACTTCGCGACCTTAACTAAAAAATTATTCGAGATTCAAGCCCCGTCTGAGGGTAGTTTGACTCCAAATAGAGGAAGGAAGATTCTTTCTTTCTCAGACAGTGTGCAGCGAGCAGCGAAACTTGCCATTGAACAACAAAGACTCTCCAATATAGACGAATTTAGACATTTACTACTTCATTTACTTCACCATCCGTGGTATCAGAAACTGCCGAATTCATCCAAGGCAATTTCACGGTTATATCCCTATTTTGTACTTCATTCCGCAGCTCTTGAGAAAGAACCAATCGAACATAAACCAACTCACGGATTCGATTCTGGCGGGCTGCACAGTTTTTCCGTACATCGATCGAAAGTTATCTCTGCTTATTTATCTGAGATCGATAAAATTGATTCTGCAGCCATAGAAAATTCCACCCGGAATGTTTCACATACAGTAAAACCTTCTCCTGATGTGGAAAGGTTTCTTCTTGATAGAATTTTCAAAGATGTGGTGGTATCTAGAATAGAAAATAACATTGAGGAATATTCCAGTGAAAAGTCGAGAGAAGAAAAGATGAGTTTCCTAACGAGAAGGTCAAAGCAGCCAGCATTAACTAAATTTTTCGTTTTTGAAAAGAGAGAGATTGAGAAGCATACAAAGAAGCAAATAAAGAAAATTACGGATGGGAAAAACCCCGCGCTTTCTCCTAGTGAATTATATTGGAGAGTCTTGAGATTACATGTAACTGAAAGTGAAGACCCCGACCCATTAATTTCAGAAATCAAGTCTGAAGTTGATTTTAAGAAAAATGGAGCGGGGCTGAATGATATCGCAAGTCTGTTCTTTAGTTATCTGAAAGGCATAAATGAGTTAACTAGTGGTTGGGATAAGGAAGTTGATAAAAACCGGAAATTCCAAACAATAAGTTCCAAATTGGAATCATACACAACTGTCGAACTTGGGGAGGTAGCTAGTTTCATAGTCAATTACCTTATCACAACAATACCTAATAATTTTAGAAAGATAGAAGCTAAAACTCGTCCGAGACTCGTACCAGAAAAAATTAGACCTCCCCCCTCATTTGTCGGAAATATCGCTAGAATTCTAGGTCAGACATACAATTCAATAGATCAAATTGGCTTAGCTTACTCTGGCCTTGCTAAATACCCAAAATCAGTGATTAGAAATCAAATTGATTTCGCATTGAATGAACAAGAACCTCTTGATTTTGTGGATGGATTAAATGAATTTTTCGATATCACAGATGATTCTGATTCCAAGGAAGGGTTGTTTGGAATTATTGATCAATTCATTTCGGCATTGGTCAGAAATGGCACTACAGTCGATGCCAGCCGTGGTGCCTCTAAATTTTCCCTATATGATAGAGAAGCGGGATTCACATTCCGGTCGTTCAAGGAGGGAAACTTCCGGGTTTTTGACGTCGGTGTTGATAAGGATACGATAATATCTATGCTGAAAGAAATTGGTTGTAATTCTGAACAAGCAAATTTCATTTTCGAACAGAGAGAAATATTGTTCAAAGATTCACTTAGAATAGGGGAGACGGCAGAGAGATATAACATCAGTCCTGATTTAATTTCAATCTATCCTTTGAAACAAGATGATCCTCTTTTTTGCTGTAGAATTTGCTCCAGACCTCATCCACACCCGTTAGATAGCAAGAAGAAGGTTTGCAGATGGTGTAGAGATACCGATGGAAGCCGAATAGAACTAGTAGAGTACAATCCAAATAAAAACTCAGTACATCGACAGAGAATAGAGGAGCCTTGGAGGAATCCTTTCTTCTCCCTAAAGCCTGGTAAGGAGGAGATAAATTCAGAGGGAATTACAATATTGAGAGCAGAAGAACACACTTCTCAGGTTGGAGATCTTGTTAAGGAAGAGCGGTTACTAAGTAGAGCAATTGAGTTTGAGATGTTGTTCCAAGATATTCCATTCGTAATGCCGTACAGATTTGGAACATCGCCACCCGAGCCGGTAATTGATATTCTTTCTTGCACCACTACTATGGAAGTCGGGATAGATATTGGAAGCCTAGTAGCGGTTGCTCTACGTACAATCCCTAGAGATGCAGCGCAGTATCAACAACGGGTAGGAAGGGCAGGTAGGAAGCGATCCCAAGTCTGTGTTGCTTTATCCTGGTTTGATAATTCGCAGTACTCTCAGAGCTTCTACCATGGGCCTGCTGCCTTGCTAAATCATCCTCAGGAAGCGCCCAAGGTGTATGGATTTAATCGACACGTGACAAAACAACACATTGGATTGGCTATCTTAGGTAAATTCACAAAGAGAAGAGAATATAACCCCATTACGAGAATTAGAAAAGATACAGAACCTACAACTAGTCTGATGGATAGTCATGGAAAAATAGAGGAATTCTTTGGTCAAAGCAGAGATAATTTTGACGAGTTCAAAAACTGGTTAGCAAATGACTGGGTTGCCTTGGAAGAAGATCTTCTAACCTTGGTCTATCCTCAAAGAGATGATGCAAAGATATTGATTGGTCAAGCAAGAGATGAGTTAGTTTCAGAATTAGAAAGGATTCAATCTTCATTGGAGGTGAGTTGATTTGGCTGATGAATTCGAAGATAGCAGAGGATTGATTGAATTATTAGTCGAGAGTGGAAAACTACCAAGTTTTGATTTGCCTGTTGATGTCGTATGCTTTGAATCACAGTATAAAACTAGAAAATTTACAAATTCCCGGCGACATGCAATGAGTCAATCGCTATCTTCCGCCATGGGGCAATGGCTGCCTGGAAGGAGATTGGTTGTTGAAAAAATAATCTACGAAATATATGGCTTGTTAGTCCCTTACGTACCGTCTGATGTGAATGAAACGGTTAATGACGGAAATAAATTAAATCGGTTTAATTATTTCATGAATCAGCCAGGAAATGAGAAATTCCTGGTGTTATGTGGAATCTGTAATCATGTGCTGGATAATAATGACCAGCCAATAAGTATGCTTGACCCTGCACAGAAAGAAATAGCGGTAGAAGGCGGACAATGTCCTACATGTAATAGTGAAAATGAATTCCTTGAATTAAGGTGGATAAAGCCACCCGGTTATGGTCCAAAAGTGATGGTAAGTGGAAATGGGAATGGTAATCAGGAGCCTAAAAGAGAAGATTCTCAATTCGGGAAAAATAATCAATCTGGCAATTCAGGCCGAGTGCGTTGGCCGATACAGTATGGCGCTGATTCTGCAAATTATGAGAAAATTCGGACCATAGAAAAAGACAAAATTCTTGGTGTTAGAAGGACCGAAGGATTGCAACGATTGACACAAATAGTAGGTGAACCTTGGGCAGTTGATGGTTCTGAAATTGATGAATATGGTTTCCAAATTTGTGAAAATTGTGGGGCATTCAATCAAAATTCGAGTCATGAAAGACCTTATCCTGTAATTGGATTAAAGTCTGAGGAAGAAAAAGAAAACTGGAAGAAGAATAAGTCTGTTTCTTGCACGGGGGAAGCATTGAGTCTTCTCCTTGGAAGGCCTTTTCAATCGTCAATATTGTCAATCTCTATTCCCCTCGGAGGAAAGCTGATTAATCCAATTGACTTTATTGATGGAACAAGAGAAACTAGACGAATTAAGTCTTCATTTGAAACCGCAGGGTTCACTTTGGGCCGAGTAATTATTGATGAAGTTTGTAAATATCATAGGCTCAAAGATGATGAGTTTGATTGCGATGTTCGGTTTAATCGGATAAGCGATGAAACCAATCTAGAGATTTTCTTCTTTGAGACGTCAGATGGCGGGTCTGGAAATTTAGAGAGTTTTTGGCCGTTTATTTTAGGAATGTTTGCCGAAGATCAGTACATTCAATCCTCACCTCAAATGCAGGGATTTGAGGAGGATAGCGCTCGTGTATGCAGATCAGTAGAAGATCGGTTGAATGGCTCAAGTTGCAAAGTGTTAGTGCCCAATGAGGATGGAAAATTTGACAAATATGAGAGTTATGCTTGTGAAAAAGCATGTAATGGCTGTCTGTTAGACTACAGGAATAGTGCTAGTGAGAGGCGCCTACATCGAGAGAAGGCTTACCACCTATTCTTGTATATGCAAGGAAGATTAGATGATCTACAAAACCCCTCTAAATTGAATTTGTCTTCCGCCCTAATCCAATTTAGCAATCGAATAAGGGAAGAAGAAGATTGGGGGACCGCAGTCGAGTTGGAGAATGGAAAATTCGTTCGAGTTAAAATTACTGACGACCTAGGTGAGTCAGTCGTTGTTGAAGCGGTTTCAGATCTTATTAATCCTGTAGAAGAATTGGAGATTGAGCGATTCGCTTTTGACAGACTAATTAGAAATCCAGATCCTGTTCTGGATGAATTAGAAGAATTGTTTGATTTGTGAAGTGGTTTTTTGGTTGGACCTTCGGATTTAGGGAAAATTGCGATTTGTCCTGCAAGAATACCGTTTCCAACAAAAAGTACCGGGCTAGGAGGTCATAGAGGTGGTTCTGGTGGGACCGCGTTCACCAAAGAAGGCACTAAATTGCATAAATACGCTGAAAATTGGATGAAGAGGGTGATTGAGAAGGAGTTAATAAACTCGCCAGAAGTATGGATGAATGAGTTGAGTAGTGAAGAAAAAAATCGCATTGGAAGGGCTGCTAAGAGATTAGTAAGAATCGTAGTAAATCAAAAAAAGCCTGATTTTGAAATTGTATATATCAAGCCCGAATTTGAGATAAGAAATAAGAAGATTTCATCGGTCAATATAAACGGTGACGTAGATTTAATTATTGAGTTAAGAAACACTCAAGGTGAGAAAAAAAGGATCATTGTAGATTGGAAAAGAACCGTGAAAAAAAGATCAACGAAAGAATATGATTACCAATTGAATATTTATGAGGAATTAGTTCAAGAAGAACGGGGTAAGCAAGATTGTGTGAAATATCTGATTGGGGTGAATGAAGAATCAGAAAAAAAAATTGTCAAAGTTGAAGATTCACAGCTTGATTCCTTGGAAGAAGTTATTCAAAATTGGAAAGGCCAAAAAACAAATCCGTCTTTACAAAATTGTGGACTTAACTGCCCCAGATTTGCAACGGAATCACGCTGTGAAGATGCTGAATTACCTTCTCTGATTGAAATTTCTTCGAATTATAAAAGAATAGCATTTAGAGAAAAGAATCTATCAATTAATGTATGGAATTCTATAGCAACGAAGGGAGTATATAACCACAAAGAATGGGGAGCTACTCTGACCAAATCTAAAACTGAAAATTCTGTATTTGTAGAAAATATAGAGGACGAAGGTGCCCTATGTGACGTGGAAGGATTCGCAACGGTTAGGACTCTTCCAGAAATGAAAAAGGAAATTGAACTCGTGATTAAATCGATTATTATACAATCATAAATTACAATCTAAGGAGACTCTTGATTCGTGAGAATACCGTTTTTTCTTTTTTCTCAATTTGGCCGTAATCTGTTAGTTTTTTCTGGCTATTTTCAAAATCTATTCTATGATCTGCTCCCTTTGAATGCCCACCTAAATCTTCGAATGAATGAAGCTCCTTGTCCATCATAAAATCTATTGCAAAACCCGTCCAGTAGTCTTCTCTGCCTTTCTTGAATCCCGGATATTCAATCCAATCTCCTCCTCTCATTTTTACAGATAACAAACCGTGATGTTTGATATTGAAGTGTTCCCATTCCGCCATATCATTGTCAAGCCATCCTTTGGGTCCGCCGGGATAATCAGACAGATCTTTCCAGAGTTTGAATTCGGCTCCAACCAACCTATCCAATTCAGCCGAAAGAAGATTTTCTAAATCCGGTGGACATTTCGGTAAATTTTTGTAATTACTGACTTGATATTGCAATCTGATTACACCTCCCTCATTCTTGAAGCTCTTTTGAAATTTGATTGGCCTATTGTTATATTTTTCATGTAATTTATCGACCTTTTTACTTAGCACCTCATGCCATTCTTTTGACCACTTCATTTTGACTAATTCTGAATGGCTGGGTTCTTCTGTCCAAGGAACAATATACTCCTCTGAATCAATTAAAAACAACTCATAAGATACAATAGTGGCAGAAAGATCTCTCGCTTTAGAAAATCTTCCTGGTCTAGAATTACTTGGGAAACGGTTGCTCCTCTCCTTATCAAATCTCCAAATAATCAGTAATTTAGGAAGACTATGGTCCTTCCAACCATCAATTGACGACATCATTACGCTATTTCCCGTATCGATTCCCATCGACTTGCTCTCGGATGTTTTGAGGCGCTGACGCCAGTCATCTGTGGCTTCCATGGAGAGTCAAGTAAGGATTAATCACTGGGTGTTATAACCCCTTAGGGCATCCATCTTGCCGTGTAATGAGTTGGATTTACAATTGAAAATCCTAGCATGAGGTGTCAATCCAATCGATTCTAAAAGCAAGGCATCAATTTCTTTCAAAATGTCCTGACGATAGTTGTAATTTATGTTGGGTATTTGTTTTCCAGCATTGTGTTTGAAGACGCGGCATTCATCAATTGCAGCATCCAATTTTTTGCTATATTTTTCGGCTATTTTCGGATCTATAGGTAGTAATGGGAACTTCATTATGTCTTTCTTTTCGACTTGGAATCCATTTCCATATACCCTCCACCACCAATAGAAAACATTGCTATTGAGAATAATGTGAACTGTGTGATACAGGTCGTGATTGACTCTCAATTCAATTGTATTAGGCCGTTCTAAATCAATTGGTATAGCGGTGATAAAATATCGAATTGCCTTAGGTAAATACAATAATTTACCATCTAAATTCAGAGCATGTGATAATTTTGGTTCGACTTTTGACAACGCCCTAAATGCATTCAAGTCCTCTCTATTTTCCAGCATAGGAATTATTCCCTCGATTACATCGCTTTGCCGAATTCTAATTTGATTTATTGAACGGAATAGAATATCTCTTTCCTCTGTTCTGCGCCACCTAAGTAGAGGAGATGTGTAGATTGATTTTGGTCTGGATTTATCCAAGGCAACAATAGTGGTTCTTTGATTGATATTCGTATTCGTATTGGATTCTATTTTTCCTTGGTCGAACAAGAAATCTGGGACGCTGTCAAAGATTTGGAATTTGATTTGAGAATTTTGTTCGAATAGAAAGTCCCTCAACACACTTGTTTCTTTCGCTCCAACTATACTCTGAGGAACAATAAAGCAAAACAAGCCAGATTCATTGAGTAAGTTGATGGATAATTCGGAAAACGCAGAAAATACATTTCTTGCATCTTTTGTTTCAAAATCTGAGATAAAATCTGGTTTTACTCGGACATAAGGTGGGTTTCCAAAGACTGCATCATATCCATTATTACAATTAAGCCCGGTGTGATCGTTCCAGACAGATATGTTCTGACAGGGCCCGGCTGCTAAACTGTCTCCCAATGAAAGATTCAGTGATATTGGATCTTCTGGGCAACCCGCACTTATCCAGAGCACTACCTTAGCCAAATCTAGTGCCTGTTCATCTATATCGCAAGCATGGATTATCTGTTCGCAGACTCTTATTCTAAACTCAGATTCATTAGATAATTTCCATTTTCTTTTTGCAGACTTCCAAAGGACCCTTACAAATTGCGAGCAAAATGCGCCGGAACCCACTGCTGGATCAAGCACACGATATTGAAACAAATCTTCTGAGGATTTCGCCTTCGAGATAAGATGTTTTACTACCTGAGAGCAGATATGGTTTGTCACATCAAATGGCGTGTATATTTTCCCAAAATCCCGTCTTTGGGGGTTGTGAATTAATTGTATTTCATCACCTTTCCAAGATACGGTATGGCCAGAAAACAATTCTGATATTCCTCCCAAATCTTCCTCTACAATTGATTTTCTTGATGATTTGATGAATTTGATTAATTCTCTTGCAGCATCACTGGAATTTTGTTTTTCTCGAAGATTTTGAATTGCAGATATATCGGCTTTGAACAATGAAAGGATTTGCCCATTAGTAGTAGCAGATTTTTGTATTTCTTCTCCTGTTAGAGCCTCAACACTTACTCCTAATGCAATGATACACGCCGATTTGTACTTATTTTCAAGCATGACCTTCGGGGTTTTATGATCTGTATCTTTCTCAAGGATTTCTAGAATCAAATTAGAACATAGAGACGTAAGCCGTCGTCTTGCCCTACTACGATCTAGCTGGCCGACCATGACTGAACGGATTATTGATGGTACTTAAGCTAATGGAATGTGGATAGAACCTGGGAGTTAAAGGCCTTCAGTGAAGGAATAGTCTCTGACCTGTGAAAATCATCGCCATACCA
>CETU01170629.1_pt1 | contig 14619 bp, 7 predicted proteins | sample 356531 | NCBI WGS metagenome assembly CETU01 (sample SAMEA2623488, study PRJEB7988) | marine metagenome | isolation source: saline water (ENVO:00002010), including
ACTGCTTTTTTAGGAGCAACTTTCTTAGCTACTGCTTTTTTAGGAGCGGCTTTCTTAGCTGTAGATTTCTTTTTTGTATTTTTAGTCATAAATATCCTTATCGCATAAAAAATAAGCTAACAATTTTAGTCATAATAACATCAGTTTCCTATTAATTTATTAATTCAATATATTCTTGTATTGATATTTGTTCTGGCCTTTTATCTAGCAACTTAATATTTTTAGAAATATTTAAATTCATATCTTCTGTAATACAATTTTTAAGTTTTTTCCTCCTCTGATTAAAGATATTTCTAATATTAACTTCAAATTTATTATAATCATTAATACTATACTTTTTACTTCTTTTAAATTTAACAAAAGTAGATTCAACCTTAGGAGTAGGTCTAAATACTTTAGCTGATATATTAAATAGACGCTCTACATCACAAAAAATTTGAGACATAATAGTTAATCTTCCATATGTTTTATTCCCAGGTTTTGCTAATATTCTATCAGCTACTTCTTTTTGCATTAAAAAATACATTTCTTCCCAGGGCATCGCAGAATTAAAAAAATTAAAAATGATAGGAGTTGTAATATAATAGGGCAAATTACCTACTATTACTTTATGATTAAATGATTGTAAATCGGTTTTTAAAATATCTTCATTTATAATGTGGATATTATTAATTACTTTATTTTTGAGTATTTTACATAATCTAGAATCTATTTCGACAACAGTTATATTTCGAACTTTTTTTGCTAAAAGCTTTGTTATTGCACCGGTACCGGGACCGATTTCTAATACATCGGCATTAGTATTTAGATTTATAGATTCTACTATTTTTTTACACATATTTTCATCTATTAGAAAATTCTGTCCCCATTTTTTTTTAGGTATTATTTTATTCATTTTATCTTATGGAATAGATTTAAGGCATTTTTTGTCGTTTGGGAAGCTACTTCTTCTAGTGATATATTTTTTATTTCAGCTATCTTCTTTGCAACTAATTTAACATGTGACGGCTCATTTCTTTTTCCTCTAAATGGTATGGGAGTAAGGTAGGGAGAATCTGTTTCAACCATAATTTTAGACAGTGCAGTTTTCTTTACTACATTATCTAAGGTTGAATTTTTAAATGTTATAATACCTGTAAAAGATAAAAGTATACCCAAATCTATAATTTTATTAGCATAATTAAGATTACTAGAAAAACAATGTATTACTCCTTTAGGTAGATGTTTTTTTAAAATATCATATAAGTCGTCATCAGCATCTCTATTATGTATAACTACAGGAAGATTTAAAGAGTTTGCTAGTTCAATTTGTTCTATAAATCTCTTTTTTTGTGTTTCTGGATCAGAATTATTATAGTAATAATCTAAACCTATTTCTCCTATAGCTACTACTTTATCTTCTCTAGACATTTCTTCTAATTTATTAAGATAGTTTTTTTCAGCTAGACATGATTCATGCGGATGATATCCAATTGTACAATAGATATTTTTATATTTATTTGATATTTCTAATGATTGAATTGATGATTCAAGGTCTGTACCTATGCAAATTATTTTTTCTACATCATTATTTGTAGCTCTATCTATAACATCATCAAAATCATGATTATATTTATCGTAATATATATGAGAGTGTGTATCAATTAACATATACTATGAATCAATTCTAGGAAATAGCGTTGGTATTAAATTTATTTTTTGTCCACTAATTTTTTGTCCAAAATTAAAATTTATTTCTTTAGAGTTAATTGAATCTAACACGATATTAGTTTTATTTGGCATGATTGGGTTTAATAATTGACTGCAAATTCGTATACATTCCATAGCTAAATATAGAGTGGTCGCAGTAATCTCCTTTTGATTGGGATAATCTTTATAGGTTTTCCAAGGAGCTTTTTGTTCTAAATATTTATTGATTAATCTTATCAAAGAAAAAATAAATTCTACTAAATCATGAATCTTCATATTTTCTAAAAAATTAAAAACTTTATTTTCTAGATCTTTAAAATTTTCAATCAAATCAAGATCAATTTGATTATATTGTCCTGGTTCTGGGATTAAAGAATCAAAATATTTATTTATTAATACAAATACTCGATTAATAACATTACCATAATCATTAGCTAAATCTGCATTATATCTTTTTATAAATGAATCTAATGTAAATGTTGAATCTTGGCCCAAAACCATATTTTTCATTAGATAATATCTTAGCGAGTCTGAGCCATATTCATTAGCAAGTTCAAGAGGTTTTATAACATTACCTAGCGATTTTGACATTTTTACATCATCAACAAGCCACCATCCGTGAGCAAATACCTTATCAGGCAATTCTATATTACAAGCCATCAGCATAGTCGGCCAATATACGCAATGAGTAGTTACTATATCCTTTGCCATTAGATGACAATTAGCAGGCCAGTATCGTTTAAATTTTTCATTATCTTTATTCCATCCAATTCCACTTATGTAATTTATAAGAGCATCGAACCAAACATATGTGACATAGTTTTTATCAAATGGCAATTCTATTCCCCAGCTAAGTCTTGTTTTAGGTCTTGATATACATAGGTCATTTAAAGGGTTTTTAAGAAAACTAAGAATTTCATTTTTTCGACTTAAAGGTTGTATGAAATCTGGATTTTTATTTATATGTTCAATTAATTTTTTTTGATATTTTGACATTTTAAAAAAATAATTTTTTTCTTTTATTTTTTTTATTTCTCTAAAATCACCTTCTTCTTTTTCTTTCTCAGTAATAAACCTTTCTTCAGATACAGAATATAACCCTTCATATTCATCGAAATAAATATCTCCCTTTTCAAATAGAAGAGTCAATATTTCTTTCACTCGATCTTTATGGTTATTGTCTGTTGTTCTAATAAAAAAATCATATTTAATATCAAGATTAAGCCATGCATTTTTGAATCGTTTTACATATTCATCTGCATGTTCCTTCGGGGATACATTACGTTTCAAAGATGCTTCTTGCACTTTTTGTCCATGTTCATCGGTTCCAGTCAAAAAATATACATCTTGTCCCAAGTTTTTACGAAAACGAGATAATACATCTGCAAGAATAGTAGTATAAGCATGCCCAATATGAGGTTCATCATTAACGTAGTACAGAGGTGTAGTTATGTAAAAAGTACTTTTTTTCATATGTCTTTAATTAATTCTGATTTAGTTATATTATAATTACTGTTTTTTAGACAACGCTGTATATTAATCATAAGAGAGTATAGACTTAAAGTAAAGTTTATATTATTTTTAGAATCCCTAATACATTCATCTAATAGATTAATTATTTTTTCCCAGTTTGAATCAGGGTATAAAGATGATATCTGCTCATAGTTTTGATTTAAAAATTCATAATTAATGAAATTTTTTGAACCATTATTACTTAAAGCGTATAAATCTTTTGTACAAATTTTCAGATGAGATAAATATTTCAAGAATTCGGTTTTGTTTTTAGTATTAATTTCATTCATTGTAGATAATAGTTTCTCTATATTATTTATTTTATCACTGTAAAAATATTTTATTATTTTTTTTAGATTATCAACTCTATCTGTAGAGATTATTTCATGAAGCTCTCTCATGTTACCATGACTTAATTGAATGCTCCCTTCTTTTATACTATTCTCAAGATTTTCCTTTACAATAAAGTCATTAAGCGTAGAATCTTTCAGTCTTGGGAAAAAAAGTTTTTGACATCTAGATAAGATGGTTGGAGTAATTAAATTAATTTTTGATGTGATTAATATAAATAATGTGTTTTCTGGTGGCTCTTCCAAAATTTTTAAAAGGGAGTTTGCAGCTTCCGCTCTTTTTAAGCATAGCTTTTCTGCCTCTGTTATAATAACTACACTCCAGTTATTATCACCCTTAGTGTAAAATAATTTCTTTTTTATATCTCTAATGGCATTTATTGGAATAATATTTGCCCCTTTTAAATTTATTTGACAATATGGGTTTTTTATTTTTTGTTTTTGAAACTTGTTAATTTCTTCTATTGTTGCAGAATCCAATATTAATTTTTTAGATGATTTATTGTTTTTTAATGCTGGAAGAGGATGAATATAGTGCACTTCTTCATGCTGAAATGATTTTATTCTTAAACAAGACCTGCAATCTCCGCAAGCATTATTAGATTCGTTATTATTCAATCTCTTACAATTCAACAGTGCTGCTAGTTCAATTGCATGAGCTTCTTTCCCAACTCCATCTATTCCTGAAAAAATATAAGCATTAGGTATTTTGTTATTTTTAAATGTTTTTTGGATTTTAGTCCATACATTATGATTTATGATAAGATTTTCAAATATCATTTAATCCATTCCATCGGGTTAGAAGGGACAACTTCTTGATTATTTTTCATTTGAAGAATACCGAAATATAATAGGCCATATGATTGATTCTTATTATTAGATTTATTTAAAGTTTTGCCTATTATAGTATTAGAATCGATATAAGCTTGTTTTTTTATTTTAATACTATCATCATCTAGATTTGCATATAAAGTTGAATAACCATCTCCATGATCAATAATAATATAGGTATTGTAAACCAAATTATAATCAATTGTTGCAACAATCCCATCGAATACTGTCCGAACTTCTTCATCTTTTTTGGTTTTTATCTCTATACATATATTCATATCCTCTACTCCATCTGTTTTTTCAATACCAAAGTTTTTAATTATAGTACCCTCCGCAGGCCAAGGCAATTCACCTTTCATCCTTGAGAATCCTTTAATTTTTTGAGCAGATTCAAGCTGTTTTTTCTTTTGTTCACGAATTTTTTTTAGTTTCTCTTCTCTTTTTTTTGCCTCTTCTTTATCAGTATATAGCTTTTTTAAAAATTGATTTATTTCAGTTAACTTATTTTTTTTATCAGCCTTATTTTTTTCTAAATTTGTTTTTTCATTCTCTATTTTTTTTAATTTATTTTTTTCTTTTTCACTTATTAACCCATATTCAGCAATCTGATTGCTTTTTATTTTTCTATCATTCTTTTTGTTTAAAAGTTCGCTCGTTAGGATTATTATATCATTATCTAGTTCATTAACTACCAATTCAATATCTTCTTTTATTTTTTGATGCTGTTCTGATAATATTTCAAGATACTTTACTTTATAAATCATATCTTCCCAGTTTTTTGAGTTTAGTAATATATCTAAATAATTATCACTTTTAGTTTTATATAAATGTAAAATCATTTTTGAGAATTTTAATTTTAGTTTATCAAGTTTAATCTTATTTTTATCAATAGATTTTTCTGTGTTTATAATAGATGAATGTATATTGCTTTCATCTTTTTTTAGTAGATCTATCAAGTTGCCTGTTAACTCTATTTTTTTATTTATATCACTTAGTTTATTAGTTAGAGCCTTAGATTTAACATTTTTATTTTGAATTTCCTTTGCAAGTCTATCTATTTCAGATTTTAATAATTCAGCTTCTTTATTTTTTTCATCAATGCTCTTCTGTATATCTTTAGTGGTTTTTTCACTAAATAGAAAACTGAAACTTAATATCAGTAATAGCCAAATATATGATTTACTTTTAATCATTTTATAAAGCTATTATATATAGAACTATTATCTGCATCGTAATTACTTAGTAATATTAAGGCATCATACATTTTCATACTACCAAGGAGTTTGGCTATTTCATTAGCATATATATCAAGAAATAAAAATGCATTCCTATCATTAGGGTAAAATTCCTGAAGATAATATATGTCATTTTCTAATTCAGTTAATAATTTAGTGATATCAATAATATCTTCATTTTGCGTTTCTGCATCCATATTATTTATTATAGCATCATTTATTTCGTACCAATGATACCTAAAATTTCTTAAATGTTCATTTTCTAATAACTTTTTACATTTTTTTAATCGATTATCCCATCCATTAGGATAGTCAGATTCTTTACCATTTAGAGATATTTTTTCAGCTTGATTAAAAAACATATTCCCTCCCAATGGAGACCAACCATCCAATTCATTTGCTAAGAAAATATACGCAAAGTAATCAAATATAGAACTAGTAGGATCAAAATTGGATGTTAGAGTCATAGATTTTCCTTTATAGTAAGGAATAGTTGCTGATCTTGAGAAAACTTTCAAGTCCCAACTGTTTACAAAGAATTGTGCATTAAAAGTTTTAAATGCACCTTTTTCTGATATTGATTCAATTATAATATGCATATTAAGAGGAATTTCAAGATCCATATCATTTTGAGAAAAAATTGTATTTTGGATATATCGAATAATTTCTTCTTTAAAATCATTAATTATGAAGTGGTTGTGTTTTTTAACGCTTCTCATATCTAAAGTAATTTCAACTTCAGAAAATTGTGCTTCACATAAGCTAGTAATAATAATCGATAATATAATTAATTGTTTCAACATGCTGTAAATTAAACATTCATTAATAAAAAATGTTCTATTTTATAGGATTCTTTATTTTTTTTTTATTATTATATGATATAGGATTTAATAATGAAAATAATAACAATAATATTATCCATCTTACTTTTTTCATGCAATCAGTCTAATGATTCTAATTTTACTTTAGACCCATCTAAGCCGGTCGAAGTTGGAATAGAGTCTATTGAAAAGAGTGATTCTGATTTATATATAATTGATGTTTATATGATCAATCATCAGCCAGTATCAGGAGTTCAGTTTAAAATCGAGCCAGACACTTTTTTTGAGGTAGATAGCGTATTTGGTGGCAGATGTAAAGCTAATGATTTCCAATTACATAGCAATGGCAAAGGAACAATTCTGGGTTTTTCAATTGCTGGTAATTCAATTCCTGAATCTAATAATTCAAAAAAAGAAAATAATATTCTATTTTCAATTAAAGCAAAAATGAAAAAAGAAGTCAATTCTCCTTTATCGTTATCACCTATAATAGCAAGTAGTGATGCGAAAAAAATAGAAACGATATCAGTTCCTTTTGAATTGATAGGAAAATAGTCAGAAAAATCCTATATTTAATATCACAATATTTTTTTAAACAACCTAGGGAGTAGTGCGTACTATGCTTTTATTAAAAAATTCATTTTTAAAATTAATAAATTTCACATCAGTTTTAATTGTTTTTTCATTGATTTGGTCAACTGATTTATATCTGGAAAATGTAGATATAGATTCGGGGACATTAGATATAATAATGATTAATAATGTTGATGTCGGTGGCTTTCAATTTAATCTTTCTGGTTTGGAAATTACAGGCGCTTCAGGTGGGTCAGCCACAGATAATGGTTTTTTAATCAGCAATTCTACAAATACATTATTAGGTTTTTCATTAACGGGTAGTTTTATTCCTCCTAGCAATGGAGTCCTTGTAAATGTTACATTTGAAAACTATGGAGGAGGTGAAGTTTGCATTGAAGATGTAGTGCTTTCTGATACATCTGGTGGTGCCCTTGATGTAACTATAGGGGAATGCTATGGTGAAGAAGCAGCTGATGACGGTGGTAGTGATGGTCCTCCAGATTGTGTTTTAGATTGCCCCGGTTGGGAAATGGTTGATGGTGCGTGTGAAGAGTTTGGTGGTAGCGATGAATCTCCAGAGTGTATGGATACAGCTTGCTCTTATATGATTAGTTGGACTGATTGTTGGACTGATTGCCCCCAAGAAGTGCTTTGTGAAGTTCCTATTCAATTCTTTTCTAATGCATGCGATTTTTGCCTAGAAGATGGATCATGCAATGATTTTTCTAGTGCATTTTGTGAGATAGATGAGGCGATTCAAACAGATTTTGAAAATAGTTGTAATCTAGATGATGGTGAATTCCAAGAAGCTTTTGGATGCAGTGATAATGGAGATGGTGGTGATGATGGTGGAATGACAGGTGATAATCATATTTCAATTTCAGATGGTTTTGTAGATGCTGGAGATATTACGACTTTTGAAGTTTCGCTAGATAACCCTAGTGATATCATCGCTGGATTTGAATTTTATTTAACTGATTTTCCTAATAATTATGGTTCGTTTAATGGAGTCTCTGGAACGGATAGAACTTCAGGATTTCAGATTAGTGCACAAGAGCAAGATGATGGAACATATATAATAGTTGGTTTTGACTTAACTCTTACGGGGATACAGCAGGGCCAAGGTCCAATTTTAAGTATTGATTATCAGTCTGATGCAATATATTCAGCCGAAATTGATATTGATATAATGAATCAATCTATTTTGTCTGATGCTTCAGGGCTAGCTTTAGACTATACTGCTAGTTCAGGTATGATTTATGTTGATGGTGAAGAGCCTCCACCAATTTTTTCCCCAGAAAATCTACAAGCAACTGGTGGACTAACAATGGTTACATTAAGCTGGGAGCACCCGGAACCATGGTCTGTATCAACATATAATATTTATAGAGATGGTATGTTGATAGGAAACTCTAATTCAACAAGCTTTGCAGATACTGGATTGGAAAATATCATTCAGACATACTGTTATACGGTAACTGCAGTAAGTTTAGAAAGTGTAGAATCACTAGAATCGAATGAGGCATGCGCTGAAACGACTGATATATATTTAGAAGAGCCTCTAAACCTTACGGCTGAACAAAATGGTCTTGAAATTTTCTTAGATTGGGATGTTCCACCAAGTGCAATAGGCATAGGAGATGATTGCGTAGATGCTTATGGTGGTGCTGGACTTATCGATTGTATTGGGCAATGTGTTTCTGAAACTACTATAATTTCTTGGTTAGGAGATGGTTTATGCGATGACGGTACATGGGGAGTTTATTTAAATTGTGATGAGTTTAATAATGACGAGGGTGATTGTGACTATTATTATAGCCATAGTGGTAATGAAAAAGAAATGGCAGAAGGTATTGTATTTCAAGGGTTAAGAGATCTTCTTGGATATGAAATTTTTAGAGATAATGTTCCTCTTGATTATACTACGGAAACTGAATATCTAGATACTAATGGGTTAGAGTATTTAACTGAATATTGCTATAATGTTAAGGCTGTATATGATGAGGGTAGCTCAGCATTTTCTAATGAAGCATGCGATACCCCTCAATTGAATGGCCCAAGTAGTCTCTCAGTCCAAGCAACTGGTAGTTTTCTAACGCTTGGTTGGACCGCTCCTATATCAAATGATCAAGATGGATTTAATATTTATAGAGATGATCAATTTTACGCATATACAGTAGATACGATGTATGAGGATATGGAAACAGATATTGGTGTTGAGTATTGTTATTTTGTTAAGGCTGTTTACGATGGTATCGGCGAATCTCCTTCTACTAATACATCATGCCAAGAATGGGAGGTATATCCTCCATCAGATATAGTAGCAGAAGATGGAGATGGATATATTGATCTTACATGGGATTTGCCAGTTGGAGGAGAGGAAGTTTCATTACAATATGATGATGGGGTTCTTGCTAATGCATTTCATTTTTGGGATTCTTATGAATCGGGATATGCGCATGGCATGCGATTTGATGTTGGAGTTGATTTTGATGTGCTAGCTGCATCAGTTAAAATTTTATCTGAAGGAGATGCTTTTTGGCCATGGCCAGACTCTGATCATGTTCCTGTTAGAGTTTTAATATTTGATGATATTAATGGTATGCCCGGTAATTTAATTTATGAAGATTCTGCAATTGCTCAAGATGGGTGGGCAACAATCTATCCAGATATTAATGGACTATCAGGGTCATTTTATGTTATTGCTGCGCATGATGGTTCTTGGGCTACTTCTCCAGGGGAAGGTTTTGGTATAGATGGCGCTGTAGATTATCCCGATAATATGTATACGTTTAATGCTGGAGTATGGCAAACCGGAGATGTGTTATTTTATGGTGGAGATTATATGATGGCTACGCAGATATTTGCATATGGGGATATACAAAATATATCCTATGGTAATAATATCCCACAAAACAATATAGATGATTATTCTAATATTAGATCAACAGTTGATCTCAATTCTTCATTTATATCAGAGGAATCACATCCTTGGTATGTAGATTCTTCTAATAGAGATTTATCTTCATTTGATATTTTTAGAGATGGAGAGTTTATTGCAAATGTAGGAGCTGATGTTTTTTCTTATAGAGATGAGCCTCTTGATAATATGGAAGAATATTGCTATACGTTGCGTTCTAATTATGATGAAGGTGTTTCTGAATTTTCGGATTTAGTTTGTGAAACACCTAACCCTGGGCCACCAGCTTCTAACCTTGTAGCTAGTGATCTTCAAGGGACTATTGGTTTAGATTGGGTCGCAGCTCCGAGTGAATTAGTGATTGATTATAGTATTTATAGAAATGGCTTGCAAATTGCAAGTAGTGAGGAAACTACTTATATTGATAATTTAGATATCATAGCAGGCGTTGAATATTGTTATGAAGTTAGAGCTCATTATGCATCAGGTGAAACATTCCCTACTAATACTGCTTGTGCGGTATACACCCTAGATCCTCCTGTTGGTACATATGCTGAAGGAAACGATGATGACCAAAATATTTTAGTTACATGGAATGAGCCTGGAGCTTTTGTTTTATATGATATAGTATGTGATGGTGGTAGTTGGCAGTCTGAAGTTTCATGGTCACTTGTTGATGTTGCAGGATTAGAAGTTCTTACTGGTGGCGCGCCATTTAATCAGGAAGATGTTCCTTTATTCTATGGAGATTATACTCTTTTCATGAATGACTCATGGGGTGATGGGTGGAATGGAAATATATTTAGTTTATATGATCAAAATGGCAATCTGGGAGCATCTTGTACTTTAGATACAGGCACAGAAGGAATTTGTGAATTTACATTAGGAGGTGATTTAGCATCTATAGGTGGAGTAGACCCTGTAATAGCTGTTGATAATGCTCCAGATAATAAAGAAGAACTTATTACAATGGCTAATCAGGAATCAAATCTAACAGATGATAATTTAGCTAATTTTGTACAAACTACAATTGTTCGTTCTAGAGATTTATTAGGTTACAACTTATATAGAGATGGCTTACTTATAGCGGAGCTTGATAATCAAACTTTTGAATATTTAGATGAAGATACAGAGCATAATACTATTTATTGTTATACCGTAAAATCTGTATATGATGATGGCTTATCTATACCTTCTAATGAATCTTGTGATGAATGGATTCTTCCTCCTGCTACTGAATTTGATGCAAGTGGTACGAATGGTCAAGTTGAACTAATGTGGAATGGAGCTCAATCTAATGACGTGCTATCTTATAATGTATATAGAGATGAAATTATGTTGGCTAATACTGAAAATAACTTTTATAATGATAATACTGCAGTACATGGTGTAGAGTATTGTTATACGATAACAGCTGTTTATGATTTAGGAGAATCTGCTCCTACTGAAGAAGAGTGTGCTATGTGGGAAATTTTAGCTCCATCAGATTTGACTGCTGAAGGACTTGATGGTTATGTTCATCTTGAATGGACAGACCCACCAGATGGAGGTACTCCTGGAGCGGGGGATGAGTGTTTCGCTTATGATTATTATGGAAACTATTATGGATTGGGTTATGTAGACTGTGTTGGATATTGCTTCCCAGAAGTATATTTAGGATGGGTTGGGGATGGTTTTTGTGATGATGGGTCATTTGGTATAGTTTTTACATGCTCAGAATGGGAGTGTGATGGATGTGATTGTGTTGGAACAGGTACAAACCCAGAGGAATGCGTAGAGGAATGCGGTGGATTCTCTAATGGTGAAGGTGATAATCTTCAGAGTTTTTATCGTTCAGAGGATAATTTGGGAGATTTATCTCAAATCACTACATTAGATGAGCCTTCTAGAGACCTTGTAGCATTTAATATCTATAGAGATGGTGAATTCTTAACTTCTGTTGATGCGGGAGTATACGAATATGATGACTATGATGTTATGAATCTTGACACTTATTGTTATACTGTTACTTCTGTATACGAGGAAGGAGAATCAGCAAATGCAACAGAGGAGACTTGTGCTACTCCTGAGCCTGGAGTTGCCCCATTTGATTTATTTGCCTCTGTTGAAACGGATATTATAATGCTAAATTGGCAAGCTGCTAATAATAATGGTGGTGGCTCTGTAATTGATTATAATATTTATAGAGATGGGCTTTTATTAGACACAACATCTGATATTAGTTATTCAGATGGTAGCGCAGAGCACGATATCGAATATTGTTATATTGTTACTGCTAATTTCCCATCTGGCGAATCCCTACCTACAAATGAAAGCTGTGCAATGTGGGTACTTGCAGCACCTATGAGCGTGACTGCAACTGGAGGTAATGGTTTTATTGAAGTTGAATGGACGGAGCCTGGCATTAATACTTGTGCTAATGAAGTAATTTCATCTCTCCCATTTAATACTTATGGTAGTAATGTTGGAGAAACTGATGATTGGTTGGTGCAAGGAAGTCAAGGAGCTGATTATTCTTATTTGCTTGTAGTTACAAATCCTATTACTATTGATGTGACTCTTTGTAGTATGGATACCGATTATGACACTAAGTTAGAAATATTTACTGCAGATCCAGAGTGCAATGAAACTACAACTGGAAACTATATTGATGATGATTATACTAACTGTCCTGACTATGTTGCGCCATACCCACCAAGTGGTTTGTGGGGTGTTTATTTAACTCCTGGAGAATATTATATAGTAGTTGATGGATTTAGTGGGGCGGTAGGTAATTATGAAATATTTGTATCAGAATCAGGTTTAGCCGCCCAAGAATCTGCTAGTATTGAAAATTCAATTAGATATGAATCAGAAAAAAGTGGAGAAAATATTAATCCTGAAAATTGGGCTATTGCAGATGGTTCGAATTTCAATACATCTTCTCGTGATTTATTAGGGTTTGATTTATGGAGAGATGGCGCTTATCTTAATAGTGTCGGACCAGATATATATTCTTATACAGATCTAGGTCTTGAAAATGGAACTCAGTATTGTTATTATGTAGTTGCTGTTTATGATGAAGGATATTCTCAGCCAACTGCTGAAGTATGTGCTGCTCCAGATGCTGGTCCAATGTGTCCACCTGAAAACCTTACAACTAATGTTGAAGATGGAGACACCTTCGTTAGTCTTGCTTGGGATTCTCCTAATGCTACATGCGAAGACGGTGGCGGAAACGATGGTGGAGAAGAAGGCTGTGTATATGATTGGTCTAATTATGGAGCATCTGATTGCGATGTCGCATGGGAACAATTTGGGATAGATTGTGCTACATTAGAATCTGTATATGGATGGGATTGTTTAGGCTGTGAATGTCCTGGGGATGGTCTAATGTCAGAGCATAGTGATTTTCATGATTATATAGATGTATTTAATGGTGATATTGAACAAGAGCAATTAAGACTAAATGGATATAGTATTTATAGAAATTTAGAGCTTATAGCTCAAGTTGGGATTGATCAGACAACATTTGTAGATAATAATATTCCTGTATATGGTTTAGAATATTGTTATAAAGTTAAGGCGATTTATGATGAGGGAGAGTCAAATCCTACAAATGAAAGTTGTGAGGTCGTTACTGACCCTGGAAGTTTTTCAACTATTGAAATACCTTCTATGACTGTTCAAGGTGGTGATGATTTTATGATTCCTATTTTACTAAGCAATCAGTTAGATGTAGCTGGTTTCCAGTTTACGTTATCTGATTCACCTGATTTGCTAATGGGCTTAAGCGCAGAAACTACTGAAAGGACAGAAGGATTTCAGATATTAACTAATGAACTTGATGGTGTATTAATAGTTGCAGCATTTAGTTTAACTGGAGCTTTGGTAGAAGCAGGTGAGGGGCCAGTTGTAGAGATTACATATTCATCAATGGGGGTTGAAGCTGATGAAGAAGTAATTATATCTTCTTATGATGTTATTTTAGGTGATCCGTCTGGATTAGAGCTTCCTTCTTTTGGAATTGATGGAACGATTACGTTGACAGCTGAGCCTCCAATTTATGGATGTATGGATTCAGAGGCAGTAAACTATGATCCAGAGGCAAATGTTGATGATGGTTCTTGTATGTATACGCAAGCACTTTATCTTGAGATGGAACCTTTTATGATGAATTTATCATCTATTAATATTTCTTCTGTTGATGGCGATATGTCTCTTGGGAATTTATTTACTGAATTAGATGTTCTCCTAATGAGTAATGATAACTCTGATTTTTATGTTCCTGATTTTGATATTAATCAAATTGAAGAAATTGATATTACAGATGGATATAAATGCTTTTTAGATGGTAATACCATGCAATCATTAACATTAGAAGGTATTCCTAGCTCTATGCAAGATATTCAACTCAGTCCATATCAATTAAATTTAATTTCATACCTTCCTTCAGAATGTATGTCTACTGATTATGCTTTCGCATCAATTGCTGATAGTATATTATTAGTGAGTGATGACCAAGGAGGATATTATATCCCTTCATATGGTATTATGACTATGGAGGAAATGTGTCCAGGTGAAGGATATGCTTTATTTACCTCCGTAGGTGAAACTGTTGATTTCGAATACCCAACTATGGGATCTCAATCTAGATCATCAATGCATACATATTGGAATGAGTATAATAATAATGCTCTCACCCA
>CETU01028470.1_pt1 | contig 14555 bp, 8 predicted proteins | sample 356531 | NCBI WGS metagenome assembly CETU01 (sample SAMEA2623488, study PRJEB7988) | marine metagenome | isolation source: saline water (ENVO:00002010), including
TTAGGGTCAATATTATAGTAATTGTAAATTAAAGTTGGTAGTGAATTGTCAATTCTGATTTCTTTATTATTTTGAAGTTTTGAGTTAAGCTTTAAATCATATTTATCTTCAACTTCATTAGGAATATTCATTGATGAAATAAACTCATAGCTATTATCTAAAAACGTATTTTTTTGATTGCTGTTAAAATACTTGTTGATATTATCTTGGTTTGCATAATACTTTTTGTTTGAATTAGAACCAGCAACCCATTGCCAACTAAGTGCGTTACTAGCCCAATCTCCATCTAACAAGTGGTAATACATCCATCTTGCTGGAATTTTCCAGTGACTTTTAGCAATATTAGTAGCAATTGAAGCAATATACATACGCATATGATTGTGCATATACCCATTCTCATAGAGGTTACTTATTTCTTCATCAACAGAATTAATACCGGTTTTAGCTTCAACCAAAGATTTTGATATTTTAAAATCATTTACATCTTCTTGAGGTTTTTTTAAATCTTTATTGATCAGGGAACCTTTATTTACCCATATTTGTTGCCAGAAATCTCTCCATGCTAATTCTTGAATAAACTTTTCGCACTTTTTTAAGTTAATTCCACTGTCAACTAATTTTTCATAAACAAATTTTGTTGATATCACACCTCTAGAAATATAAGGGGAAAGTTTAGTTACGTTTCCATTTTTATAGTTCCTAGTACTAGCATACTTAATCGGTTGAATTAAGTCAACTTTTGCTAAAACTTTATCATATTTAGTTGGGAATAATTTCATGTCTACGACCAAAACAATAATTGTACCGTATGCCTAATATGTATTTATTATTTATTTCATATTTTTTTAAAATTTCCTGTGATTGTTTATATTTAAGTATGACTAGCCATCTAAACAAATCAATATATTTTTTATTTATATCACTTTTCTTTTTTATAAGCTACAGCTATTCAAATGTAGAAACAGATTCAATCAAGATAGATAGATTTGAAAGGCATATTAAATCTTTAGATTATATCTCAAGAAAAACATCCGACAAAAAGCAATATTTAAATCTGGCAAAATCTTATTGCGATTCAATTTTACTTTTAGATTCTAATAATGGCTTTGCTAAAAAATTTAAAGATAAGATTGAACTTACATTAAATGCTAATGAGTTTAATATGAATCACCGTATTCAGTTATTTGAGCTATTTAGTGGGTTCCCTGAGTACATGGCTTTTGCAGATGATCCAATTGAATATGCTTACGATGATGCCATAGGTAATTTGTTGCAAAGTAAGGAGATCGATTATCAAAAAGGACCAATAGGTGACGCTAGATTTCCCTCAATTATTGTTAGAGAAAACTGTGATGATGAAATGTTTGAAATTGCAAATCAAATAATTATCCAAAATTCATCTCATTACATAATTCCACCGCATCAATTAGAGTCAATTTTGGGCGTAGATAATGCACGTAATCTATTAAATGGTAAAGTTGATGATGGATTTCTAGAATTAATTTTAAAAGATCTAAATGTAGAAACAATAGGTGTTTTTACTCTAAATGATTTGGATGTTATAGAAAATAGTATTTGGTATGTTCAATCTTCATTTTATGCCTTTAAGTCTAATTCTGGTTTTACCCAAACAATCTTTACAAGAGGTTTTAATCATGATAAAAGAAGTACTAACTTAGGTTTGATTCTTCTATCACTTCTGGGTTCTTTATTTCTCATTTCTATAATATCATTTTTAGACCAGTATAAAAAAATAAAGAGAACTATAGCTGACGAGATTTTATTTACTGAAAAAATAAAAAAATCTATTGAATTATTTGTGAATAAAATTGGACGTGTATTTACGTATTTCATTATTCCTTTAATTTTTTCTTTTTTAATGATTTATGCAGTGTCTAATCTTATTCCTGAGCCGGAAAGTGATATTAGAGAGGCAACATCTAGAATATGGCTTTTAACACTTACGCTTGGAATGAGTTTGTTCCCAACACTTGTAAATTTAATAATAGTAAATAGATTAGATTTGGATGGTTTTCATACTATCAAGGGTTACAGGTTGTTTTTTAATACTTCTTTGTACACTACATATTTCCCGATTTTTGTTTTTTACATAATAAAATTTGAGAAATTTCCAGTTTTTGAACATATTCTTCTTATAATAGTCACATTTGCTACTGCTTGGTTACTTGCAAGGTCTTACTATCAATTTACATCCATTACAATCCATAAAAATTTAAAAATTCAGGCAGTAATTGGATTAATTTTTGGGATTATCTCTTTGCTTGCCTTAAACTTTTTTATATTATCTGACCTAAGCTTCCCTAATTTAACATATGGATTTATAATAGCTCTAGTTTTTTCACTAATTCATTCTTTAATTGATAAAAAAATCAATCATATAAATTCTGAAAAAGAAAAAGAATCATCAGAACAAAGCTTAATAAGGTCTGATATCTATTTAAATGAAGTATTCGACCCCATAAAGAATATATATGAAAAAATTAAGGTAGGTATGAAAAATGATGACCTAGATATAATGATTTTATCTGCTCCTATGGGAATTGGGAAAACCGCAAGTTTACTTAAGGCAAAAGATTTATTTGAAAAAAATGATGAATGGGATGTCTACTATGGAGATTGTGATGAAATTCAGGATGAAGGAGCAATCTCATTTGAACCATTTCTTGAAGCATTCGGTAAAAAATTAAAAATAAGTCAGTTTTCAAATCGAGGTGAGCAAATCGACAGGCTCAAAGATTCAGCAATCGCTGCTGGTTCTGCGGTTGGAGTCAATACAGATATATTAACTAATTATGAAAGAGATAATCAGAAATCTATGACTGAGACATGTATAGAGATAATTGATCGATTGGAGGAGGAAGGAAAAAAATCTGTTTTTATCCTTGAGGATTTACATTTTATTGACCCTGAAACATATTCTTTTTTGAAACACTTTATCACTATAATCAACAATAATCAATTTTTGAGGAAAAGTATATGTATTGTTTTATCAGTTAGAAACGGAGATAATGAGCAATATCGTGGAGTCAATGAAGAAATACTAAGAAAGGATTTGGATGAGATAAATGAAACTGAGGATTCGCCTGTGATTCCAGAAACACTGTATGAATATAAGGATGTTAATCTAAGAGATTTTGTCAAACACCTAAGTAATCAAGACAACGCCTTTAAGATTCAATCATATACTCTGAATCAAATTAACGAATTGTTTAATAATAAGTTAAAACAAAACACGGACTTATTTGTTTTGACTCCTCTGTATATTAAAAAAACAATAGAGGGATGGATTGAAGATGGCACATTAAAATTCTCTCCAGACGGTTATTTACTTACCAGAACCTTAAGTGATAATGACTTACCCAACTCTGATGAAGTAGATAAATATTATCACTCAATATTTGAATCATATGATGAAAAATGGCAAAGGTTGTTGGAAAGTGCTGCAATTATAGGCAATCGTTTTGATGCTGAAATTCTTGCAAAAGTTTGGGGCTTTGAGCTTTTGGATATACTGTCATTTTTAGAAAAAGCTGTTAATGATGATTTACTGGAAGATTTATCCTATGAAGATAACATGTATAAATTCGAAGATAAAAGAATTGTAAGTGCAATAAAATCGTATTTCAAAACTTATAAAAATAAAAAAGAGCAATTTATAATTAAAGATAAAAATGGTTTACAACTAGAAGAATCTGAATCCAAAATTGAAGAATTTGAAAAGAAATTTAATTTATCCAGAGATAAATCACAATTTAAAAAATTATTATCTAATGAAGGCTACAATTTAATACGAGTGCCAGAGAGTGATAAACAAATAGTTATTGAATATAATAAAAGATATGTTGCATTTCAGCAGAATATAATTGATAACCCAAGTTTTTACTCTGTTGAAGATTTGCTTAGGGTCACTAGAAGATTATCAACACTTATTGCTGGTGGTTACTACAGGTCTCAATTCAATAAATTAATTAGAGAGATTTCAATTAGATTTATAATTTCTGGTGAATTTAACAAAATGGATGCATTTTCAAAATTTTTATTTGGTAAGGGCATTTTAAATATTTCAACTATTTTGAATGTGCTTTCTGTGGTGGCAAACAAAGATAGTGACAAGGAAGTTTCAACTAAAAAAATCAAAGAAATTCTTTGTGGAGATATTCAGGGCGAGCTTTCCAAAGTTATTTACAATTCCAAAAATGAGTTAATAAATATTTCAAATAATGATTTTGAAAGGGAACTAATATTTATTACTTGTCTTTATTATAATGAAAATTTAGATGAAAGTATTTTAAAAAAAGGAGATTTTGAGTTCCTAGTAGGATTAGAAAATGAGTGGAGTGAAATGGTTTTGTTTAATTTAAGATTACTTATAAATCACTCTATTTTTACCCCCATCCATCTGAATTATTCTAAATTATTTAGAAGTTATGATGATTTATTACAATCTCTCAAGAAAAGTAAAGATTACAAGTTTTATTCTCATAAAATAGCAACTTTGAAACTAACTCATAAGACTGATTATTTTTCACAGGAATCAGTTGAATATTCATGGTCTGAACAATACCCGAAACCACAAATAGAAAATGTAAAAAAAGAATTTGACTCTCTTTACAATAAATTAATCAGATTTAATGATCTAAAATTACTTTTTGAATTTCTTATCAAATATATTCGATTTGTATCAAACAGATTGTCAAAAAAATTAGATGCAATTGAATTATATTTAAAAACAATTCCATTATTTGAAAATAATAGTAAATATAAAAGAGAGGAGATTGAGTTAAAAATGGAGATGATAAGACTTCATTGTGGAGATGTTTTTGTTTCCAAATACAGAGATATTGCAAAAGACAATTATGAAAGTGTTAATTTATATTTTGAAAGAAGATTTAATAAACAAACCAAAAATGAATTTATTGATACAATCTTTGATTACAAAATTGAATACATGAAGGCTACTCAAAATTATAAGCAACTTAAAAAATTAGCCCAATATGTTTTAGACAGGAATAGCTTATTTTATGGTGAAAATAGCTTTAATTATGCTACAGCTTGTTCTGATTATGCTATCGCTCTCAGATTCAATGGAGACGGTAAGGGTTTTATAAAATGGTATGAAAAAAATATATCTATTAGAAAAAAATTATACTCAAAAGAAGAACTTTCAAAGCTTAAAGTTACATATCATAATTTCGTTTATAAACTAATCGAATTAGCCCCAAAAGAAAAAGATAAAATTTTAAAATATTCAAAAGATGCAATTAAATATGCTAATACTGATGAAATAAAGTATTGGAAATTTTTGAGAGGCCATGCCATTGCACAATCTCATGTAGGAAATAATCTTGAAAGTATTAATTTCTTTAAAAAATCATTAGAATGTTTAGAAAATACAGATTTTGAAAATAAAGAATATCATATTTCAAATTTAAATCTCCATCTTGCAATAACGAACTCAAAAGTGAACCTAAAAAAATCTATTCCAATGATTAAAAAAGCTTTAAAGGAGGCAGATAACCCAGCTGTTTTATCAATGGATCAAATTAATAAAAGCGGAGTTTTTCAAAATTGGGAGTTAATTAAAATTGCCAATAAAATAATAAAGGAGAACAAAAATAAATAATGAAATTAAAAGAAAAATTATATACAATTGTAGAAGATCACGAATCTCCTCAGGGAAAAGTCTTTGATTATTCAATTCAATCACTAATACTTTTATCGCTCTTCGCATTTGCATTGGACACGCTTCCAAATAATAGTGCAGCAATGGAGGAATTTTTAAATAGATTTGAATTTATCTGTGTTATTATTTTTACAATTGAATACATATTAAGAATTTACGTTTCCAAAAAAAAATTAGGCTTTATATTTAGTTTTTATGGAATAATAGATTTCCTAGCTATTATGCCATATTATTTAACAGGATTTATTGATCTTAGATTTGTTAGAGCATTTAGAATTTTTAGAATTTTCAGAATCTTAAAATTAATCAGATATAACGAAGCACTTAATAGATTTGGAACTGCAGCTAAGATTGTTCGCGAGGAGTTAATATTATTTCTGATTGTATCTCTCATCTTAATCTTTATTAGTTCAGCTGGAATCTATTATTTTGAAAATGAAGCTCAGCCTGAGGTCTTCCAATCTGTGTTTCATAGTACTTGGTGGTCTATTGTTACCCTTACTACGGTCGGTTATGGAGATGTTTATCCTATAACAGTAGGAGGTAAAATATTTACTTTTTTTGTTTTAATGATAGGAGTTGGACTAGTTTCAGTTCCTGCAGGATTAGTTGCTTCATCTCTTAAAAAAGCAAGAGACCTTGAAGATCAAGAAAGAAATTCATAAATTGTATATATGAAAAAAATATTTTTACTAATAATTATCCTTACAACCTATTCATGTAAAAATGATAAAACTGATGATTTTATTCTTGAAGATGAATTTGCAGACTTCGTATCTCCTTATGAAGATAAACCTGGCTGTGACTCAGAAGCTGAGAATAAACTAATAAATTTTTCCAAAAATGAATTTATGGATTTTCCCTATGAAGCTGCTAGGTATGTACGTATGAATAATTGTGATTATGTAATAGCCGTAGGCACTTCTAGTTTAACAAAGTCTAGATCTAATCAAGCATCTGCAAGAATTGCTAAAATTAAGGCCCAAAATCAAGCTACATCTCTTATTAACAAGACTTCTATTTCAAGTGAGGAAATGTTAACAATGGGTGAGACAGATATTAACAATAACATTGATTATTATACAAAGTTCAAATCTGAAGTTGGAAGTAATTTATTTGGATTCGTTTCGGGAATGCAAACTTTAACTGCCTTTAGATCATCAGATAAATCAACTGTGATATATATATTATTTAAACAAATTTAAAACCTAAACTATGAAAAAATATTTCTTAATAGCGCTGACAGCAATTACACTAATTGCGTGTGGCCAAGAAAAAAAAGGTGACACAAATCCTGATAACATTATCCCTGAAACTGCTTCAAATAGTTCCTCAGAAACTGTCAAAGCTGTTAGCCACTTTCCGGTTTCTGAGGATATGACTGAAGTCGACAATAGTTTAATCGCTGAGCTTCCTTCAGAAAAATTAAGAGAATCAGTTCAAGCTAAATTATTCAAAGATGGAAAAAGACTTGATGCCATTAACTCCGACAATACAATTTATAAAGTGGCTTCTGCAACTACTACTGTCTCATCCAATAAGCCAGGTTTTATTAATTCAAGAAATGTTGCCTTTGCTTCTGCGGAGTTGAAAGCCAAAATGAGCATTATTCAAATGAAAAAAGAAGCTATAACAAGTGGCAGAGATTTTATGTCTTTTGAAAATTATGGTACTGGTGGTCAAGACCCAGAATCGGTAAAAAAAGCAAGTTATTTAGATAAATTAAAACAGATTGCAGATAAATCCCTTGATAGAGCTCTGGAGGAACTGGGAGTCGAAAACTCTGAAATTGCAAAACTAAATGTCTCAGAAAAAGAGCAGATGTATAATAATTCGTTTAATAACCTAGTGTCTTCTTATGCAGCTGAAATGTTAAAGGGTGTTACCGTTGTAAAAATTGTTGAAGGAGAAATTGGAAATAATGATTATGAAGTCGCGGTGTGTGTAAAATATTCACCTGAACAACAAGCCGAAGCACAAAATATGGAATCATTAGGAGCTTCTAATGAGGTTTATAATTCTAAAACATTGGCAAAAATAATGGATTTGGAACCTGAAAAATTAATTTCAAAATTAGGATCGCAAATCTTTAAAGATGAAAATGGAAATAGGTTTTTAATTGGTTTTGGCCAAACCTCTGTTCAAAAAGTTGAAAGAAACCAATCTAGAAGAATACAGATGGGAGAAAATAAGGCTAGACTAATGGCTGTTCAAAATATTTATAATTTTTTAGGTGAAGATCTGGTTACAAAGGAAAAAATGACTCAGGTTGAAAAAGATATTCAATACGTCGACAATTCAGAAGAATATTTTAGTGAAGATTCATATAGGATTATGATTAAATCAAAAACCGGTACAATGCAATTTCCAACTTCACAAATAAAAACTTGGAGAGCAATACACCCAGTTTCAAACCATTTAGTAGTTGGGACTATGGTAATCTTAAATAAGTCGAATAATTTAGATTTTTCAAATTCTAATTCTGCTGCAAATAATAAGTCAAAATCCAAAGCTAAAAGAAGTGATTTTATCGAATCATCTGATATTGACGGAGAGGATTTTTAGATAAATGCAGAGTCAAATAAGAAAAATATTAATCTATTTTTTTCTTTTATTTTGTTTTGGAAATACTTTTTCTCAAGGAGGTCATTTAAAACCTAACAAAATAACTGAGAGGACTTTTGATAAAAAACTCGATTCTATTTACAATAACTATGTTGGTTTTTATTCTCTTTTGAATGGAGAAGAGTCAATAAAAAGTAAAAATTTTTTATTGAAAAATAGTTTTGTATTATATGACAATCTGGTTATTAAAAATTACTTGATCTTTAAAGATAACCAGGAACTATTTCTCTTAGAACTTAATGATAAAGATAATTATTGGAGTAAACACCTACTACAAATTAAAAAGTTTGTTGATGATAAGAATAAAATACAAAGATTTAAAAATAGATTTAAGACGCCAGCTCATAATTGGGTTTATTCATCCTTTTTAAGAAATAAATCAGATAATAAAGGACTATATAAAATTAAAAGAGGTAAATACGAGATTTCAAAAAAATGGAAAACATTATTGCGAAAAAATTTTTCTAAATCAAATTTTAAAGAAGTTCCTGGTGATTTCACCAATACAAAAACAAAGATTTTATATAAAGGTGTAGAATTTTTTGACCTAAATAAAATAGAGGAAGATGATCAATACATAAGATCTTTAATCAGAGAGAATCGTGATTTACTATTGGATTTAATCCCAGTTAAAGAAATAAATAAAGAATATATTTATAATTATTCTAACTATAATAAGCGATATATTGATCTGTTAAAAAATATTGAAAATTATTTTAGTTTGCTTGATGATTTTGACAGAGTCACTTTTGGTAGTCTCTATAAAAATCGAATTAACGGATTATATACTTCTCAGAGAAAAAATATTTATAAAATTGTTTTTGATAAAAATGTTGGTGATGATATTGCCTTTATAAAAAACTCAGAGCTATTTTCAAGTAAATATAATCCTACTTTTGATAGGGCTATTAAATTAAATTCAAATGGCATAACTATTTCATCTGGAAAAAACTTCTCCTATTCTGAAGTAAATTTTGTAAAAGACCGATACAGTGAGGGAATATTAGCACTATTTAATGATTATTTTTTAAAGAATGGTAATATCAATAAGTTTGAACAAGAACTTGTTTCTATTCTAAATTCTGAAAATAATTTTCTTAAATCTAACAATGATTCATTTGATGTCAATAATGATCAAAGTTCCTCAAATTTTATAAATATTAAAGATCTAGAAGAAGTTGAAGCTGTTGGAACGGGAACAACATATTATGAAGCATTAGATATGGCTTTAAGAGAGGCTGTAGAGCAATCAGGAGCCTACATGTCTAGCGAGACAAGAATCGAAGGTGATGAGTTGAAAATGGATAAATTTAATATAATCTCAGGTAGCTATGTAGAAAGTTATAATGTCATAAAAATTAATGAAATTGCTACCGATGAGATCACAGTTGAAATTACTGCATTAATTTCTTCCTCTAGAAGCAGAGATTATATAGAGTTTAAAGATAATAATGTGAAATTTGATGTTGGTTCATTTGCTTCAAAAATTAATGAACAAAAAGAAAATAAAAAAAATGAAGAGATTAAAATATTGAGCCTATGTGAAAATGAGTTTGATAGGTTTATTAAAGAGTCAATTACATTTGATGTAAAAGGGTCTGATCCCGTTAGAAACAATAAAAATAAATCAAGATGGAATTTAGATTTTACTGTGACTTGGAATCTGAATGATAATTTTGAGAAATTTCAAAACTATTTTTGGAGATCATTGAGTGAATTGGCACTAACTGATGATGATTTAAAGGTTTATAACAAAGATAATACTGATTATTTTAAATTTGGAAATCTTTATTTTAGATCTCAGAAGTCAATTAATACACTTGTTAGATTTTTAACATCTACAAACTATTATCCCAGTAATTTTTCTGTAAATATTTTTGGAAAAAAATATTTTCCTGAGGGTATTTCTTATGATAGAAATAGCGGAAGGAGAGTTCAAAAAAGATCAAATTTCAAGTTTTTATCATCTGATATCAATATAAGTGGCTTAGTTTTCCTAACGCCCAATCAAACAGAAAAAAAGCTGTTTAAGTCACATAAAGTTGATAGAATATATTCAAACGGGGAAATAACTAACGGATATGTTCCCAAAAACCGAAATACAAAAAGATTTGTTGCAAACGGTAAAGCTCTTTATGAAAATACATTTTTAAAAAACGGCAAAATAGATTATCGAAATGTTGAAAATATAAATTTATCGTCTGAATTTTTTATTGATGAGTCATCAATTAATAGATCAGGAACACACAAATTATCTTTCACATTAAGTGAAAAACAATTAAAAGGTCTTACAACGCAGAAAATATTTTCAGATAATAATATTACTAATGAAGTAAATTATATTTACACTACTCAAAAAAAATCATCTACTACACAAAATAATACACAAACAAATAGTAGTTCTAATAGAGCCACTGCATCTAGTGCAACTAGTGCCAAGATAATAGGGGATAACATCTGGGTAAGAAATAGCCCTACAAATGGTGACGTTATAATGTATTTGGAAAACAATACTCAGGTTAAATTATTGGGTTTTTGTTGCAACGAAACAATTAAAGGAAAGAATAACTATTGGTATAAAATTGATTTAGGCGGAAAAAAAGGATGGGTGTTTGGCTCGCAGTTAAGATTTTTAGATGAAAAATTTAATAAAGCCAAAAATCCACCAAAAAAAGATTTAAAAGATTGGATACCTTCTTCATTATATAAAAATCTCAAATCATATTGGGCATTTAACGGAAAAACAAATGCTTTAGTTGGCTTACCTTTTAGAGGCTCAACATATAATTCAGACTACATGAATGATAGATTTGGAAACAGAAGTTCTGCATTTTCTTCAAACAGATATTTGTCATCTAATATCTCAAATGGATATATTGGGAATGAATTTACATTGAGTTTTTGGATTTATTATACTGGAAATAGTGGAACTATATTTAAAATTTCTGAATCATCTGAAAAATATATTTCAATTGATATAATCAATGAAAAGATTCAAATGAAATTAACTGCTCCAGGAAGCTACTGGGGCACTAACACTGTAAAAGTCGGAAATTCAAATGTGCCAGGCCTAAGATACAATCAATGGAATCATGTTGTACTTGGATTGCGTTTTGGAAATTCAGATTCTTATGAGACTTCTCATACCATTAATGGTAGTTGGAGAGGCGGAGCCCCTGCTAGAGAATTAAAAAATATCAAAAATTTTAATCCAATAGAAATTGAAACAATAGGAATAATTCCGTTAAAAATAGACGATGTAAGTATTTGGAATAAGTTTCTTTCTTCTAGAGAAGCAGAATTTCTTTATAATTTTCATAAAAATACTGATCTTATAAGAGAAGCAAAAACAACTTTTTAGTAGATTTCACAGAAATCTGAAAGTATCCATCCTTCTAATAAATCAAGATAGTACCATTCTGAATTTTGCTTTACTTTAACATAACGTTTTGGGATTCTCAGTGTATAAACCTCTTTATTTTGTCTTATATTATACGTTAACTCAGCAAAATAGTCTCCATTTGAATATCTATATATATTTCCTAGCCTCGAATCTTTAATGAACTTAATTTTTGGGCTACTTTTTTTCCTTCCATTTAAAAAATAATCCCCCGATATAAAATCCTGATTCAATATCAAAAGGTTTTCATTAATTCTGGCGGTTTTTGTGACCAAAAAATTTTCATCTCCATTTACCTGAGCGATGACCTTACTGTTCGATATTTGATATGTGTCTCTAACGTTTACTTGAGTTCTTTTGGATTGAATTTTAATTTCAAATTTACCTTCAAATAATTCATATTCGGTTTCAGAAAAAACAGGATCTAAATATGCCCTTATTTCAGAAATAGATTGTGAGTGTAATTGATTGGTCAAAAATAATAATGAATAAATTAATATTTTATGCATTTTAAAATCAATTAATTCTAGCTTCATTTACTAATTTATATCCAGTGTTCGAAAACATTTCATCTTCTGTAAATTCAAGAGAGAATCCAAATTTTGCACTATGTGTTAAGTCTTTTGAACCATTATAATTATTATTTACTTTTGTACTAACAGAACTCATCAGTTTTTTTAATTTTAATTTTATTTCTGTTTTATTCAATTTTGTTTTAGCTATTCTTTTTTGAATCCTATTCATTCTCTTTTTTGAAACCTTCAAATCATTAATATCTATAATATTTTCAGTTTCAGAATATCTAATAGCATACTTACCTTCTATACCTCCACCTATAAATGTTCTGGTGTAGTAAATTGGTTTTGTTAAATTATTTTGAGATAAATATTTATCTATACCTATTTCATTTCCATTAATATATATATTATCTAAATTATTTAAGCTAAAACTAAAATTAAAGTCAATAATATTTTTCATATATAGTCTTTCTCCGCCAGCTGCAATATTACCTCCATCCCCTTTAATTTCTCCAATCCAAATCTCCTGCCCATCATATTCTTCATTTTTTTCTATAAAAAACCTATTGTCTTTATTCAACATTAAAACAGAGCTACTACTTTCAGTTTCTGGAATTCCAAATTCATCAAATTTTAATTTACCTTTTAAACCAAAAGAATATATAAATTGGTACCTTTCACTTTTGTATGAGCTTTTGCTTATTTCACCATTTTCGCCTAGATATCCGATATTATATCCTCCATAGCCATATGCTGAATGGTTTAAATACGGAATAAAAAAATTTTTATAATAATTTCTATGTTTTTTGAGTCCTCCATAGTTTGCTATTTCTCTTCCGTTATTAGTTGTAATTTTCACCTTACTAAATATATTCCTTAGCCTCAGAAGAAAATTATTAATTGCAGTATATGAAGCTTCATTTCTGAAATAGTAGAAATCATTATTTACTAAAATCGGATATGTAGTCTTACCAAGTTCTTTATAAGATAATTTTTGTTTTTTCGTCATTGCAATTTTCTCAAGTGATGAAGAAAAGTAGTCGATAAAATTTAATATATTTTCATTGTATTTTGTAATAATTTCAAAATCAACTCTCCATTTTTTATTCCTTTCATTAATCTTAGGATTAGAAGATGTGAACTCAAATTCAATACTTCGTGCGTAAATTTCCTCCAAAACCTCAAGAAGATTATTGATACTTTTTATTTCAGCTTCTTCATTTAATTTTTGAAGTCTAATTTTTGTACTAAAAACATTAGCATCAAAAATAATAGCATCCCCCCCTGATTGAGTAACAAAATTATTTAATACTGATTTTGATATTTTTGCTACTATAGTCACTGCGTAACCAGATTCTATTTTTGTTTCACTAACGAGTTCATAATCATGAATTTCTCCACTGGTGATTGCTACTATCTCATCTTTTAATAATTCATCATTTTTAATATTTGTCTTTGTTGAGATAAAACTTCCATATGATTGTTCAAGGGCTGAACGTAATGCATCTTGAATTGCGACCTCTTTGGTAATGCCACTTGCTGATGTTGTTATTTCTATAATATCGCTATTTTGTGAATAAATACCAGTTGTTGCGAGAATAGTTATAATTAATATAATTTTTTTCATATTTATTTCTAAAATATATTTATAACTTCTGGATAAGGAACAAATGTTTCAATAAGGAAATACAGACTTTCTTTAACCATAAGGGATACTGAAAAAATGATTACAGCCAATAGTAAACCAATTGCTTTATTGTCCTTCTTAATCTCTTTAAATTCATCAATATTCTTTGTCATTAGGGTAAAAAGCCAAATAGAAATAAAAATTATGATTGAAATTGCAACTATTATAATAAAGAGAAACAGTAAAGTGTATTTAAATCCATCAAAAATAATTGACCCCTGGTAGTCAGCTTGACTACTTACCATCTTTAGAGAATTTAATATTGGAGATTTAATATCAGAAATTAAATAGGCTACAGATAATAATATTGAAGATATCACTATTGAGAATGACATATTATAATCCTTGATATTATATTTTTTAAGGAAAAATTTATGTAATGATTTGTAGGTAAAATAGAGTAAGCTTATTCCTAGTATTAAAGAGAAAAATAATTCTACTAGCGCATATGTAAAAATATCATTCATTAATTCCAATTTATAAAATTATATTCCATTTGTCAAGTTTACTATATTGAGCGGGTAAAATACCGATTCCCCATCCAACATTTGTAGTCTCCCAAACATAATACTTTTGCCCTCTGAATCTCTTATATTTTCCAGATGAAGCTAGTCTGATCCC
>CETU01016549.1_pt1 | contig 14472 bp, 11 predicted proteins | sample 356531 | NCBI WGS metagenome assembly CETU01 (sample SAMEA2623488, study PRJEB7988) | marine metagenome | isolation source: saline water (ENVO:00002010), including
CCAACTAGTTTGTCTACAAATTATACAGTTGGTATAACTGGGGGACATGTTCTTACTAGCGTAACTGTGAATGAAATTCAAAACACACAGATAAGTTCAACATTAACTTCGATAATTCTGGCCACAGCAATCCTAGTTGTCTTGTATCGAAATCTAGGTTTTGGTTTAATTTCTACATTGCCAACAATTTTGGCTACAGTATGGATTATGGCTACAATGACTATTTTAGGAATAACTTTGAATGTTCTAACGGTTATGGTTACAGCTTTAACTATTGGTTTAGGAATAGACTATGCAATTCATATTGTGGAAAGGTACAGAGAAGAAATACTTCACAAAAGTGAAAGACAGGCAATTGAAACAACAATTCAAAGAACAGGCTCGGCACTTCTTATTTCGGGTTTGACTACTTTCTGTGGATTTGCAGTTTTATTCATGTCGCCTATGCCCTTAGTAAGAAATTTTGGAATTATAACTGCAGCTACTATTGTTTATTCAGTAGTAATTGCTATTTTTGTTCTCCCAAGCTTAATTTGGACGTCAAATAGAATTAAGGAATGGTATAGTTCGGATTAGTAATTATAAATTACAGGTTTGTTTTACGTTTTCTTCGCTTTTCCCAAAGCTCTCTTGCTAGTTGTCTCATATCTTCTACAGAATCAGATTCGTCAACAATCTCAGCGCCCAAAAGAGTCTCTACAGCATCTTCCAACGTTATTATTCCTTGAGTAGTTCCATACTCATCAACTACTAAGAAAATGTGTTCCCGTTTCTTTAGGAATTCATCCAACAAGGTTGCAACAGAATCCTCAGGACTTACTGTTGACAGTTTTGTCATAAAGTCTTCCATGTATGTTCCAGTATTGCCTTCACTGTGTAATTCCATTATTTTACTTCTTAAAACAACACCATGTATGTCATCTAGATTTTCATCATGTATTGGTATCCTGGAGAATGGTATCGGAGAGTGATTCTGTATAACATCCTCAACAGTTTCTAATTTGTGAAATGTTAGCATAACAGTGCTAGGTGTCATGACATCTTCAGCTAATATTTTATCCATTGTTAGAAGATTTTTGATAACTTGAGTTTCCTGTTTCTCTAGCGCACCTTGGGTTTCACCTATCTCAGCCACAGCAATCATTTCCTCCCTAGTCATTTCCTTTTGATCTTCATTCCCTTCTGCAATTTTCTTCGAAAATCCGTTAAGTACGACTACAATTGGCCAAGTAATCCACAGTAAACCATCCAAGAGATATGCAGAAAATGGAGCCAATCTTTTCCAGTATATTGCACCCAAAGTCTTTGGAATAATTTCAGAGAAGATTAAAATCAGAACAGTTAGTACAATTGAGGCTATAGTAAACCATTCATTGCCTAATTTATGAAATTCAGATCCAACTCCAGCAGCACCTATTGTGTGTGATATGGTATTCAACGTTAGTATAGCTGCTAGAGGCTGGTCAATATCTTCTTTCAATCTCTTTAATCTTTCACCTGCAATACTTTTATCTTTGTTCAAAATCTCAATATGAGACCAAGTTACAGAAAGGATGATTGCTTCCAATAGAGAGCAAATGAATGAAACGCCTAGTGCTAAGAAAAGGAAAATCAGAATACGTGTCCACTCAAGTTCTGGATTCTGTAAATCATCACTATATGAGCCAAATGTTGCTAAAAAATTCATGATTTTAGATAGAGTCTCCTAAATGTTGACATCGTATTAATTGCGTGTAATTGCCTAGGCTCGAGTCCATTAATCAATTAATTGGAACCTCGAACACTAGTTGCCCTTTTGGGCTTTATACTCATGATGTGCCAGAGAGGCATGTTTATTAGTTCTTTTGTTGTAAAAGACCGCATTTTACACAAATCATTATAACTACGCCTTCTACGGCCGCCTTATGGCACGTTTCGCAGAAGCTGAAGCTCGCATGTTCAACAAGAAAGTTTGCATGCAGTGTAACGCAGTAAATGCATGGAAGGCAGTCAAATGTCGTAAATGTAACTACAAAGGTTTACGACCCAAAGCCAAAGAACAACGTGGTAAGTGATTATTGAATAATTTGTGTTTCTGTTTCGTTTCCCACTATAACAATATCTGCCATATTTAGGAAGAGTCCTGTGTCGATAACACCACTAATTGACATTATCTTTACTTCGGTTTGCTCAGGATTCACAATCTTGTCTCTGAATTTGCAGTGATATATGAAATTTTTATTATCTGTTTCAAATATTTCTCCATCACTATTTTTTCTTAACTCAACACTACATCCAGCAGCTTGAATATTCTTAGCAGTTTGTTGATGATTATTTTTTTCCACTTCTACAGGCAAAACTCCGGTTCCAAGATAATCTACCATTTTACTTTCATCTACTATAATAATCAATTTTTTTGCTTTCTTTTCAACAAGTTTTTCCCTTAAAAGTGCACCTCCCAATCCTTTGATTAAATTCTTTTCTGGCGAAACTTCATCAGCCCCGTCAATAGCGATATCAAGAGTGTCTTTATCCTCTATTCCAATAAGCTTAATTCCTAAATTTTTTGCCTGCTTTTCAGTCTCTATTGAGGTAGGCATACCTGTAATTTGAAAATCATCTCCAAGTTTTTCCCCTAACAAGTCGATGAATATTTTAGCAGTTGATCCAGTACCTAATCCTACAGTCATTCCGTTTTCAACAAATTTCAAGGCTTCTTTGGCAGCGTTAATCTTTGAAATTTGGCTGTTCAATAGTACAATCCGCCTTCGGGTTCAGAGATTTCAGCATCGTTAAGACGACCTTTTACCTTTTCTAATGCTTCTTTAAAATCCTTCATTGTCGTTTTGGATCTCTTATTCTTTATAGCCTTCATACCGGCTTCAACGCACAAGGCTCTTAGATCTGCACCTGAAAATCCTTCAGTGTCTCTGGCAAGAACTTTGTAATTGAGACCTTTTACAACAGACATACCTTTTGTATGAATCTTCATTATTTTCATTCTTGCATCTTCCTCTGGCAAAGGAATTCTTATGATTCTATCAAATCTACCTGGCCTTAGTAGTGCTTCATCCAGTATATCTGGTCTATTTGAGGCTGCCATAATTGATACATTTCCTCTAGGTGTGAATCCATCTAGTTCACCTAATAATTGCATTAAAGTTCTTTGAACTTCTCTATCTCCGGTAGTTCCTATATCCATTCTTTTGGCTCCAACAGCATCTAGTTCATCAATGAAAATTATGCTTGGAGATTTCTCTTGAGCCAATTGGAATAATTCTCTGACTAAGCGTGCGCCTTCTCCAATATATTTCTGAACAAGTTCACTACCTATCAACCTAATGAATGTCGCATTGGTTGCGTTTGCAACAGCTTTTGCCATTAATGTTTTTCCAGTTCCGGGTGGTCCTACTAGCAATACACCCTTTGGAGGTTCAACTCCGATCTTTGTAAAACTCTCAGGTTGCAGCATCGGTAGCTCTATAGTACTTCTTAGTTCATCTAGTTCATCAACTAGACCTCCGACATCTTTGTATTTTTCAGAAGGTTTAGTTTCTACTTCAGCACCCATTACGAGAGGATCTTTAGTTGAGGGTAGTGTTTCCAAAACGGCCAAGGTTTGACGATGGAGGGCGACTCTATCTCCCACTTCTAATTTTTCTTTATCAATTCCTTCAGATAGATGAACGACAAAATCAGGACCGCTACTTGATTTTATTCCTACTCTTCCATCTTCCAAGATATCTCTAACAGTACCTATAACTTGTGGAGGTGCCCTTAATCTTGCTAATTCGCCTTTGAGATGAGCATTTTCTCTCTTCATCCTAGAAACATCAATTTCTAATTGTCTTTTTTCACTCTCAAATCTTTCTGTTTCCTCGATTAGCCATTTATCCCAATCTTCACCCCTCTCTGGAGTGGATACATCACCTTCGTTTTCTTCTGGAGCCACTTTTACTCACTAAACATTTAATTGGGTTAGATATATATCGTTTGTGACTTAGTATGGAATGTGAAATGTGTGGGGCAGAATCCGCAATCTTAACTCCTCGTAAAACCTCAGGTTCGGTTCTCCAAGTTTGCAGTAACTGCTCTTCAATGGGTTCTGAACCAACTCATAGAGAATCTATAGGTCACAGAGCATATGTTGCCCAAACACTTGAGAAGAGACAGATGAAAACTAGATATCTGGATATTGAAACTGAAGATGTTCTCGTCAAAAATTATGGAGAATTGGTTAGGAGAGGCAGGGAAAAGTTGAAATTAGATCATGTTTCTCTTGCGAGTAAGATTTCTGAGAAGAAATCAATCATAGCCTCGGTTGAAGCTGGCAATATGAAACCCACCGAGAAATTAATTAAGAAGTTGGAAAATTTCCTTAAAATTAAATTAACTGAAAGTGTTGATTTATCTAGTGATACAGCCACTTCCTCATCAAATCAGTCATTGACTATGGGAGATTTGATTAAGCAAGCTATGGAAAAAGATTGATAAATAGTTGCACAAAATCTATTTGTAGTAACTTTCAAACTAATATCAAATGGGTTTGTTAGGAAGGCAGTTCGGACTTGAGCGTGAAAAGGAAGATTTACTTCTTCTAACTCTCTCAATTCTAACTTTCACGATTTCACTTTTCTCAGGATATATGGAGAATGGTATCGGCCGTTTAATTGCACTTCCTGCATTTGGAATAGAATTTCATTTGATATCAACTCCACTATGGCTTTTCTCAGGTATAGGTTGCTTACTTTGTATGCAGCAGCTTTTCCACAAGATTTGGAGTCACGGTATTTGGTTAATTGGAGTGTATTGGTTGACTGCGTTTGGTACGATAATTCTTTTTGTAATGTTTGATCAAGGTTACGTTTGGTTTTTAGCTAGTATAATACTTATACTTCTTGCAGTGTTTTTGATGTACTGGATGATTTTAGAGATTTACAGTTTGAGATATAGTATTCTAGGTGAGATTCCTGAGGCTGACCGTTCAATAAGTCTCTCAGATTGGTTATTATCAGTCCCCTCCTTCTTTCTTTTTACTTTCATTAGTTATTACTATTACACTAAATGGTACATGGATGAAGAAGGTTGGTTTACGTTCGGTTTTGCTCAGGAAGGATACTTGTTATTTCAATTTGGAGTCTTCTTTTCTGGACTTTACATACTTTACATTCCTCAATCTTTACTAGGCGATTACCTAGAATTCAGTGATTTAGATATTAATACTAGTTACAGTGTTGACAAAGAAAAGGTCGAGCAAAGACTGGTTGATTATTCAAAGAATTTCGATGAAGGTAAAGTTCAGGCAACATTAGTAGACCTTTACAGAATGGCAGATGAAGATCCTGAAGCTTGGTCTCAACTTGGTGAATTTTATGCAGGTTGGAGTGTTGAGGAAATTAAACTGTTTATTACAATGCTCGAAGAGTTATAAGTTTTATTTTTCGAAACACAAAGCGTTATATACGATTTATTTCAGTAAGCATATTAGTGTGAAGTAAATTTACACCATATTCTATGCCTTTTTTGGCATTGGAGAAATATCATGAGCAACAATCTACCAGAATGGACCGCACAGGCTTTTGTGGCCGCAGGAGCAGTTTTCTTATTGATTTCTGCATATTGGATGGGCGTTTACGTCCCTAATGCTAAAGAATTATCTGATGATTTTGAAAGTGAAATCTCTTTTGACGGAGACATGACACTTCTTAATCAAGGAAAATTTGCTACATTGCAAGGAGATTATAATCCAGAAAATGGATTAGATACATTTGCAGCTGCAGACGGTACTAATGCAGTAATCGTTGTCAAGGCAGATTCTTCGGGTAGTGATGATGAAAAGACGTTATACAATTTTAATGCATCAGCATATTCTGATCAAGAAAGAACAAACCGTATTTTAACTTTCTCAGATACGAATAATTATGTTGATAGGACAACTTATGAGACCAAGAGTGCTGATGATGAAGATGCAGAGTTTGCTCATACTGCATGGAATCCTAATAATCTTCCAAAGCAAGAAGATACTATGTTACCAAATCCATTTGTCTCTACACATATGAATACATACAAGTATGTAGGTGAAGAGGAAGTAGATGGAATAGATTGCTACAAATATGAAGTGGATGAGGCTGGATTCCCTTATTCAAGTGCTAGTGTTTTGGCTCTGAAGGATACATTTGATGGAGCTTTACCTGAAGGAGTCGCTGGTCAATCTGCAGGTGAGATGGTTTACAAAGAAACTATTTGGGTTTCTAAGGATACAGGTCAAGTTGCAGACCGTTATCTAGATGTAATTGTTAATTTCGTCCCAGATGCAAGACTTGCAGGTAGTTTCCAAGCTACAGAAAGTCTTGATACTAATATAGTCTACGAAGGAACACTTGACGGGGCTAATATCACTGCTGACAGGAGAACTTTTTCTTCAGGTCCAGTCTTCTCAGGTGTAGATAATGCTACAGGAGAAGCAAGAACCTACATGAATGCTTCAGGCACATTATTTGTATCTGGTGAAGATGATCCGAGAGTTAATTCTACATTTACTATAGATACGCACACGCTACAGGCTCAAGGTCAAGCACCTGACGGAACTTACATAGCCGGTGGTTCAACATTTTTCACAGTTGGCGCTACTTGTACAGATGGTGATGCACATAATTATGCAAACTTGTTCTTGACAACACATGTCAATACTTACACTTGTTTAGAGCAGACTACCATACCAGGTTATCTAATTCCATTAGCTGGTTTAATGGGTAACACACCAGTAAATCATTACCAATCTGTTGAGAATGAGGTATATTATGGAAAATTAGACCAGGATGCAGATGGTATAGTAGATACTCCTACACTTCCAGTATTTGATTCAGAAAATGGATACTGTATGAATCCCGCAGCATGTCCGGATCGTCAATGGTCAAGTCTTATTGCTTACGCATTAACTTTGACAGCTCTCGGTGAGAGTGCTTTGCAGATTCCAATTAATTCTACTTCATCAATGGACCTTCCGGCCTTAGGTAATCTTTCAATGGTTGAGAATGGAACTGCATTAATGGGTAGTCAGTACCATCCTATTGTTCAAGCAGGCTTCACAGATATTGATGCTTACGCAGCAGGTCTTGGTTTAACTAATCCAGATGGTTCTGCAATAACATATGCAAATATGCCATTTGTTATTGATGAAACAGCTTCAGTAGGCTTCCAGCTTCCTCAACTTGGAGGTGAAGATTGTTTGATCGGTTCAAATTTCCATCCTTTGGTTCAGGCAAGCTTGAGTGAAATACCAGGTTACACTGCATTGTGTATTGATACTGAAGGCAATATGACTTTACCAGAAATATGTGGTGTCGTTTCACCTTGTAATTTTACAGACAGTCAGGCTATGTTTGGTTCAGACTTCCATCCATTTTTCCAGGAATCTTTAGCTGAAGTCGAGGGTTATGAAGCAATGCCATTCCATACAGAAGGTGGCATGTCACTTCCATATCCTGGTGATTTGGATTGTCTTTCAGAAGGTAATTGTACAATGGGGTCATCCATAACACATCCACTTGTTATTGGTTTACTACAGCAAGTTATGGTAGGTCTTGGACAAGATGCAAACAATTACGCAACAATCCCTTGGGTTCTATCAGATAATATGACTATACCTGTTCCAGATAATGGAACTTTGTTTGCACAAGGTAAAGCTTTGATGGGGTCAAGTTTCCATCCGTGGGTTGTTACCAGTCCAGTTGATGGTTCCGGTCTTTCTTCATTATCAGCCATGGGTGTTGACTACACAGCTTATCCATGGATGACAATTGATGCAGAGGGCAATAATCTAACTAAAATGTTACCAAATATGACAGAAGGTTTTGCACATTACTTTTGGCTAAAAGATAGCTTGGATGGTTATACAACTAATATGTCAAATGCTTCATTTGGTAATCAATCTAATCCAGCAGATCCAAATTCATGGGATGGTGCAGTAAACGTATGGTGTGATATTTCTAAAATGGATTGGAGCACATACACATGTATTCCAATGTATGAATGGGTTGCCCATCCAATTCCTTTTGCAGTTGATACTTACGTACCATACATAGACTTCTATCATTTACCTAAGACTAGTGTGGCAGATTTACCAGTCATGCTTGATTCTAAGTATCCTTTGATGGAATCTAGCATTTGTCTTTATGCTGGAGGAGATGCAGAGGTCTGTAATCTTGGAGCCCCACTTCCAGTTCTTGCTCCACAAACACTTGACATGTATATGGACTATGAAGAGAATGTATGGTTAGATCCAGTAACTGGTACAGTATTAGACCAAGATTTCAACATAACAGTTTCAATCAAATTTCCATGGGGAACTAAAACTGTAGCTCAATCTATAATTGTAGAATACACAGACGCACAAAAGTTAGCAAGCTCAGGTTCAAGATGGAATACTGAATTTGCTTACACTTATTTCCCAGGCAGTCCTTTGTCAGCAAGTGCAGATACTTCTAAGTTTGTAATAATGACCTTGAAGGGTGGTTACGCAGGCACAGAAAAGACTGAAGCAATCGAGACGATTGAAGACACAACTTCTTCATTAAGAACAGGTGAACAGACCGTACCAACATTATTGATTGGTCTTGCTATGGTTTCTTTGGCTGGCGGATTCTACACTTACTATCAGGGTCAAGGTGGTAGTTTCGGCGGTATGGGCATGGATGAACTTGATGGTGGCGAAGAAGAAGCAGCCCCAAGTATGGCCGTTGCAACTGAAGAAGATACATCAGAGGCAGAGTCTGCAGATGATGATTCCGATGGTGATTCCTCTGAAGATGATTCTGACGGAGATTCATCAGATGATGATTCTGATGATAACTCTGAAGACGAGTAATCAAAAATTAGCAGCATATGAGCATTGTCTCTAGACTGAAGATTTTCACTCAGGAACGTAAACGGCTTCTAACAGGTTTAGCTGTAGCTCTCTTGCTTCTTTTACCCAGCATATGGTTCGGTTTAGGGCATGTAATTGCTAAGCAAGCATTAACTGTACCACACGGTTGCGGTCTTTGGGAATCAAATACTCCTACTAATTGGACTGTAGATGATAATTGGGAATCTTTTGAGCCTTGGGCAGATTCAGATCAGAGAATATCAATGCGTAAAGATTTCAATGCAACTCCATGGCAGTTTGATTCTTATGAAACTATCAATTTTACAAGTAGAGATGATGTTAATCTTGAAGGATGGTATGTAGAGGTTAACGAGACATCACCAGTTGTTATTTTTGTTCATGGAGGTTATGAAAATGGTAAATGTAAACCAGAGATTTTGTTATCAGCTTCTTATTTGGCAAAGAACAATATTAATGTTTTCATGATAGATCTTAGAAATCATGGGAATAGTGAAGTAGTATCAGATTATTTTTACTTGGGTCAAAAAGAATATCTTGATATTTTGGGAGCATATGATTGGTTAATTGAAGTCGAAGGTTATAATCCTAAATCGATAGGAATTGTTAGTATCTCAACTTATTCATTGGCATCAACACTCGCCTTTGATGAATCGGAGATTTCAGCCATGTGGCTAGACAGTGCAATAATTGATTTTCCATTGTTAGTTGGTAATGAACTAGAACGCTTGGGTTTTCCTAGGATGCTGTCTTCACCTGCTATAACCATGGGTGAAAGATTGGTTGGTGTAAATTTAGATGATAAGGTTCCATTAGAAGTTGCATCAAGGGCTGGAGATAGGCCAATGTACCTAGTTCACGGAGATAGTGATGTTAGGATTTCTAATGAGCATTCAAAGATATTTTATGATGAAGCTGTAAAAGCAGATGCAAATGTTACATTATGGCTTGTTGAAGATAGTGCTCACGTTGATGCATTATGGGAATACTCTGAAGATTACGAGTCTAAGATAGTATCCTTCTTTGATAATTCACTAGAAAGAAAAGCTTAATTTTCTTCCATAAAGGGATAATTCCATTCGTGTATCTTTAGATTGTTACGTTTAACAGATCTTGGTGAGATCCATCTTAGAAGATTTAGAGGTCCACCTGCCTTGTCGTTTGTTCCTGATGCCCGTGCACCACCGAAAGGTTGCTGAGCTACTACCGCTCCAGTAGGTTTGTCATTGATATAGAAATTACCGGCTGTAAATCTTAATTTATCATATGCTTTCTGAATATTATCCTCATTACTTGAAAAGATTGAACCTGTAAGAGCATATGGTGAAGCTTTATCACATAATTCCAGCACATTATCGAATTCTTCATCTTTGTACACATAAACAGTCAATACGGGTCCAAATATTTCTTCAACCATAGTCTCAGATTCAGGATTCCTAGTAACGATAACTGTAGGTTCAATGAACCATCCCTTTTCACCGTTGTTATTTCCACCAGCTATTATCTCGCAATCTTTGTCACTTCTAGCTCTATCGACATATCCATTTATTTTGTCAAAAGCTCTTTGATCAATCACCGCAGTCATGAAATTTGTAAAATCATTACAATCCCCCATTTTAATCTTTGAAATTTCTTCTACAAATTCATCACTTATGCTGTTCCACACAGTCTCAGGAACGTAAGCTCTACTAGCTGCAGAGCATTTTTGGCCTTGATATTCAAATGCTCCTCTTAATAATGCTACAATTAGCCCTTTCTGGTCACAGTCCGGGTGAGCTACAACAAAATCTTTGCCACCTGTTTCTCCAACGATTCTCGGATATCCTTTCATATCTGGTAAAGCTGTTGCTATTCGTTGCCATAATCCTTGAAAGACATTAGTAGAACCTGTAAAGTGAACTCCAGCGAAATCGGGCTTTGATAAGGAACAGTCCATAATTTCGCTTCCAGAGCCAGGTAGGAAATTTATTACACCTTTAGGCAAGCCTGCTTCCATCATTAGTTTCATGATCATGTAATTAGAATAGTAGGAATTTCTGCTGGGTTTCCAAAGAGAAGTACAACCGACTAGTGCTGGTGCGCTTGGCAAATTCCCAGCAATACTTGTAAAATTAAAAGGAGTAATTGCTACAATGAATCCTTCAAGAGGCCTAATTTCAGTTGTATTTACAGTTCCTTCTGGAGAGACTAATGGTTGAAATTGGTCGTGGAAATTTCTTGCATAATATGCATTAAATCTCCAAAAATCAATTAACTCGCATGCAGCGTCGATTTCAGCTTGGAATACCGTTTTGCTCTGGTTTAGCATAGTAGAGGCATTAATTTTCATTCGCCATTCTCCAGCCAATAAGTCAGCACATTTCTCAAATATTTGTGCCCTTTTTTCCATACCCATTTCAATCCACATTTCTTGAGATTCTATAGCTGCGTCGCACGCTTGTTCAATAGTATTTTTGTCAGCTAAGTGAACATTAGCAAGTATATGTGAATGATTATGTGGAATAACTTGTGTTACTGTGTTGTTTGTGTATACTTCTTTTCCATTAACTATACAAGGTATTTCGATAACTTCAGACATTTGCCTTTCAATTTCTATCTTAAGTTCCTTCTTTTCTTTACTACCTGGACCATAATTTAGTATGGGTTCATTATCTGGATGATTCTCCATATTCTATTAGATAAACTATGATTAATACCATTATGTTCAGTAAGGCATAAGTATTCGATTCTAGATATAATGTCATGGCCCCTATGGAAATGCGAGATAAGGATCCGTTTGCTAGTTCTGATGCGGAGCCTAAGGACAATATCTCTGCTGGAGGATTCGTCTTTAGAGCTGCTCTGAGATATCTAAAAATATTTATTATATTTTATGGATTTGCCGCAATTGTCTATTATTTTGTATTCGGAAAAATACCAGGCCTTCCGATATAATTTCTGCACAGATTACTGCACCCCCGTCACAAATTAACTTTCGTATAAATCTGAAGAATCATATATATTGTCAAATATTAGTTTAGCAAGTCTAGCTAGTTCAGGTTGATTCATCCACATGCCCAACAACATGTTATCTGATTCAGGTACGTCTAGCCCACCTACACAGAATTCATTATTATCAACAAGAACAATACCTGCAGCAGGCATTGATTCAGCAAGTCTAATTTCGAAATAACCTTCAAGTCTAGATAAATCTATACTACTATTTTTGTTTGGGAAGAGCATTCTTACTTTAACATCACGTCCACTCGCATCTGAAAATGCACGACACAAGCTTCGAGGCATTTCTGAAGGTAAAATTGAGGCGATTACATCAATCGATTCATTTGCTCTTTCACACATAGATACTACTTGTGTAAATATTTCCATGTCTTTCACAGTTAATGTTTCAAGATAATCTACAGGTTTAGATTGGAATAAAGGTGCCAAATCACTATCAACTAATTTTGCAGCATCAGCTATTTCATTAGTTTTTCTTTTAGAAATTTCAGTAGGGTCAACTGGATAGTATGTTTTTGGATGTTTACTACCTTCTGTAACGATTCCATCAGCAAGTAGGTTATCTATGACACCATAAATTTTGGCTCTAGAAAAATTTATAGATCTACTAATTTTACCAACTGTAGATTCTTTCGAAACAAGAAGAACATGATAAATTCTGGCTTCATCATCGGAGAGTCCTAATTGCCTCAGTATTTTTATCTGCTTTTCAGACTGAGACTTTTGTTCTTGGGACTGGTTGGCCATGTGTGTAATTTATACTTGAGGTATATAAATGTTTCATAAAATCAATAAAGCTCATTAATTTTATATATCGCTACCACTTTATTAGAGGACATGACAGATGTAGTAATATGCGGTTTTTCACGTTCACCTTTTACACCAGCTCATAAGGGAGGTCTTAGCAAAATTAGGCCTGATGATTTAGCAGCTCAAGTAGTTAAAGGATTAATAGAAAAAACGGGAATAAAGAAAGAAGATGTTGAAGATTTGATTTTAGGATGTGCTTTTCCTGAGGGAGAGCAAGGAATGAATTTAGCACGTAATGTTGTTTTCTTGTCTGGATTGCCAAACAGTGTCGGAGGCGTTACTGTCAATAGGTTTTGTGCTTCCTCAATGCAGGCTATACATCAAGCCGCAGGTTCGATAATATCAGGATCTGGAGATGTTTTCATAGCTGCAGGTGTTGAATCTATGTCAAGAGTACCAATGGGAGGCTTCAATCCTATGATGAATCCTTCTTTGGTTGATCTTGATGCTTACATTGGTATGGGCCATACAGCTGAGAAATTAGCAAAGAAATATTCTATACCCAGAGAAAGGCAGGAAGAGATGGCCTTGTCTAGTCACCAAAAGGCAGGGGAAGCAATTTCAAACAATTCATTTGATGAAGAGATTGTTTCTATAGGGAATATAAGCCAAGATGGTTGCGTAAGATCAGATACAAATCTTGAATCTATGGCTAAATTAAAACCAGCTTTTGACAAAGAAGGAGTAGTAACTGCAGCCACTTCTTCACCGCTTACTGATGGGGCTGCAGCAGTATTAGTATGTTCAGAGAAATATGCTAAAGATAATAATCTAAATATTATGGCATACATTAGGGGAATGGCAATTTCAGGTTGTGATCCAGATATAATGGGCATAGGTCCGGTTTTGTCTTCAATGAAGGCACTAGATAGGGCTGGTCTGAAACTCAGTGATATGGATTTTATTGAGATGAACGAGGCCTTTGCAGCTCAGAGCCTCGCTTGTATTGATGAATTGGGAGTTGATATGAATAAACTCAATGTTCACGGGGGTGCTATAGCAATGGGACATCCTTTGGGAGCAAGTGGAGCTAGGATAACAGGAAAGGCAGCATCTTTACTACACGATTCAGACAAAAAATATGCACTTTCAACTATGTGTGTTGGAGGCGGTCAAGGTTGTGCTACAGTATTGGAAAGAGCTAAATGAAAATTGAAAAAGTTGCAGTAATTGGCGCCGGCGTTATGGGTAGTGGTATTGCAGCTCATGTTGCTAACGCAGGGTTTCCAGTTACATTACTAGATATTGTACCTAAAGGTGCAAAAAATAGAAGTGTTATAGCTGAAACCGCAGTAAATAATATGCTTAAGCCAGTTAAATTAGGTAGTCCGACTCCTTTGATGCACAAGGATAATGCTAATCTTATAGAAACTGGTAATTTAGAAGATAATTTAGAATTGATAGCTGATGCAGATTTAATTATTGAGGTTGTTCTTGAAAGACTTGATATCAAGCATGATGTTTTCAAAAAGATAGATAGCGTTAGAAAGAAGGATTCGATTGTCACATCTAATACTTCAACTATTCCAAGAGAATTATTGGTTGATGGCATGAGTAAATCATTTGCCTCAGACTTTCTAATTACACATTTTTTCAATCCGCCAAGGTATCTCAGGTTGTTAGAGATTGTCTCAGGAAAGGAAGTAAATGAGGAAAAAATAAATCTTGTAGCAAATTTTTGTGATGTTCAACTTGGAAAGGAGGTTGTCCAGTGTAATGATACTCCAGGTTTTATTGGAAATAGAATTGGAACTTATTGGACCTTGATTGGAATGATTGAAGCTGTAAAATTGGGTTTAACC
>CETU01142227.1_pt1 | contig 14413 bp, 22 predicted proteins | sample 356531 | NCBI WGS metagenome assembly CETU01 (sample SAMEA2623488, study PRJEB7988) | marine metagenome | isolation source: saline water (ENVO:00002010), including
CGTCTGTCTCACTTCCACGCCAATGAAAATTGCACACCATAATGGTAGCAATCACCAATCCTACAATTGTGTGTAGCATCTGTGAACCTAACAGTCACTTTGTCACTCTTGGTCTTTGGTTCGGTTCTATGGCCTTACGGCCGTCAACGTTCTTCTTTGATTTCACCAAGAGACTTGGCGACTTCAGGCAAGACTACGTCACAGTCCTTGCCACGGAAGTCGTCGACTTCCGCAATGATTTCTCCATCGTCGTCGATGGGTACGAGCACTTCGAATGTTTGAGTGTCGTCTACGACAGGCTCAAACGGCCACTCCGGTGCCTCCACATCGGAAGGCAAGTGAGTGTAGCGTTCTGATTGCCAATAGTCGTAAATGTCCTCACGGCATTCGCCGCAAACCATTACGAAGTGTTGCTCGTCATCAATCATGTGGAACTGAAAACTTTCAGTAGCCCCACACTTAGGACAGGCGAACTTCACCGTGTCCCATTTCGCCCCGTTGGGGCGCACTATCGTGTCTTTAGTAGACATCTATGAATCTCACGTTTGTGTTGTATCATTTAAGATTTGATTCGATTCTATGGGCCTATTGGCCCGTTTGTTCTTCTTACGAAGAAATTGATTCGTCGAAGTTGACGAGGTTGGTGAGTCGAGAGGTGTTGATACCTTCGGAACCAAGAGCGCTCAAGCGCGTCATCAAACCGGCCATTGCTGGCTGGTGTAGTTCCTCGTGTACGTTGACACCTTCAACGTAGTCACCACCACAGTAGAACTCGAGAGCCTTCTGTGTCTCGGCTTTCTTCTTTTCGAGCCTTGCCGTCTGACGGTCGATAGCCTCTTGGTCATCGGTCTTCATCATGTTGACGGTTCGTAGGACTTCCTTGTTGTAATCGCCCATAATTCGGTTGATTTCAAAGGTCATCGCTTCTTGCAGTTCAGCACGCTGTGAATCGTCGTCGATGTAACCCATAATGGTCATCTGACAACGTGAACGGTGCATTCTTTGCAGTTGCTCAGTAAGAGACTGTTCAGTCTCTTGATTCTGTTCTTCTTCCTCGGATTCAACTCCGGGGAGGTTCTCGTTTTGTAGTTGGATTGTTTGCTGTTGGACAGCCTCTCCTCCAAACCAACGAATCAATTCGTTGAGAGCGTCGAGTTCGTCAAGGTAAGCAGGCGCAGTACGCTTGCCTTCCCCGTCGAGTAGTTCGTCTCCCTTTCGCGCATCGGGCACCACGAAAGCACCACGAATGGCCGTGAAAGGAATTGCGTTGAAACGATTCAGCAGAAGTTGGCGGACCTTGTCTCGCCACACACGATTGTCAATCGTGTGGATTTCCTGCTTGTAGCGGCTCACAATGAGTTCTCTCGCTTGCGCGTAGTACGAAGTGTCGTGGATGTCACCCTCGACGTAAGGTTCGATTTCGATGTTACCCGAACCGTCCTTTTCGTTCTCAAGAACTTCTTGCTCTGACTCAGTCAGGGCGTCGTGTCCTTCCCAAGCACGCTTGACGTACGCAAGATGGTACGCTCGTGCTTCGGGGTCTCCGGAACCAGCCACGTATGAAACGCGGTACAAGTTTCGGGTTTCCGTGTGTTCAACGCCGTTGACTTTACCTGTCTCGATGCGCTGGATAACGTAGTCGTTAACCATCTTTTTGCATCGGTACATTACCCGGCATCTCAAACTGTCCCACGCGATAGGGTGATTCATAGGAACGGATTCCCAAGCGGTCGAGGTCTCAATAGCCCTGCGAGCCCACTTGAAAGCATTGCGACCGAAACGAGGAGTCGGGATGAAATCCCGAGGAAGACCTCGATTCTGCGCACGCTCTACCATTTCCCTATATGTCACCGTGAATGACGTATTTTTCTTCTCCATGAAGCGGTACGTCACCATATGTCCCAGCATGGGTAGGGTTGTGTTCCGACTGTTCGGAGACACATATCCGGACCCAATATCGTTGGTGTCCGTACTGTTGTTGTCATTCTCAGACATCTATGGCCACTTGGCCTTAAATGCGCCGTAGGGCGCTCGACTGTTGTTTGAACTTCGAGGTTCGAACATTACTTCCGGAGCCGACCGCCTTTGTCATGCGTGTCATGCTCCCTGACATTTCTGTCAACAGCATCGTATCGAAAGCAAGGTCGCCTTCCACGATGTATCGCCCCTTTGTTAGTCGAAGAGTGTCTTTGTTTCTTTGAAACACAGAATCCTCCATTATGTCGACAACCGGAGTGGCATACCCCGGGACGATGTTTGTTGCGAGATTGTCTCCTGACAACTTGGTAGCCGCAGGTCCAATCCGAGTGAATCTAACTTGTCCGAACTGTAACCGAGTTACAGCGTTGGGTAGATTCTTCATCTGTTCTTTTCTTTGTTCATTTAGACTTCGTCCATATCCTTGGTAGTTGAACAGCCCGTCTGTGCGTTCAATCAGTAGAGAATTATTCCTACTGATTTCATGCAAACAATGACTTTCTTGCGACGTTAAATCGTGCAATAGTACTGCCTGTTGAGGTGTTGCCTGTTTCATCATCACCTTGCCGCTTAGAAGCGTCAACTCATACCACACTTTGAATGTCATTCCCGAGTATTGAAACTCAAATTGAACGAATCCAATAATGGTGTGGTTTTCGGACACAGGGGGTAAAGTGTTCCTGACGGACTTGGTGATGCGCGGCACCACCTCTTTTTCCGACACAGAATTACCTCTCTGTATTTTCCCGTCCATGACACCGAAGTCGATGCGAAAGTCACCAAGATTGGCGCCAGCCAATTTGACAAAGTTCGCCCGTCGAATGATACACTTCCAATCAGGAAGTGTCTTTGACCCGTTAAACCCGCCAACAAAGTGAGCAGTATGCCTGATTGTGCTACTGTACCTGTTTTCAGATTCAACGGTCCACCATCCACCTTTGGATAGTTTGTTACTCATGCTATGGTCGTATAGTCGACCGTTTATATGCTCATCCACGGTTGCGGAAAAAGCGTTGCCACAGACCGGTGATGGTCCGTGAAATGTCCTTGCCCTTCTGTGCACCAGCGGGTAGGACCTTGACATTCACGACAGGGTCGTTGAAAGGAGTTCCGTCCGGCTTGTCGCCTGTGCGGCGTCGGTCATTGACCCACAGTTGCACACGGTCTCCCTTGCGTAGCACAGTCTCTTCTCGGACGGTGCCTTCGAGGTAGCGGACGTTGTTCCCGAAGGAAAGTCCGTTGACCTCATCTTGATTGCCATCTTGTGACATCTATGAGGCGTACGCCTCGTTATTTTTCCTTGACAACGGCCATTTCATACCCGTCACCGAAACCGATGGCGAGAGAGACCGTGCCCATGATTGGGTCTGGTGTTGTTTTGAATGTGGTTCTACCTCCCGAGTGCTCGTTTCTGTGTATGTAGAACTTCGAAACGATTTGGGGTACTACATGGGAGGTTTTTCCAATGTAGGCGGTCATACCGAGTTGTTCAACCAATGTTTGGATTGTTACCTGTTCCATTTCAAGGAACACGTAATACAACTCATCCTCGTGATTCGCGTAGTAGTCAGGAAAGGGTTTCCATTTCCAATCAACGCGATAGCACGCAATACCGTGGTGTGCAAGTGGCTCTGTGTCCTCCCAAGAGAAACGAACCTTTGCACAATTGTACACATTCTCAAGCATCAACCCTCTATCGAGGAGCATGTTTTCAAACGCATTGCGCTCAGTCGGAAAACCGACAAGCGTTGGTGCGTCAATGCCCCCTCTTGGGTTGATGTTTTCGGATGACTGTCGGTATTTGAACCAAGAACGGTCAACCATTGTTTTCGAACACTCCTTCCATTATCGCAGAGAAGAGGTGTTCAAAGACACACTCTTCTGTGTTTTCGGAAAGACCTCCTTCTTGTGCAAGGAAGCCGATGCTGAGTCCGCTGGGACTGAGCGTCGGAAGGTGATTAGCCATAACGGATAGAGAGTCTTTCAATGCCTTGTGGTAGACAGATTGTACTGTCGGCCCGTAAGGTCCTTCTGCAATTTGCGAAAGAAGGTAAAACTTGATTCCTCCATAGTCCATCATCATGCGCTGAAAGTGGTCTACGACACTACCTTTCAGTTCATAATTGCCTTCATTGTTATTCACAAGGTCCGTGTTATTGAGTCTTGTGAACCTTCTAACAAACGGGACAAGACCAGCAATAAATGGTTGGTCTGAATGTACACGTTGTTCAATAAGGCTTCCGACGTCTCTTAGGGTATCCAATATCTCCCCGCGGACATCATTTGAAATAGCGGTTTCAACATTTGAAATCGCCGAAAAGACCGAGGGAAAAGAGAACAGCATATTGAAACGCTGGTCCCATTCCTTCAATTGGTCTTCACTCCACGTGTGTGGGGTGTATTTTTCCATCTATGGGGACTAATTCCCCGTGTAGACCCCGAGACGCTTTGCAATCTCGAGTTCATCCTCGCTCGGCATTTCGCCTTTGCGAGCCTTATGGTTGCAATATCCTGCAAACCACTTCTTCACCGTTTCAAGTTCTTTTGGTGTCATGTCGTCTCCTCCAAGCAAGTCTCCAATGGACGTCCAACTTTTTGTTGGTTCACCCAAAGGCTCGTATGTTCCACTAAACCTCGTTTTCGGTACGGGGTCGGTAAGTGGTGAGCCTTTTTGGTAGTCTCTCCTCCAAAGTCGGCGAATAATGACGCCGTTATCGAGGATTGCAGAATAACCGCCAAGAAGGCGGTTGTTTGCAGTTCCGAGCACATTATGTTGCTCGTCTTTCTTTGGAATATTTTTCTTCGGGAAGTGGTATTCCCACGATTCTACTTGCCAATTCCTTTCGATTACGTCTTTCACATGTGATTCAGTAATCGCTATTGATTCAGGTTTGTTTGTAGATTTCCACGAAGTAGTACGTCCAATGTACTTGCCTTTGTAGCGTTGTGCAAGTGGCGTGAACTTTTGTTCAAGTTCACCACTCTGCGGGTTGTAGTACGCCACACCGATGTTCGATGCGCGTGCAGAAATGACTGCAAATGAAGGAGTTTTCTTTTTCCTCCACGCAGTAATGTTCTTTACAATCTCCCACCCAACGTCATCACGAACTGCCCACGTATGGCACACTTCGTTGACATCAATCACCGCCGGTAAATGTCCCATAGAATCGACAGGCATATTGCCTTTCGAATGAGTATGGGATTGGTTACCAAAATAGTACTGTGTTTCTCCATTTGGTTGAATCACAGTAGCAAATGTAAGAATTGGAACGTTAGTGTTCCAATGTGCTGTTGCGTTTCGGACAAACATTGGAGAAAGATGCCCCCGGATACAACTCCGAGGAATATACACCTTTGACACCAAGTGTTCCGAATATGCAACGGCCCATACATCTACCCCGTCAGAGTAGATGTATGACTCGGTTCCTGCTTTATGCAGGTGAAGAAAAACGCCTTCCCAGACGCTGTAAGGTATGTCGATGTGCGTGAAGAGAACCTTCGACGCACCTTCGTACTCTACCCAATTCGATTCAATTTGTTGAATTGTCATCTGTGAACCATCTTACTATTTGCAATTCTCCCATTTTATTTGGTTCTATGAGCGTTCACCACACTTGCAATTTCCCGTTGTATGTTTTGCTCTATGGAGTAGTCACTCCGTATGTTCTTCAAGGAAAGCCTTGGCCTCGGCGATTTTCGCCTTCTCGGAAGACTTACCTTTCTTCCTGTTCTTGTTCTTCAAGTCCTTACGCTTGTCTTCCACTTGTTTGATTGTGGTTCCATGCAAGAATGCTTGAATCTCTTCCACCGTCGTCGCAATGCGTTCGAGGGCTTCCGCCTGTCGGGTTTGAACCTCGACAAGTTGTTTGACATCTTTGAGAGCGTTGATTTGCGCCCTCATTGTGTCCATCTCAATTACTGTATGAGCCATCTGTGAACCATTCTAAGCACATGTAATACTGCATTTATGATTCGGTCCTATGAGGCATCAAGCCTCGGTTTTGGGAACATATTCACCCTTGTCAGCGTCCCAAACTTTACCCTTCGGTGGTCGACCGCGAGGTCGAACGTTACCCTTGGTAGTGTTTGTTTGCATCCCGTCAGGGAAGAAACGCTTGTCATTGTCTCCACGCCGCATTGCGATGCGAACGTTCAACGCCTTTTGAGTTCGCTTAACGCCCGTAAGCGCGTAGAACTCATCAGCAATTTCGTTTGACTTGGCCGGGAATGTGATTTTCCCGGTTTCATTGTGGTAGTCGTGTAGCAACTTTGACAAGTAGTCAAGTTGCTCTTCTGTCCACGACATTGTTCCCATAGAGGTCCTCTTCGGCTTCGCCTTAGATTTCTTCTTTGGTGCAGTCTCCGGTTCAGGCATTACAGCCTGTACCTTTTCGACTGCAACTGTTGCATCGGTAATAGAAGCGAGTGCCTTTAGCAATTTCATTGCCTGCTCTCCTTCCAGCGAGATTGATATGTCGATTTTACTCGTCATTGGCCATCATTCTCCCGATTCATCGCATCAGCCATAACAGATTCGATGTGTTCAGTAATGCTCTTCACGGCGCCAGCCATGTGCTCGTAATTGAGTAAAGCATGTCGAACATACGCTGAGAACTTCATCCCAGCCGCATCTGCTCTTTGTTGAATCAAAACTCTGTCTGACTCAGAGAGGCGAATGGTGGTAGCCACCGACTTTTCGCCCTGCTTTAATGGATTCATGCCCATCTGTGAACCATACGCATGAGTTGTAATTCTCCAACATTGATTCGGTTCTATGAGGCTCAAGCCTCGTTGTCTTGCAAGCAATCCTCCTCGATTTCAGTTCGAGAAGGCCACTTTGCATCCGTAAGAACGACGAGGTACTCCAAACCTGAGTTGGACCCTCCAAGCATAAACTCCGGAGAGTTCGCGTGTGCGTAAATCGCACGGAGGACCTTGTTGGTCATGGTTAGAACGTCCTGATGTTTGACATCGTTTCCGTTCTCGTACCTTTCAGTAATTCTGTTGATTGTGTCCAATGCGATGGTAAAGGAGTGGTACATCCCCGCCTTTCGGTTCGGGATGTTATTCCACACTTCAAGAAAAATGTTGTACTCTGAAAAGTCAAATTGTCTTGGCGCTTCGCTTTGCACCCTTTCACTTTGAGCCTTCCAATATGCCTCATATTCCTTCTCAAAAGAAGTAATGAGTGCACGAGCAGTTCTCTTTGCAAGACCAAGTCCGGTCTCTTCATTCCAATTCATCTGCATAATGCGAAGTAGTTCTTCGTCATCAGCATCAATGAACTCGCCAACAGTATTGACTTCGTGTTCCTTTAGCAGACCGACACGAACCGCCGTCAACGCGCCCATGATGTCTTCAAGTTCGGGCTGTCGGGGTTCTTTCGATGTAGAGATTCCTCGCGGACTGTATACAGGGTCTTTCGACCGGTCCACCGTAGTTTTCCGGCCACGACGTCGAGTTCGACCTATTCGAGTTGGTCGAATCATTCGAGCGCGTCCGCGCCCGGGGGTCGTTTTTGGCGACTCGGCAACAGCCTCGTCCTGATTCTCTTCCTCCTGCTCTTCTTCCTCGGGTTCAACTTCAAGTTCAACCTCCGGTTCTTCAACGATTTCGGGTTCGGGCGTCTCTTCAACGACTTCGATTGTTTCCTCAACAATCTCCGGTTCCTCAATCTCGATTTGTTCTTGAACAGGTTCGACAATTTCAATGTCGTCTGCAATGGCAGTAACAGTCTCGTCACCACCAGCAAGGATGTAAGCGATTTCCTCAAGAGTGAGGTCGCTATCATCCAACGTAATTCGAACGTTAATTCTCATCTGTGAACCATACGAGCAAGATAGATTTCGTGTGCATTGGTTCGGTTCTATGCTCTTTAAGAGAGCGGGTCGTCAACACCGGGGGTACCGATGGTCCACTTGAGGGTCTTGATGACTCCTTCAAGTGCTTTGCAATTCCTTGCAGCGTCTTTCATGACCTGACGGTCATTCCGCCCCTTTGCCTTCTCGAAGCGAGAAAGCCAAGTGTTACGCATGTGAATTGCTTGATTGAGCATCTCCTCAATCTCGTCCCACGTACGGTCATACGAGGGTGTTTTGTGTCCGGTTTTAGACATCATCTGTGCCACGTAATCGGTGGCGGTATCCTTCTGTTTATCAGGGTATCTGTGAACCATACCGTAACCTTGCAGTACAATGTTGTTGATTCGGTTCTATGAGCATTCTGGGGTTATGCAATACCCGTGAATTGATGTGCTCTATGAGGCTCAAGCCTCGTCATACAGCGTTTGCTGCCCGTCGTCAGACGGCTTACCCATGAGAAGTACAACCTCGTCGAATCCGAGGTGTTTGCCTTCGCTATCGGTAATCTCGAAATCCTGAATGCGGACTCCGTGTTTGTGGAGAAACGAACGCAAGTCTGCATACGTTTCGAAAACGAGTGTGGCCTTCCACACACGCTGTGCTGTCTTATCGTCAGACATCTATGACGCTCAAGCGTCGTCCATGAGGTTCATGATTTTCGTTCGGACTTCTCTCAAGTCTTCGATTACTTGGATGTAGTCCAAAAACCGAATACCAGCGCGTCCTTCGATTCGCCCGTAACGAATCGTTTCGGCAATAACGTAGATTGCCAAGTCGTCGATTTCTTCTAAGCCCATTTCGAGCCAAGAGTCTGTTTTTGTTCCCCATTGGGTTGTGTCATCATTGACACGAACACCATGGCCGTATGTCTCAAGGCCAATGGCAAGTCTGCTCTTGATTGCATCCTCGAAAGGATACCATACATTGGCAGCACCGATGATGTCGTTGTTATCATCCATCTGTGAACCATTCAGACGACCTGCATTACTTCTGCCGTGTTTTGGTTCTATGAGCATTCTGGGATTATGCAATACCCGAGAGTTGATGTGCTCTATGAGGCTCAAGCCTCGTGGTCTGTTAGACCATACACATTTGTGTCATAGTTACCACCAATTATGGACCGCTTTCTTACGACTTCTATGAGCCTAAAGTCGGGTCTCTTTGACAAGTAATTGCCAAGTTGATTGGTGGTAGGTGCCCACTTGTACCTCATTGAGAGGTGTTCTTCGATTTCTCCGATACTCAAAGGTCCCATTTCACGCAAGAGTTTCTTAATCCTCTTGACATGCAGGTCCCCTCTACTTCTCTTTCTTCGAAGTCTGTGGGTTTGTTCAGGCATTGTATCCATCTGTGAACCACTCCCCCTTCAATGCAATTCTTGATGTGTGATTCGGTTCTATGAGACTTACGCCTCGTTTTCGACAATCCATACTGTATTGTCGTGCTCGACGATACGCCGAACGCTTGGCCGGTACACGACCACCCAAGCGGTGTCACAATCCCTGCATTTGCAGATTTGTGTTACATTACTGCCTTCCCCAAGTAACTCAGAAAAATAGTTGTGAGAGTCACACTCGGGGCAGGCCATATGCCGATTTTGCTTTCTTGTTGCAAGCATCTGTGAACCATTCCACCATGTTGTATTTCGCCTCATATGATTCGGTTCTGTGAGCACTTCCGAGTGATTGCATTACTATGGGGATGCCTGTGCTCTATGAGGCCCTTGCCCCTACATTGCTCCAATGCGAGTAAGAATACCCGACAGTTGGATTGGCTCGTTCTTCAACGGCGTGGAGACTTCTTCGATTGATTCTTCAACGTCTCCCTCACCAATGTTCGTGTAGCCTTTACGATACTTCTCTCTCAACTTGTTCTCTATGAACTTGCGAGCGCCCGTATCCGAATGACAATACCTTGAGGTATGCCTTGCTGTGCCGCTTCTCCCGTAACCGGGAAGACGGCCATACACGATGTCGACGTGATGCGACCCATCGTAGTACGACATTTGGTAGTACTTGTGGGCGTTCTTTGTGTCATCGTGACATTCCAACCTTATGGTTGACATCTGTGAACCTATCCATTTTCATGTAATTCTCCGAGCATTGATTCGGTTCTATGGACCCAAAGGGCCCGGGTTCAACCATACGAAGGGTCGAAAGTCTCAGCGTTGGCGCTGTCTTCTTCCTCTTCCTTCGCGTCGTTGAGCATGATGGTTTCATCGTCGACGTCAATGCGAACTACAAGCCCACTCCAATCAAGACCAAGCACCTTCGGTCGCAGAGCGCCGATGTCCTTTCCGTCCTTCATGTTGTTACGAGCAATTGCAGTAACAAGGGTTTGTGCAGCGTCCGCCATGAACGCGCCGATGAACCCCTTCATGTCGTCGATTGCCGCATGTAGACTTTCACGAGCAGCGTCGAACGCCTCGTCTTCCGTCATGCGGTGTAAAATCATGTTCTTCCGTTGTAGAAACACACCAATGGCGTTCTTCATACGGTCGTCTTTCATCAGTTCCTCAATAGGGTTCCATTCACCTTGAATCATTTTCTGATTCATTCCATCCTTGTCAGAATAGAGTGCGTCAATGTCTTGTACCAAGTTTTGGTACAAATCCGTGAACTCCTCAAACACCGTAGACGGTGTAGTGTTCCTGATGTCCTTACGGACGACGTAGCCACTTTTGGCAACGTCAACTTCCGCGAGGTAGTCATCTCCGGCCTTCTTGTAGGCACGGTAGATAGCGAGGGCTGTAAGACACTCGTGTGTCCGCAGCGCCCTCTTGTCGTCATTCCAAATGACTCTCATGCTATGGTCAATTGCATGACCGTTTATGAACCCTCAACGAGTTCTCTTGTCGTCAGGATTCCAAAGTGGACGTGCAAGGAAGTCAAGGTGGTGGTTAAACACCCTCTTGCCATCTACATTCACGCTGAAACTCCCGCCACCCGTCATACCGAACTCAGGATTGTTTCCTTCAATTTCTTCGGTGTTTGGTGCGTAAGTCTCGTCCCACTCTTCCTGCGAGACAATCCTACTGCTTGCTAACTTGGGACTGTTCGACTTCCACTTTACGTGAAATGTCTTGTCCACTCCAAGCATTTTAGCATGGTTAGTAGGAGCCTTGCGAAGCAGTATGTCTGCTTCCTTGGTCTTCCAAGAATGGTAATCCTCTACGGTGTAGGGGATTACGAGGCCGGTCATTTGACCGGTACTGATGTGCAATACGCATACCATCTATGACGCCTATGCGTCTTTTTTTGAGAGTGTCTCTTTCGTGTACATTCCCATCGCATCCCAATCTTCAGGTAGCGTAAGACCAAGCCCCGGGTCGCGCATTCTTCGTACGCTCGCGGTGGTCCCGTTTTCTTCTGCAATCTTGGTAGCGATTGCTTGTAGTGCTTCGACGTCTCCGTCTTCGAAGGCGCATCTCGAACCACTTGCATCAATCCATTGGTAGTCTTTTGCCGCCGCATTCATGATTTTGTTGCGTATCTCAAGGTTGAACTCTCCGAAGGGTTCAACTTGCAAAAGCAGTACAAATGGTACTTCATCAGATTCATCTGACATCTGCGGGCCTTTCGTTATACATGTATCACGCCAACTTTGGTTCGGCCCAAAAAAAAACATGACACAACGATAGCCGTTCAGCATCGCCGTGTCACGCAAGTTTCTGTGGAAGGACGGGAACAAGGGATGGGATGCACTCGAAAACGAGGGCTCTCTGATTCCCGTCCAACCTATGGTCCTTTTGGACCGTGTGTTTTGCTCAAGCAAATCCACGTGCCGCCTTGAAAGACGTAACCGGATTTTCATCCGAGTTGGTGGTGTTCGCTTGTCGCATGGTTCCGTTTCCGACGAACTCACGCATTGCTTCAATTTCAGCCTTCTTCGTTTCCGAGGTTGGCTTCATTTCGCTGAAGACGGTCTTGAGGTCGTCAATGGTGACTGCTCTCTTTCCGTCGTCGAATGCAATGTCCATCGCTTCTTCGATTGCTTGCTCGATGTTCCTACCGCTGTAACCGTCAGACATCTTCACGATTTGAGCCATGTCGGCTTCATCGTTCACAATGTCCTCGAGGCCGTTAACGCCTCCGGCATTCAAGGTCAGATGGATGTTCGCGATACTCTCGCGCTCATCTGCACTTGGTAGGTCCACGAACCATCGACCTTCAAATCGGTCAATCAGTTCGGGAGGGAACTTGTTCATCTGATTCGCGGTGAAGATGAAGAATACTCCTGCCTCGTTGTCCTGCATGAATGATAGGAACTGCGCCATAACAGCGTCGTGTGCTCCTCCATCACGCACGGAGTCTTGAGACCCGAGCAATTTCTCTGCTTCGTCGACGAACACGATACAGGGGCCGTTAGCCTCTGCCATGTCGAGCAACTTCTGAGTCTTCTCTTCGGATTCACCCACCAAAGACCCCTTGAGGTCAGGCGCGCGAACCGCGATGATGTTCATACCCCACTCCTTAGCCGTAGCCTTGGCAAGTAGGGACTTCCCACAACCGGGCACACCAGCGAGTAGCATCCCACGCGGGTAGCGTCGGAAACCGTACTCGAAAGCGGCATCGGTGAAACGACTCTTACGTCGTCGTGCCCACGTCTTGAGCGGTTCAAGACCGCCGACCTCGTCAAAGGTCACTCGTGGGGTGATTAGCCGGAACCCGGCTTGTTCAACCAATTTTGCCTTCTCACGGAGAAGGTATTCCGGATTCATGGTATTCTCAAGTGCGAGATTCATGCTCATCAGGTTTTCAAATTGGATGAATGTAAGGCCCGCGCCGGCATCGGCAATGTCTTCGAGTTGAGAGTCGGTCAATGAGACCGCTTCAGGGTAGCGCTCCGCCAAATCAGGCTTTGCTGCAATACCATCTCGAATCATGTGTGCCAATTCCAATCGGCGTTCCTTATTCGGTGTGTCAATTTTGACGCGGTGGACGTGGTTGTCCAACTCAGCAGGGATGTTCCACTTCGTAGAGTGGGCAACCACAATCTGCTTGAGTTCAGCGTGTCCGACAATAGTCTCCGAAAGACGGAGAGTGAAGTCCACAAGTCCTTCCATCTCACCAACTTCGCCCGGAATACGACCTTGGGTCGGATTCAGGAAGTAGTGGTAATCACGAAGGATGAAGATTGCAGGTCCCTGTTCACGGGAGTTCCAATCTTCGATGTACTTCAAAACACCCTCAGCGACTCCGTACTCATCATCCATTTGAATGGTGTCACGGGCCTTTTGGGGTGCTGCAAAATTGAGGTCAGGGTCGTCAGGACCGGTGACCGTCTCAATTACAGTCGAACGCTTGCTGGGGTCAGGGTGATTATCCATACGATACAAATTGTATTCGCGGAGCCCTTCGCTCATGCGCCAAACAAACACTCTCGCTTTCTTGCCGTTAGCGGTCCTTTGGTTAGGGACCCCGACAAGGGCGAATGTGCACGCTTCTCGAATGACTGTGTCAATCTCAGAGGTGCGTACGGCGGTCATAGGTACGAACGCCGACATAGTCGCGTTTAGCGACAACTGAAAGTTCTTGGCTTCCATCTATGGTCGACAAATGTCGACCTGATATAAATCGAGGGGTGCTTCGACTCGAGGCGGTGGGCCGCTCCGTCATACGCTTGGTTGCGCATCCTCGGGGTCACGAGGCGACGGTGCTGAAACAGCCCTCCCAAAACGAATACATTTCCATTCCATTATAGACAATAAGTGGTCAACCGCATCAAGTTCTGATTGCGATGTTTGCAACTAATTGTGGTAAGTTCAGAGAAACGTGTTCTCTTGTACAGGTACCTACCTTCTTTGTGTAAGGTATATGCACGGCGAATATCGCCGTATACATGTATGGAACTACTGAAATCCCATGCGCGCAGAGTTGCTGCTTACTTGGTGACGAAGTCACTTACCCTCTGTCAAGAAAGGAGTACTGCGAACTTACGTTACACCCAAGTTAGGGCTGATTTTGCCCCTATACATGTATCCTGTTAATGGATTGTTGTATTGTACGACTTTTCTTCGTTGTTCAACTATGTGTACAACTTAGTCGTAGAGATTTTTTTCTGACACAGCATTAGCGCTGCACCACCATCTTCTCCTGCTGCTGCAAGAGTGCCCTCTGTTACGAGTTATATGTCGAGACATACATCTATTGTATGTTAACCGAAACCTATTCGAACCTCTCCCGGGTAACGTATACCATGGCAGAAAGTTCGAACTCTGTAACTCCTGATTTGAATCAAGATTCCCAAAGTGCATCGCAAGATGCAGATTCTGTTGGGAAGTCATTCCTTCGGAATGTTAGAGAAAAGTGGTCGAAAGTTCCACAAGGTTGGGCCCAAAAGAGGACCAACTCAAGTGCACCCCCGGTGCAGGAAGACACACAGTCTCACCTGTCAGGGGAATCCACGGGTTCAGGAGACGATGACGTCTCTCGAGGCTCCGTAGAAGATTCTGATTCTTCCGAGTAGATGTATTGTTGTAGTTTGCTTCCAAGAAATGGAAGGCTTACCTACACAGAGCATCCAAGTAGTTGCTACAACAAGTGGTAGTTCCTTTGCATACATGTAGTGTCTTT
>CETU01027662.1_pt1 | contig 14379 bp, 6 predicted proteins | sample 356531 | NCBI WGS metagenome assembly CETU01 (sample SAMEA2623488, study PRJEB7988) | marine metagenome | isolation source: saline water (ENVO:00002010), including
AACCTTAGCCTTGCCGTATGGTCCCTTATAGTTGGAATTCCGCTGTTTATTCTATTATCGACAATAATAATTCTTGGCAACAAAAAGTTCCTTGCAGAAAAATCTAAGCCTGAAAAGACTGCTGTTTTACGCCCTATCCTCAAACGAGTATAATCATCAAACCGCCATATCACCGGTTTGAATGGTCCATTGGCTGGCATAAACTCCACCGGCTGCGACTAAATCATCGTGTTTACCACGCTCGACAACTGCACCATCGACCATTGATAATATTTCATCAGCGTTTCTAATCGTGCTCAATCGGTGTGCAACTGCAATAGTGGCTCTATCTTTTCCACTGGCGATTAAATTCTCTTGAATGCGTCGTTCTGTCTCCGCATCCAACGCGCTTGATGCTTCATCTAAAATCAACAGGGAAGGCTGTTTTAACAAGGCTCTGGCAAGGGATACTCTTGCTCTTTGCCCACCGGACAACATTGCTCCGCGGTCACCAACCATTGTCTCCAAGCCTTCTTCTAACTCTTGAATGAACTCCGCTGCGCCTGCAAGTTCTAATGCTGTTTGAAGTTCATCGTCGTTAGCTGTTTGGTTGTAAATGACATTGTCTTTAATTGAGCCATAGAATAAGAATGGTTCTTGACTAACAAAACCAATCTTATCTCTAACAGAATCAAGGGTATAATCCTCAATCGAAACCCCATTGATCAATACATCACCGCTATCAGGTGTGTAATAACGCATCAATAATTTCAAAATGGTTGTTTTACCTGCTCCAGTGTGACCCATAATACCCAAAAATTCACCTCCTTCTGCCTTGAATGAAATGCCACTCAAAACCGGAATGTTCGTATTGGGGTATGTGAAATAAACATCTTTGAATTCAACTACTTCAATCTCTTCTTCGAGTTCAATCGCATCATCTTTATCAAAAATTTGCGGCTCCAGATCCACTACCGCAAATACTCTCCTTGCTGCGGCTTCACCTCTTTGCAATTGGTTAATTAGTATCCCGAAGATGAATAACGGCATTGTCATCCTAGTACTAATCAACAGGAATGTAACTAACTGACCTGTACTAATCTCTCCGCTTCCAGCCAAGGAGCCACCAACTGAGACAAGTAGTCCAAAGGCAATACCAGCGATTGCGTAAATCATAGGCACAAACCGATTGCGATCTTGGCTCGCACCAATCGCTTGGTCACGATACGCTGCTGACTCTCGGTTTACTCGTTCAGACTCCCAGTCTTGAGCATTGTAGGCTTGGACTACCGAGATTCCTGAAATCAAATTCTCTAACACCGCAGTGATGTCACCGGTAGATTCTCTCTGTTTGCGATATTTTCGTTGGACTCTTGTTGAAAACCAATACACCAATGGAACAATAAGAATTAGTGGACCGAAAAGAACTGCTGCTAATTTCCAAGACATAAGAACCAAAATTACGAATGCTGTCATGAAAGTGACAATGATTCTAATTATTGATGTTGAGGAATCTGCAACTACATCTTCTAATTGATTGACATCGCTTGATAATACCGACATAATTTGTCCAGTTTGCCGCATATCGTAATATGAGGCTTCCATTGCAATGATTGACTTTGTTGCATCCATTCGCAAGTCATGCTGAATTTTGTAGCCAAGTGTCTGCCATGAATACTCGGAGATACCTTGGAAAAATGCTAAACAAAAGAAGCCTAGAAAAATCAAAAACCCGTAACCAACTTCAATTTCTCCAGGCAATGCTATGACAAAATCTTGCAAAAATTTTGGCCCACTCATTGTTTTGTTGGTGAAATAATCAATTGAATAACCGATAGCAACAAACGGCATTAAGTCAAAAACTCGCGCTAAAGCATTGGAAAAAATTCCTGAGAAAACTCTACCTGGATATCTTTTGGCATAGGGGACAACACGCCAAATTTGTCTACCTATTACCTGTGATTTTTCATCACTATTAGATGGCGCCATGAGGTCGGATTGCTCTAAACCTTGTTCATGTTGTGCCATAGACTTGCGCTATCAAGTGGGTTTTTGAAGTCTCGTAGGGATTCACATCAATAAAATAGCAAATCATTCATCAAGGGCCAGTTATTGTAGATACACATGGGACGAAGTTCAAACAGTATTACAATTTTTATTTGTGCAGTTTTTATCATGCAAATTCTAGCCCCACTAAGTTATGCTAAGGATGTTGAACTGCCAAAGGTTACAGTAAATGATACTGAGGAGTTGTCGGCCCTTGAAGATATTACAATTTTCCCAAGTAATAAACTGAAAAATGGTTGGTTTTCATCAGATGTTTCAGCGGGACAGATTACCTTGATTTACCGTGACGCATCCCTTGTTCCTATCGAAAATTGGCCATCGTGGACTGGTTTAGATTTGTTAGAAGGAAGGTATGTAATTACTCATCAATTTCCCGTTCCAACCGAATGGAAATATCAATTAAGTGATGCTGGAATAGAGTGTAATTCTTTTATGCCGCCCAACGGATTTAGCTGTCAATTTGATTCAGTACCTATTGAAACATTAGAAGAATTACAGGTTGAGGGGATTCTTGAACTTGACCCTGTTGATAAGATTCGACATGGCTTAGCCCAATCAATCGCTGAAAAAGGTGAAGTAAACTTGGATATTATTCTATCAGGACATGATTTACCAGCAGAAATTAGAGAACAAGAAAATATCAATTTATTTACTCACAGCGGCAGATTTGCTTCTGCACATACTGATATTGCAGGCGTCAAATGGCTCGCTTCTCAAGGCGAAGTTGAATGGCTTGAAGAAATGCCTGTTTCTTTCTTTGTCAACTCTGTTGCAAACACTATAATTAACTCAGATGATGTTCAAGATAATCTAATGATGTCAGGATTAGATGGTACTTGGACTGGTCTTGATGGAAGTGGCATAATTGTAACTGTCGCTGATTCTGGACTTGATAGTGGCATTGATGATGGAACTATGCACCCTGACTTCAGCGACCATATACACGACATTTATTCTTGGCCAGAACCTCAATGGCGATGCACATGGAACTCCCCTGTTGATCCGGGCCCCTGTGATGATGGGGCTGATGATGACAATGGCCATGGAACACATGTTTCGGGCTCAGTCTTGGGCGATGGAACAGTAAGTGGGGGGTCTATAGTTGGGATTGCTCAAGAAGCTTTACTTCACATGCACGCATTTGAACAAAGCGGAACCCTTGGTGGCTTACCTGCTGACTTAAACGATTTTTTTGACTCTGCAGTTGAAAATGGCAGCCGAATACACACTAACTCTTGGGGCAGTTGTGATAATCGACCCGGTGGAAAAGGTACTCCCTGTACAACATATAGCACATACTCATCCAACTCGATGGAAATTGATGTTGGCGCACGCACTAATGAAGAATTAGTAATCTTGTTTGCCAACGGTAATGATGGGGACATATACGGTTCAGTAAGTGAAGATACCTTGTTATATGAAGCAACAGCGAAAAATGCGATTTCAATTGGTGCATCCGAAAATTACCGCCCGGCATTTGGTTCTTCTTCAGATAACTTTAGTGGAATGGCTGACTTCTCTGGACGAGGCCCTACTGAAGATGGCAGAATAAAACCTGACTTTGTTGCTCCAGGTACACAGATATTATCGACAAAATCTCGTTACGCAGGCCCGTGTGGCTGGGGTTCATATGATACTGATTATTGCTACAATGGCGGCACTAGTATGGCTACCCCAATCGCCGCTGGTGCGACAGCTCTTTTACTAGAACATCTAATCGAAAATGAAGGAATTGCGAACCCAACTTCATCATTGGTAAAGGCAATATTTGGTGCATCAAGCCATGACATGATGGGACAATATTCAAGTCCGACTATTGAGGCAGGAAATGCAATCCCAAATATGCATGAAGGTAATGGTTTATTGAATATGTACAGCGCAGTTCAAACCAGCTTTTTCCAAGGTGAATCTGTTACAACTGGAGATGATAGTGGATGGAGTTTTACTTTACCATCTAACCCGCACGATTTACAAATTGGTTTATCATATATCGACCCAGAATCGACTCCAGGAGTTAATCCCCATTTAGTAAACGACCTAGATTTGTCAGTTACCGACCCAACTGGAACTGTTCATGATTTAAGTGACAATCTTAACAATTTGCGTATAATGAATTTCTCAGCGCCTCTTGCTGGAACCTGGGAAGTCCATGTTGTAGGCACCAATGTTCCTAACGGACCACAATTCTTTTCCTTGGCGATTAATCATGACGTACCTTTAGTCAATCTAACCTTAGACGCTGATCTAGATGGAGTTGAAGATAGTCTTGATGATTGTGAATTTGATGCTGGAACCTCGACAATTGACCGAGCTGGTTGCCCTGATACTGACGGTGATGGTTATTCAGACCCAGATGGAGTTTGGACTACTACTGATGGCGCTGATGCATTCATTACTGAGCCAACCCAATGGGCTGACCAAGATGGTGATGGCTATGGTGATAACCCTGCTGGGTTTGAGCCTGATGCATGCCCGGTATCACCAGGAACATCAACCCATGACAGATTTGGTTGTGGCGATGGAGACAGCGATGGTTATTCAGATCCTGATGCAGGATGGCCTATTTCAAGTGGGGCTGATTCTTGTCCAGCTGTTGTAGGAACTTCCAATCAAGATCGTTCTGGCTGTCCTGATGATGATGGAGATGGATATTCCGACCCAGATGGAGTCTGGACCGTTGCAGATGGTGCAGATGCATTCATTGGAAATGCAACGCAATGGGTGGATGATGATGTAGATACTTTTGGGGACAACTCATCTGGAACATTTGGAGATGCTTGTGTAGGAGTTTATGGTGAGTCAATCCAAGACAGATATGGGTGTCATGATACCGATGGAGATGGATGGTCCGACCCTGATGGAGTTTGGACTACTTCTGATGGCGCTGATGCATTCATTGCTGAGCCAACTCAATGGGCTGACCAAGATGGTGATGGCTATGGTGACAACTCTGGAGGAGTAAATCCTGATTCATGTCCAACCAATTTTGGAACCTCAAATCAGTTAGGTAATTTGGGATGTCCTGATGGTGACGGAGATGGCTATGCTGATACTGATGACTCATTCCCATCTGATGATACTCAATGGGAAGATGCTGACAATGACGGTTATGGCGATGACCCTAGTGGCAATAACCCCGATGCTTGTGTAGGCGTTCAAGGGTTCTCAAGCCAAGATAGGCTTGGTTGCCCTGATACCGATGGAGATGGATGGTCCGACCCTGATGGTGCATGGACAGTCGCTGATGACGACGCAGATGCTTGGCCAAGTGATGCAACTCAATGGGTTGATGATGATGGCGATGGTTATGGCGATAATCCGCTTGGAACAAATGGTGATGATTGTCCTGGAGTTTATGGAGAGTCAACTAACGACAGATTAGGTTGCCTTGATACCGATGGTGACGGATGGTCCGACCCTGATGCATTTTGGACTGCTGCTGATGGCGCTGATGCTTTTCCTAGTGACGCTACTCGATGGGCAGATGCTGATGGCGATGGAGTAGATGATGCAGTTGACGACGCTTGTCCAACCTTAGAGGGTTATTCGACTCATGACCGTATGGGGTGTCCTGATTCCGATGGCGATGGTTATTCAGATAGTGATGGAACATGGACATATAGCGATGGTGCTGATGTATTTCCAAATGATGCAACTCAATGGGCTGATTCTGATAGTGATGGTTATGGAGATGAGTCTACTGGCAATAATGCTGACGACTGTCCACTTGAGTGGGGAGATTCTTGGCGAAACAACACATTGGGATGCCCTGATTCTGATAGTGATGGGTGGGCCAATGATCAGGATGCCCAGCCGGATGAACCAACTCAATGGGCAGATTCCGATAGTGATGGCTATGGAGATAATTTAGCTGGATTAAATCCTGACGCTTGTCCGAGTCAAGCAGGTAATTCTACTCAAGGTAACCGTTTGGGTTGCCCAGATGATGATGGTGATGGATGGGACAACGTGATTGATGAATTACCATCGACTCCATCACAGTGGTTAGATCAAGATGGTGATGGCTACGGTGATAATGCGACCGGAATAGAGGCGGATTCGTGTCCTGGAGAAGCGGGAACATCAACCGTTGACCGTTTTGGATGTTTAGATGACGATGGAGATGGAATCTCTAACTTGAATGATGCCTTCCCAGATGACCCAACAAGAAGTCAAGATTCTGATGGTGACGGTTTTGATGACTTGGAAGATAATTGTATTTCAGTTGCAGGTAATTCCACTGAGGATAGAACCGGTTGTCCTGATACTGATGGTGATGGTTATTCTGATGTCACTCCCCCAACAAATAGTACTGTTGGATGGAATGTCAGTGATGGTGCAGATGCTTTTCCAATAGAGCCAAGTCAATGGGCTGATGCAGATGGGGATGGATTTGGCGATAATGCAACTGGCTTCGAAGGAGATGATTGCCCAGCTGAAGAAGGATATTCCAACATTGGCCTATTTGGTTGTCCTGATGGAGATAATGATGGAACTGCACAAACCGATGATGATTTCCCAGATGATCCTACTCAATGGAATGATACCGACGGTGATGGATATGGGGATAATCCAAACGGCACTAATCCAGATGCTTGTCCTGCAGTAGTAGGAACTTCAACAATCGACAGATTTGGTTGTCCTGATGAAGACTCTGATGGTGCTAGCGATGCTAATGACTTGTGGTTAGGCGATGATACACAATGGTTTGATAGTGACAATGATAGTTTTGGCGATAATGAAGCCGGTACTATGGGAGATAGTTGTCCATTTGAAACTGGCACCTCTAGTCAAGGCACTAAGCATGGCTGTCCTGACGATGATGGAGATGGATGGGCCAATATTGAGGATGCATTTCCCGGAGAAGATTCTCAATGGATAGATTCTGATGGCGACGGTTGGGGTGACAATCAAACTGCTGGATCTTACAAATTAGATCATTGGCCTGATGACCCAACGAGGAATGCTGGTGAAGCAACCTTAAGTTGTAGTGAATCTACTATTGAGTTAGACTTAGCAGGTGGAGATTGGTTCTCTTTCACATGTACGGTCAATACAGAAATGACTAATGCAGGTGTAAGGCTTGAATGGCAAGCCATGAATGGAATAGCAGCAGATACTACAGTTCAATTGCTGATTTTCTCTCCAGAAACTGGAGGAACCCAAACCATTGTTTTCTCTGGTGAAGTATTGGAAGCAGGATTATACCAACTGGTTTTAGTTGCCAAAGAGCCTGGTTCAGAGTTTGCCATGGATTCAATTACGATTTCACTTGATGCTCAAGATTCAAGGTTAAAGACCAATATTATTGATGACCAAACAGATACTATCAACAAATTGCTAAAGCAACCAGTAATCCAAGCAGCACTTGCAGGATTGGTATTGTTTGCACTGATGGGAACACTATTCTTGAGAGGAAAAGCAAACACTATCCGTCGTAACAAAGAACGTCGTGAACATGCTGAAAATGTCCTAAAAGCCAGATTAACAAATAAGAATACTAGTTCAGAAAATCGACGTGCTGAATTTGGATTAAATCGCCCAATACCTCCGCCACCACCGGGATTTGACTGATATTACAACCGATTGACTCAAAGAGGAAATACTACTCGCAACCAATATCGCGGATATGGTGAAGTGGTTATCATCTGAGGTTTCCAACCTTATGTCGTGGGTTCGACTCCCGCTATCCGCACCACAATAACTTCGAGTATCACGGCATAATCTAAATTATGATTGACAAAGTCTATGAGTCAGCGACTTGAGGTGTTCTCATGCAGAGTAATGCATTGAAAAGCATCTTACTTGTGCTAGTTTTTTTCAGCGCTTCAATGTCAGGATGTTTTGGAGAAGATTCTGCTGATAGCGACTATGATGTTGCTGGTTTCCAAATTGACTTTACTGATGCTAATGATGCTGAATTACGTGGAGGAGAATGGCATACATTCTTCCTTGCCGGCAAGGGTAGGTCTATTTCAGTGCCAAATAATGTCATGATGTTTATTGATGATATTGTGATTCCAAACGGTTATGCGGTTGTCGAAGATGAACAGATTAATGGAAAATTATTACCGATTCCCTATGCTGAAGAAGTTAGCATAACTATAGTAGAGGCTAACGGCAAAGGCAAGTCATTCGAATACACTATTGCTGAGGGCGAGGTAATTATCAGTGGCTCGGAATGGTTCGAAAAGATGGATTTCATTACCAGTGTGTGTACTGATTCTACTTTGTGTGGCGGCTATATCAACAGGTGGATGGGATCACCAAATCCAGCATTTGAGAGAGCCGCTTCATTCTTCCACGGGCATTTTGAAGGCCTTGGATATGAAACACATTTGATGAGAGTTACCGATACTTTCAGTTTAACCCAGCCTGAAAGCTTGAATGTTATCGCTTGGAAACGTGGCTATGATGATTCTTGCGTTCAAGGCATTGGTGCACATATGGATATCGCACCGCCTGCTGGACCTCCAGGCGGCGGGACTTATGAAGGAGCATACGACAACACTGCAGGAACTGTTGCAATAATGTTGTATGCTAAAGCGCTGCTTGATGTTGAAGTAAGATGTGATACCTTCCTTGCTCTTTGGTCAAGTGAAGAAGCAGGCTTGAGAGGGTCAAATGCATTCGCCAACAACGATTGTGATTATTGTTTACCAAAAGACAAGGAATTGCGCTTCTACATCAATATGGACATGATGGGAATTTCTTATCCAGCAAAGAAATCTAATGGCGATTATTTCCCGTATCATGCTTGGTCTGGCCCCGATTTTGATCCAGAGGTGCAAGATGTTGCCATCACTACGATTCTTGATTACGTTCATCGAGATATTATGAAAGCACCAATGGATTTGCGTATCGAGGGCTCTTATGGTGCAGGTTGTGACCAACACTGGGATGACCACTACAACCTTGTGATGGATGTTCATGAAGACACTTTTGGACGTTCAGATCATGTAACATTTAGAAACCTCGGGGCTCAAACAATTTTCCATCTTGGGGCATATGATGAGGACTACAGCGCATACCATTCACCAACAGACACTTTTGATAATATGATTGCAGAAGTTGGTGGGCCTGAAGAATTGAAAAATAGTATCCAATATGTACTATGGGCTGCATTTTTAGAATTCATTCTCGCTGACCAAACTCCTGAAGTTCGTAATGTTGATGTTTGAATTTAATTACAACCTTTTTTTTACTCAACCCCTATTTTCAGCATATGGAGAGGGCCGTTGATAGCGAACAAAGTGTGCTTGCTAAATTTGTTCAGGCACCAATATTTCCAATGGCAATTTTTTCTTTAGGAGCCATTATTGCAATTATTGAAACAATTTATTTGCTCATACTTGGCAATAGTCTTGAAAATGCTGTGTGGCCTATAGCGATTAGAACCCTTGAAATTACGTTCTTATTGAGACAAAATGTTCCAAGTGTTGCTTTGCTTTGTGCAATAGTACTCAGTCTTGGTTTATGGTTGATGATTCGAGGACAGCAGGAAAAATACATTCCTGCTTGGATCAGACATGTTTTAGTATTCTTTTCTGGACTTATTTTTGGCTCATATGTAGTATTTGTAATAATGGATATTAGATATTTAAGAGGGGCTTTTTTACTATTGCCTACACTCTACGGATTTATTTTATTTTCCTGTGCAATAGGTTCGAGAGGAATTCCAAAATTACCTAAATCAAATAACGGATTTTTTGACAACTTTTACTCAGTAAGCCATCTATTGGCCGTGTTTTTCGCAGCTTGGTTGATGATGCCGGGGATTCCAGCACTTGCAGGTATAGCACCCTCTCCACCAGATAAACCTGCATTTGGATATGGAGGGCAACCAGGCCCATTTGCTGAAGTGTTGGAAATTTATCCATACACGTTACCCGATAATGTCACAGCAATACAAGGTGATACTGAAGAAGATATTACATTCTCAATATATCTCTCGTTACCTGTACTACCTGAAAATCCAGGTATTGAAGGCGTACCTCTTGCCATTATTTTTCATGCATTCAACAACCCAAGTCGTGAATCCTATACAGATTGGATTGACCGGTTAGTAGGAAAAGGCATGGTTGTTGCATATATCCAATACCCTACTGATATTAGACCCGAAGGTGGAGAAGATTGGAATGACAAAACAGTTGAAGGAACCTCTGATTGGCCGCATCATATACCTAGATTGTATTCTATTTATTCTGCTTTGACGTTATTGACTTCGATTATTGATGACCAAACTCGGGGGGTTGAAATTGATTCAGTACTCGGAAATCTTAGCATTATGCCTGAGCATTTGTACATAGGAGGACATAGTTTAGGTGGTGCATATTCGCTACATGCACTACAGATGGTGCAAGAATTTGGTTGGGGCAATCAAACATTGGTAGTCAATACCGAAATGGCTGCATCAAGACCAGTACAAGATTTATGGCAGCCAGATTTCACCGGACTTCCTGAAGCGACTATGGTACATTTAGCTGTAAGTGAGGATGACATGACTGTTGGACAATGTGATAGCGTTTATCATCAAAAATTATTCAATATGATAGAAGAAAACAATTCTATTTTGATATATATTCCAAGTGACAAATATGGATTTCCAAGGCTGGTCGCTTCACATTACATACCTACTAATGAAGCGCATGACACCTTATCTGATTGGGCATTTTATCGGCGAGTTGATGCACAAGCAGATTGGCTAGTCGCAAGAAGTCGAGGAGATTACAATACTGAACAATTTGCATATTCTCATTTAATCGATGGGCCTTTGCTTAGAGATATGGGTGAATGGTCAGATGGAACACCGGTTTTGCAGTTACAAACATACACTAATGCTATACAAGAGAACAAATTCAATTATTGTTGAGGTGATGTAATGACCGAGGAAGTTTCACAGCGAAAATCATTGATTAAACTGATTTCTGGGTCAGCATTAATCGCTTCAATGTGCTGCCTTCCCAGCGTTGTTTTAGTGTTATTTGGTTTGGCTAGTGTAAGTTCCGCTGCTGCGCTTTCTGACACACTTTACTGGGGCGGAGATGGTTATGGCTGGTTTAGACCTCTGATGCTACTATCTGCTTTGGCCTTTGTAGTAATAGGCTTGATTATTCATTTCCGGAACAAAGGAATTTGTACTATTGATCAAGCAAAAAGAGAAAGAAGAAAAATCATCAATACTTCACTATTAGTATTGATTATTAGTTACATTTCATACTTGTTGCTGAACTATGTTATTCTAACTGAAATTGGTATACTCTTAGATTTACCTTGGGAAGAAAGTCGGGAAAAATACATGTTTTGGAAATAACTAGGTATTTGTTCTAGTGGTTTTACAACCAATTGACCAATCTTCATCCGCTTGCATCGCTTCTAAAGTTTGATCTAGCAAATCATCTTCAGGAATAGAATCATACCCCTCTCCTTGACTTATTGCAACACTGATATTATATCCATTAAATGATAAATTTTTCAATTGGAAATTTAAATTTTCAATTGGAATTTTAGTTTCATTATTTCCAATTGGAATTTTGATTTCACGTGGATTTAGATTCATACCTAAGCGTGCTGCTTTTTGGACTGCTTCTTTACTTGTCCAGTAAGTCAAAGCTTGATCTGCATTATTTTGCAAATATGTTAATTCTTCTCCTTTAGCCATTAATTCAAAAACGCCAGAAGAGATCTCAAGTTCTAATGGTTCACCATCTATTCCTATAGTCCATCCAGATTCTATTAGCGCAACAAAGGCCCACTCGTTAGAGTGCCCGATTGATATTGAAGGTAAGGGATGTCTAACCCAGGTACCTGGCAGATAAGCAATACTCGGGGCACGAAACTCATTTCTTCTAACCTCCAATAATGATGTATCTATGCCCCACTTTTCCAGTGCCATCTCAAGTAGTAAACGACCACTAAGATGTTCATCTTTGCGTTTCTTTGTAACAAACTTAGCCACCTCATCTGCATTAGCTAATTGCACTTGAGAAATGTCTAATTCAGTTACAGGCGCCATAAAACATAGTAATCTTGGACCATTAGAGTCAAATTGAACTGGAATCTCTTGCATCAATTCCACCATTAACGTTCTAGAATGAATCGTTGTTCATCTGGAACCGGCGCCATACTCTTCAATCGTAAGCCCTTCAATGCAAGAACTGGTGCGTCATCATCCCCGACTATTACTAAATCATGAACTGTAACACCTGCATCTTCAACTGCGACTCGTAAACTCCTCATTCGAAGTATTTCATTACGCTCGGGCACGCGCAGGTTGGTTGACCAATCAATACCGATTGGCAATGAAGAGAAGCCTTCTGACTCCATTGCCACAAAACCAGCATTTTGGAATCCTGCTTCAATTAGCATAGGCAAGGCTTCTAACAACACCTCTCCTCCATTTTCTTCAGCTTTGAACTGCTCCCTAATTGGTAGTTGATTACGCATTAGTGCGATACTATCTGCGCCTGGTGTATCATTATCACCTACACCTCTAATCACGCCACCATGACATTGGAATCTAGGGCCATGGAAATAACGCTTGTAAATGAATGAAGGCATCAAAACCAAGTCTTCTAAACCTGGAATCCCAATATCGGGCATTTGAGTTACTTCTGAATGTAAGAAACCAGACAAATCATCACTCTTTTCAACTAACCTTACTAAGGCTGAATGGTGTTCTCGTTCCCCAAATACTTCTCCTTTAGAATTGGTCAAATCTGAAACTAATTTACATCTTATCCAATGTAATCCATTCTCCTCTCTTTCTTGTTCAGCAACAATTCTAACCTTCATTTCACCTTTTAGTAACTTAACAGGAAGGCCAAAGCTAACTTGTTCAAAACCTGCCAAACAAGTTGATGGTTTCATCAACAAGGAGTTCTCTGCAAACATCTCAAGTGCCATCACTCCTGGATGATATGGTACGCCATCAATGGCATGATCGACAAGGAATGGATGAAGTTCGGTAGAAAGTGTGGTTTCAGTAATGATTGATTTATTCTCCTCGAGTGAAATCACTTTATCAAGTAATGGAAACCTTGCTGGGTCGGCTATTATTGCAGCCATTTCAGACGGTAAGCGAAGTGGTGGTTCTCTAAAACTATCGAACCTGTCCATTAGGCCGAGTGAACCACAACCTAGAACTCGTCGTTTACCGCCAGCAAGAGCCTCGTCAACAAAGATTTCAACTCCGGTTTCAACATCCAGTGTTTCAATTCCTGCAGCAGCAAAGACCGCTTCTATCGAGCCTCGAGTTGCCATTCCAACATCTTTCCAGCCAGTCCAGCCTATAGCAACTGCTCGACACTTGCCACTTGCACTCAATCGTGCCATTTCTGCATCTAAAACGCTGTTAGCCGCAGCATAGTCGGTTTGACCACCATTTCCGAACCTACCTGCTACACTGGTGAAACAAGCTGCAAACTTCAATGATTTTGTTCCTGAGTTTTCAACTGCAGCCATTAGTGATTTCCAACCATCTAATTTGACTCTAACAACGCGGTCAAAAATTTCATGGCTTTTATCTGCGACTAATTTTGAATCTTCCAAACCAGCGCCGTGAATTACACCTGTAATTTTACGATTAAGCGTTTTGCCAAGTTCGATCATAGCAGATTTATCCATCACATCTATCGAGTGATATTTTGCTTTGTTACCTGTTTTTTCTATTCTATCCAAGGTTATGAAAACATCTCTACTACGGGTGAACTTCTGCCATTTACGATTCCAATCCACCATGGTAACTTTACCATCTTCGCTTTCTTCAATCATGGATTCACGTAATGCCATTTTCTTATCTGCTAGCTTTTCTTCACTCCAATCTATCCAAGTTTGAGTTTCTTCGATAAGTTGAGAGCGACCTAGCAAGATAAAATGTGCATTGGCATCAGTACTCGCTTGTGCAACTCCAATTATTGACGCCGCAGTAACACCTGAGCCGCCACCCGACACTAACCAAGTATCATTGTTGGCTAGTGGTTGTCGGTCCGCTTCTAATTTTTCATCAAAAGCAACCAATGTCCATCTTCTGCCATCTCGGTCTATACCAATCTCAACTTCACCACCAATATTGAGGATATCGTTGACAATTAAATCTGCGGCATGAGTCGCATCTAGCACAATTTCCGGATGCAAATCCAATGCTCTAGCACGAAGGTGTGTTTGTTCGAAGGAATATGATTTGGTAACTCCGCTAGCCGAACACTGGATTGAGTTGAATAAATCTCCAATATTTCCATGTCTACCATCAAGGGTGGTAACTGAAGCTACAATTCCTTTGTCCAGATTACCTAATTTTTCATCCAATCCCTTTAGTAATGAAAACCACCCATG
>CETU01022519.1_pt1 | contig 14378 bp, 14 predicted proteins | sample 356531 | NCBI WGS metagenome assembly CETU01 (sample SAMEA2623488, study PRJEB7988) | marine metagenome | isolation source: saline water (ENVO:00002010), including
AGAAATTACATAACCTCTGATAAAACCAAAAAAAAAACCAAATATTTTATCTAAACTACCTATACCTGTATAAGTGACTACTTTGCTGATTCCTTTATTTATTAATAGAATAATAAAAATAACAACTATAAATAAACAAATTCCCAAAGATATATCTAAAACAAATTCGTTATCAATTATATCTTCAACATATGGCTTTGTTTTAGGAAACAAATATATAGTTATTACATAAGCTAGTAGCCATTTAGAAGCTGACAGTAAACTTAGAACAAATCCTATTTTGTAACACTTAATTAAAGACAATATGGTTATGAATATATAAATTATGTCAAAAGATGAAAAATTTTTAAAAAATTCTAAAAAATTCTCCATTTTAAATTGTATTAAATGGTTTAAATTTAATTATAAGTGAAGGTAGCAAAGTTAAAACTAGCAACATCGCAAGAAGCATTGCAATTCCTGTAAATATACCAAAATAAATTGTAGGTATGAAGTTTGAAAATATTAAAATTGAAAACCCAAAAACAATTGTTATTGATGTGTTTAAAATAGCTATTCCAACTGTTGAATGACAATAGGTAACTGTTTTTTCATAGCTTTTAATTTTTTTAAATTCTTCTTTAAACCTATAAATATAATGAATGCTATTATCAACAGCTATGCCAATTGTAATTGCAGCTATTGTAATTGTCATCATATCTAAAGGAATATTTAAAATACCAATGATACCAAGAATGAAGAATGCGGCTATAAAGTTAGGCACTATTCCAATTAAAGAAAGTTTAATATTTTTAAATAATACAAGAAACATTATTAATATACCTATTATTACAAAGCCAAGCGTTAATATTTGTGATTTAAATAAACTTTGTAAAAGATTATTAAATAAAATTAAAACTCCTGCTAGCTTAAATTCATCTTTATTAAATCCAAGTTTATTTTCTAAGTCATAATTAATTTGTTTTATTAATTCATTTCTTTTTAATTCTGGCATTGAGTCTTTTACTCTCAAATTTATTCTAGCCTCAGAAGCTTTAATTGAAATATATGGATCAACAATTTCTTTTTTAATAGTATCGGGTATTTTTGTGTATAATACTCCCATTTCTAAAGTCCCTAAAGTTCTTCCATCATTCAAGGCAGTTGCGACTTGAGTTATAGAAGAAAAAGATAATACTTTACCTACAGCAGGTAATGTTTCTAAGTATTTATGAACCTTATCAATTTTATCAATTTTGTTTTTTGTGAACCAATATTTTTCATCGTCTCCATCATCAATTTCACCCCAATCTTCATCTTCAATTTCTGAAATTTCTTCTTCGTTCTTAGGAAATTTAATAATTATGTCTAATGGGGTTGTACCTCCTAACTTATCATCAATTAGTTTCATACCTTTATAAATTTCAGTATTTTTTTTAAAATAATTAATAAAACTGTTTTCGACTTCAAGCCTACTTATTCCAAAGACACTTAAAATTATTACAATAATAGTTACAAAAAAAATTGTATTTTTATTATTCACAGAAAATTTAGAAAGAGACAAAGTTATCTTTGAATTTTGATTTTCTTGAACATTAACCTTTCTATCTTCTAAAAAATTTAACAACGTTGGCAGTAACGTAAATGTTACGATAAAAGATGATAAAAGTCCCAAAGTCATCATCCAACCAAAATCTATAATAGGTTTAATCCCACTAAAAATGAGAGATAAAAAAGCACAAATTGTAGTCAATACTGTATATATTATTGGCCATACCATTTTTTCAGTTGTCATTAAAATTACTTCGCTTTTCCCTAAGTCAGGTTTGCTTTTCCTTATTTGTAAAAATCTAGTACTCATATGGATATTCATTGCCATTGTTAATATCAACATAAGTGCAATAAAGTTTGAAGATATAACTGTGACTTTCCATCCAAGAAGTCCCAATAATCCTGTCATGAATACAACAGATAAGACACAGCTTGATATTGGAACTATAATCCAAATTAATTTTTTAAAGACAAACCATAATGTTAAAATTATAAATGTTAAAACACCTAAACCAAAAAAAATAATATCACTTTTAATAAATGTCATCATATCATCAGCTATCATAGGAATTCCGCCTAAATGTATTTTTGCATTATCACTGTAGCTTTTTATTACTTCTCTTATTTCTATAATATTTTGACGATTTTTTTCTTTTAATTTATCTTTATATATTTCTTTTTCTTTTTTATTTTTAAAAATCGGCTCTTTTGCTTTTTCTTTTAAGTAAACTATTATACCCGAAGTTTTTCCATCTTCACTAATTACAAAATTTCTAAATACTGGGCTATTTAAAATTTCATTAAAACCTTCCTGTCTATTTATTCCTTCACTCTTTAATGTACTAAAATTTTGAAGTTTTTCAGTAAGAGTTTCATCTTTTATATTTAACAAAGGAATATCTAGTAAAGTAATTACATTATGAACCCAATCTAAACTTTGAAGTTTATATTTTAAGCTTAAAAGGTTATTAATTGAGTTATCAGATGTAAACTCCTCTTTAGGTGTGAAAGTTAATATAAGAAATTCTTTTGATCCATATCTTTGATTAACTTCATTTAAATATTTTAAATCTGGATCACCTTCAATTAAAAGTGTCTCGGAAGAAGCATCTAGTCTAAAGTTTTTAGAGTTGAAGCTGAACATTAAGAAAAAACAAATTAATAAGAGAAAAATAAACTTAGGTTTTTCAATAATATTATTTTTATAAATTTGGGCCAACATTAATTATTAGCTTATATAATTTTAATTAAGAATTTTGAAGGTCTTTAAATTTCGTAAACATTGCCTCAAACTCAAGCATTATATTACCCGTTGGTCCGTGTCTCTGTTTACCTATAATTAACTCAGCTAAATGAGAAACTTCATTCATTTTAGCTTGCCATTCAGCATGTTCCACAGTTGCAGGTCTTGGTTCTTTACCTTGTAAATAGTATGATTCTCTATAAACGAACATAACAACATCGGCATCTTGTTCTATTGAACCAGATTCTCTTAGGTCTGATAATTGAGGTTTTTTATCATCTCTTTGTTCTACCGCCCTAGACAGTTGAGAGAGTGCTAATACAGGTACGCTTAACTCTTTAGCTAAAGCTTTTAGTCCTTGAGTTATCTCAGAAATTTCCTGAACACGACCATCTCTTGTTGAACTAGCTCTCATTAATTGAATATAATCAATTACAACTAGATCCAGTCCAAATAATCTTTTTATTCGTCTAGCTCTGTTACTTAGGGCTGCAATTGAAATTGCTGGAGTTTCGTCAATGTAAAGAGGTAACTCAGATATATTTTTTGAGGTTTCGATAAATTTGTCAAATTGTTCTTCAGAAATTTTTCCTCTTCTGATATCGTTTGATTTAATTTTTGATTGTTCTGCTATAATTCTTGTAGACAATTGTTCAGATGACATTTCTAAAGAAAAAAAAGCAACTGATGATTTTTTTTCATCCTCTTGAATTTTTTTGGCAGCGTTAAATGCTATATTTGTAGCTAAGGCAGTTTTTCCCATAGATGGTCTTCCAGCTATTATTACTAAATCAGATTTATGCAATCCTCCAAGCCTACCATCAAGGTCAGTAAGTCCTGTCGGTACACCAACAATACCTTCCTCATTTTTATAAGCGTTTGATGCCATTTCAATTGTTTGTTTCATTGCTTCATCAAATTTAATTAAAGAAGAATTAAAATTACCTTTTTCAGCTAAATCAAATAAGGTTTTTTCAGTATCTTCTATTATACTTTTACCATCCTTATCTAGTTCACTAGATTTCGCAGTATAAGCTAAATTTTCTGAAATTTTTATTAATTCTCTTTTAACAAAAAGATCGTAAATTAATTTTGAATATTCTATAGCTTGTCTTGAAGATGAAGAAAATTTTGTCATCTTAATTAAATATTCAGGAATGTTTAAGTCGTCTTTCTCGTTCTCGAAAATATTTTTTAAGGTTATTGGATTTGCTAACATCCCACCAAATATAAGTTTTTCTATTGCTGAATAAATTTTTTGATGCATTGGATCAAAAAAATTATTACTATTAATTATTGGAGAAATATCGTCAAATATTTCATTTGATACAAGTATTGATCCAAGTATAGCTTGTTCTGCCTCTATATTATTTGGAAGTTGATCAAAGTGTGATTTAACGAGGTTTAGTTTTTCCATTGCATATAAATATTTTAGTTTAACTAAGTTAACAACAATAATTATATATGGGGAAAAAAATGTATAACTATTTTATTTGTTCTTCTGGTACAACTTTAATTTTTATATTTGCTGTAATTTCTGAATGCAAATTTAGTATAACTTTAAATTCACCCACTGATTTAATTTCTTTAATAGGTTGAATTAAAGATGAGCTTAAGTCGATTTTTTCTTTATCTTTCAAAATTTTAGAGATCTCTGTTGGATTAACTGAACCATATAATTCTTTATTTTCAGTAACCAGTTTTTTAACTTCAAAAACTTTATTTTTTAGTTTTTCTGCAATTTCTTTAGCTGCTTTCTTTTTTTCTTGATCTTTTTTATTTAGGTCAGATTTAATTTTCTCAACTTCTTTTACATTTTTATCAGATGCAAAAAGTGCTTTTTTTTGTGGAATTAAAAAATTTCGTGCATAACCTCTTTTAACATTAATTATCTCGCCTATCGATCCAAGTTTTCTTAAATTTTCTAATAATACAATTTTCATAGCCTTGCTATATTAATGCTAGATTTCTAGCTCTTTTAATTGATAAAGATAACTCTCTTTGTTTTTTTAAACTTACTGAAGTTATTCTAGACGGCAAAATCTTTCCATTTTCAGAGGTATATTTTTTAAGAAGTCTAATATTTTTATAGTCAATAGCTGGGGCACCTTTTCCTGAAAGTGGACATTTTTTTTTAAATTTGAATTTTTGATTTTGAAATATACTTAATTTTGCAAAATTACTCTGACTTGGTTTTTTTTTAAATTTCTTATTTTTCATTTAATATTAATTATCTTTTTTGTTAGTTACTTTATCATCATTTTTTTTCTCAAAATAATTAGTTTCAAGATCAATTTTTTTTACTCTAATAGTTAAGTATCTCAATAAATTTTTATCTATTTTTTCACTCTTTTCTAGTTCAGTAATTGTGTTTCCATTCCCTTCTATTTTAAAGTGGATATAATTACCCTTCTTATTTTTTTTTATGATATATGAGAGATTCATTAAACCCCATTTTTCTGTTTTTAAGAGGTTTCCCTCATTATTCTCGATTATTTTTTTATATTTTTCTTCAACTTGTTTAAGCTGCGCAGGACTTATATCTTGTCTAGCAATAATTGTATGTTCGTAAAAATTCATAGTTTAAAAAAAAGCAGGATATACTATTATAAATTTTTAATTACAACATAAAAATTAACAAAAAATATAATGATTTCAGTAGTTTTCCCAGGTCAAGGATCACAAAAAGTAGGAATGGGTTCCGATTTATATAATAGATATAAATTTGTTCAGGAAATATTTAAATCAGCAGATGAAATATTAGGTTATAATATCTCTGATATAATTTTTAATGGTCCACAAGAAAAACTCAATCAAACAACTTATACTCAACCAGCAATATATCTAATTGGATATATAATTTCTAAAATACTTGAACGGGAAACTAAATTTTTTCAAAATCAATTTAGTTATTTTGCCGGTCATTCTTTAGGCGAATATACTGCCTTGACAATTGCAAAATCAATTTCACTGGAACAGGGTTTGTTATTATTAAAAAACAGGGGAGAAGCGATGCAATCAGCCGTTCCATTAAATGAAGGAGGAATGTTGGCTGTTTTAGGAGTTGAAACGGAAGAAATAAAAAAAATTATCTCAGAAAATTTTGAGCAAACTAAGTGTTTTCTTGCTAACGATAATTCAAAGGGTCAAATTATATTAAGCGGAAAAAATAAAGATTTAAACAAATTTGCTTTATTATTAAAACAAAAAAAAATTAAAAATATTAAATTACCTGTAAGCGCACCATTTCATTGTGAATTAATGAGAAGCGCCACTTTTAAAATGGAAAAAATAATTAATCAACAAATATTAAAAAATCCAACATATAAAATAGTTTCAAATGTAACTGCTGATGAATATAAAAATACTACTGAAATAAAAGAATTGTTGATTAAACAAATAGAGAGTCCAGTAAGATGGCGAGAGAGTATTGAATACATGATAAAAAATGGAACAAACACTTTTATAGAAATTGGTCCAGGAAAGGTACTTTCAGGCCTAATAAAAAGAGCAAATAAAGATGTAAAAATATTGAATATTGATACATTTGAGGATATTCAAGGTATCAATATATGATTAATTTAGAAAATAAAAATATTATACTTACAGGAGCTACTGGGGGAATTGGAAACTCTATAGTCGAAACATTGGTTTCTTTAAAAGCAAATTTAATAGTAACTGGGACAAATGAAAATAAATTGTCAGAATTAAAAAATAAATACAATAATATCATTTCTTTAAAACAAGATATATCTGCTCATGACGAATTAGAAAATTTTATTGAGAATTGCAGCAAAGAATTTAAAGATAAAATTGATGTACTTATAAATAATGCAGGAGTTACAAATGATAATTTGACTATACGTATGAATAAAGATGAGTGGGATAGAGTAATAAATATTAATTTAACTTCAACTTTCCTACTATCTAAATATGTAATAAAAAAAATGCTTAAGAAAAAAACGGGAAAAATTATCAACATAACTTCAGTTGTAGGACATACAGGTAATTTAGGACAAGCAAATTATAGTGCCTCAAAAGGTGGAGTTACTTCAATGTCAAAAAGTTTATCACTTGAATATGCAAAAAAAAATATAACTGTAAATTGTATTGCACCAGGATTTATAGAAACAGCTATGACTCAAAAGATAAATGAGGACTATAGAAATCAGCTTAAATCAAAAATTCCATTAGATAGATTTGGCTTACCTCAGGATATAGCTGATTGTACAGCCTTTTTATGCTCTGATATGTCGAATTATATAACAGGAGAAACTATCCATGTTAACGGTGGAATGTATTTTAGTTGACAAATATATCTAAATAACTATTAACGATAAAAAAAGGAAATTTAACATGGCTGATGATGTTTCAAGCAAAGTAAAAAAAATTGTAGCAGACCACCTAGGAATAGATGAGGCTAAAGTAACAGAAGAATCAAGTTTTATAGATGATCTAGGAGCAGATAGTCTAGATACGGTAGAGCTTGTTATGGCTTTTGAAGAAGAATTTGGTTCAGAAATTTCTGACAGTGAAGCAGAAAAAATTTTAACTGTCGGTGACGCAATTAAATTTATAGAGAGCAAAGCAAATTAAAAATTAATGTTCTCATCCAAAGATGGCAGAATGATAATTTTATCATCACCGTCTGGAGCAGGAAAAACTACTCTAGTTAAGAAATTATCTAAAGAAAAAAAATATAAAATTTCTGTATCTCATACCACAAGAGAACCAAGAATAAACGAAGTCAATGGAGCAGATTATTTTTTTATTTCAAAAGAAGACTTTAATAAAATGATTAAAGATAATGCTTTTTTAGAATATGCAGAAGTGTTTGAGAACTTATATGGATCAACTAAAGATCAGGTTTTTCAAGATTTAGAGAATGGCTATAATGTACTTTTTGATATTGATTGGCAAGGAACAGAACAAATTAAAAATCAAACATTAAACTATAAACTTGTAACTTTTTTTATATTACCTCCTTCACGTGAAGTTTTACATCAAAGGTTAATTTCACGCGGCGAAAGTAATGAAAAAATTATAAAAATGAGAATGGAACAATTTGATAAGGATATTTTGCATTGGAAAGATTATGATTTTGTTGTCGTAAATGAAGATTTAGATAAATGTTATAAAGAAATAATTGAATATTTAGAAGATAAATTAAAATACAATAAATCTAAAATTGAAAAACATATAAATAAATTGCTATAACTATTTTATTGTTTTTCATATTCTCTTACAATTTTAAAAAAAACCATTGGATTCAAATTTTGAGGACGTGACTTTTCATCTAAACCAAGTTTTTGTATAATTTTTGAGGAATTTTTAAATAATAATTTTAATGGTTTTTTTATCATTTTACGCTTATTCTGAAAAAAAACATTAGTTACATTTTCTAGATTTTTTGATTTTTCGAATTTAAAAAAATTATCTTTCGGTTCGAAATATACCAAAGAACTTTTAACCTTAGGTTTTGGAAAAAAATTATTTGGGTCTATATCCATAATTTTTTTTGAATCCATTTTCCATTTTGTTAAAATTGTTAGTCTCCCGTATTTTTTTGAATTTACATCTGCAACCAACCTATCAGCCACTTCCTTTTGAAACATTAAAATAAACTTTTTAAATATTTTATTTAGATTATTTAGTCTAATCCAATCTATAAGTATTTTTGCAGAAATATTATAAGGTAAATTACCAAAAACAATACATTCATAATCAGAAAAATCTTGCCAATTTATTTCAAGAACATCTTGATTTATAAAATTTATTTCAGATTTGAATTTTTCATTTAATTTAATAAATAAATTTTGATCTTTTTCTATAGCAAAAAATTTATGAGGTTTTTTTTTTAATATTTCTTTTGTTAAATTTCCAGTACCTGGACCAATTTCAATTACTACACTTTTTGAATTTATTTTACCAAGTTCAACAATACTTTTTATAATTTCTTGATTTGTAAGAAAATTCTGTCCCAAAGATTTTTTTGGTACAATTTTCATTTAATTTTATTTATCAAATTAAATATATTTTCCAATGATTTGGTGCTTGATATGTTTTTTCCAACCATTTCATAGTTTGGTCCATGGTCTACAGACATTCTTACAAATGGTAGACCTAAAGTAATGTTAGTTGCATCAAAACCAAATATGGTTTTAAAAGGAGTTAATATTTGATCATGATACATGCCAACAACACAATCATAATTATTTATATTTTTTTTTATAAAAAAAGTATCAGTTGAAAAGGGGCCGCTAACTTTTATTTTTCTTTTTTTTAACTTTTTTATGGCTGGTTTGATTATACGTTTCTCTTCATTAAAACTTGAATTAGTTTCGCAATGTGGATTCAAACCGGTAATTGCTATTTTTGGATTAATTTTTAATTTTGATTTATAAAAATTTTTAATTGCAGTAACTTTTTCAATAATAATTTTTTGATCTATATTTTTATTTACATTTTTTAAAGGTATATGTGTTGTTATTGGTGAAACAGATATTTTATTATTAAAAATTAGCATAGTAGGATATTTAGAAATTTTTTTATTTGATTTTTTAAATACATACTCTGTAATTCCAGGATAATTATTATTTAAAAAATTCTTTTTTGAAATTGGACCATTTATTAATATATCACACAATCTATTATTTAAATATTTTAAACCTATATCAAAACATTTAGTAATATAATTTTTGGATTTATTTGTAATAATTTCAAATGGCTTTTTAAATTTATAAACAACATCAATTATATAAACTTTATTTTTCAAATTATTAAAATTATAATTTTTTCCATTTAGTATTTCTAAGCTTAATTTCATATTCAACATTTTTAATTGAGAAGATATCAAATCCTTAGATCCAATTAAAATTATTGGAAAATTAATTTTCTTTTTTATTAAAATGTTGTTTAAGACTTTTGATAATATTTCAATAAAAACACTATTAGGTTCACCTAGAACAATTAATAAAGGTTTTTTAATTTTCACTTATAAATGTCTTTTTTTTCAATTTATTAAAATAAATGTAGCCAAGTTTGTTTAGTTCTTTTTCAGTTTCTATTTTAACTAATTTTTTCAATTCTTCTTCTATTTCAATTGTCTCATTCACGTTTCTTCTGCTATTTATTTTAATAATTAAGTATCCATTATTTGTTTTTATTGGTTTACTCAGTCCATTCTTATTTTTAATTTGAGTGTATATTTTTTCTGATATTTGACTTGATTTTATCCATCCTAAATTTCCTCCAAAATTTTTACTATCAGAAATACTAAACATACTAGCGGCCGCTTCAAAACCTGATTTACTAATTTCGGAATAAATTTGATTTTTTAATTCATCAAAAGTTAAATTTGGTTTTATTTTAAATAAAATTTCACTTAAATTAATTTCCTCTATCTGCCTATCTTGATTTTGAATATCTTTTCTGAGTTTTTGAATATCTATCTTTACTTTTGTTTTAAATTTATTGAAGATAAACTCTCTCCATAAATTATCTATCAAAAAATTTTTCTCAAAACTTTTAAGTTCAATATTGAATTTATTTAATTGAGCAATAAGATTATCCTTACTCTCATAACCTGAATTAAAAATAAAATTATCAATATATGTATTACCAATATCATCGTTATCTAATTCAAAAAATTTTTTTAATTCGATTTCTTTAATGATTCTATTTTTTAATGAATTTTTTGAAATATTATCAATTTGTTTTTCTTTTAAATTATTTAAATTTGGATTTAAGAAAAGTAAAAATTTTTTTTCGTTTTCTAAATCTATATTCGTAATTATTTTATCATTAATTTTAAAAATAATTTCTGAATTAATTTTAGAATAGCAAAAAGTATTAATACTTATTAATATTAATAATCCAAAAAATATATTTCTTAAAAAAATGTTAATCATTTATATTTTCTGTTCCAACTTCTCCAAATGGGATAAATGAAATTTTAAAGAAGATATTTTGATCAGAGTTTATAGAATTATCTTGATAAAACTGTTTATTATATACAATTGATGCCTGTAAGCAGTCATTTTTGTATTGGTATATTAAGTTGTAATAATTAGTTAAATTTTTATCAATATTTTTAGTTGTTTCAAAGGCTATAGAATTTGATTTATTTAATTCAATTTCAGTAATATTAGTTAAATAACTTTCATCACCCACAAAATTACTTTTTTCCAAGTATTCAAATGAAGTTTTTAATTTATTGCCAGTATATTTTGCAGTAATTAAACTATAATTTGTTTCGCTTAAATTTTGTTCAATGGAAAAATTATAATTAAAAGACAGATTTTCTGTAACATTTATACCTGAATATCCTATTAAATCAGAAGTTTTTTGTCCAAGAGAAGAGCTTAAGGGAAGATCATTGTCTTCATTTCTTCTAAAATTCATTGCCAATCCAAGATTTAAATTCTCATTATCAAGTTGATTCAAATTTTTGAATTCTAGGCCTAAAGTTAATGATTCTCCAGCCTCAACAGTTTTGTTATCAATCCTATCTAATATAAATAAATCTTCAAATTGTATTAATTTATTTTCATTTCTTAAATTTAAACCACTTGCTGGACTAAATCTTAGAGAAGCCAAAGGTGTTAAAAATTTTTTTCCATTTTCTGTTTCTTTAATAAGAGGATAAGTAAGATTATAAACAGCTGTACCTAAAATTTTATAATCTTCCTGCTCTTTATATGATGTTGATAAGTCACCATATGTATTTACATTTTTTAATAAAATACTGTAGTCTGTCTCAATATTGCCCAGCTGATTTTGATCACTTGAAGAAAATATAAAACTATTAATTATTTCTGCTTCGTCGACATTAGTATTAAATTTTCTATAGTTCCCTTTAGAACTAAAATTTAATGTCTCAAAAATTTTCCCATTTAATGAATTTTCCTTACTAAATTCATAGTTTGGTATTACATACTCATATTTATCAGCTCCTTCTTTAGTAAGATTATTTATTACATTTACTGATGACGCAAATGAATAATCATCAGTATTTTTTTCATATGAAATTAATGAATTTAAAGTGCTATAATTTTCTATTAATGGTGATTTAATTTGATATCTTTTAAGATAATCATTATCCGATACTGTCTCAATTTTCATTTCATAAAAAGAATTTTCAAAATCACGTTTTAAACTAGTAAACAAATGATAATCAGAATTATTTTTTTTATTATAACTAAAATCAGTAATTAAATTTGAATTTTTAAATGTCTGCCTATATTCAGTTTGTAGAAAGAGATTATCATTAGTATAAATTCTTGGAGATATTGTCATATCTCTATCATGATCAATTGCATAATAGTATGGTATCTGAGTTGAAAAACCAAGGTTACTACTATTCAAAAATTGTGGAAATAAAAATCCAGATTGCCTCTCAACTGTAGGATCAGGATGAAAAAAATATGGGAAATATGCAACTGGAACATCGTATATTTCTAACCATGCATTTTTGTATTCTATTCTTTTTTGCTCTCTTTTATGTGTTATTTCATCTGCAGATAATGACCAAGCAGGACATTTTCCTTTAAAACTTTTACAAGTAGTAAAGCTACTTTTTTTCATTTTTGTCTCAGATTTATTTGTATTAATATATCTACCGGACATTCTTGGATCATTTTCAAAGTTTCCGAAGGAGCCCTTATTAAATGTAAGAATATAATCTGACCCTATTAGTTCATTTTTGCTTATATCAAAATAAGCTTTTGATAATTTTAAAATATTTTTTTCTGAGTCAATCAATTTAATATTTTCAGATTTAAAAATTTTTTTTTCTAAATTAAAATTAAAACTTGATAATTCAAAATTATTTTGAAACTTATCATTTACTTTAGTTTCATTTTTTGAAATAAATTCTTTATTTTTTTGGTTAAAAGAAATATCATTAGTTGATATAAAAAAATCGTTCTTATATTCTATATTAGTTTTACCAAGGCTTTTTATAAATTGATTGGCCCTATCGTAAATAATTTCTTCAGATAAAATTAAGAAGCTATTGTCAAAGTCTTTAAAAATGACATTGTTATTTATTTTAAAAAGCTCTTTTTCAATATTTAAAAGAGAATTATTACCTTTTATTTCAAAAATAGTTTTAATATTATTTTTATCTAGTTGTCTTATGATTGTGTTTCCAAAAGAAGATACAATATTTTTGTTCCTATCAAAAACTATTTTATCGCTAAAGGCTTTAAAGTTTTTAATTTTATCAAAAAATACTACTTCTCCTTCTACTTCTAGAAATTGATTAATTTTATTATATATTGCTTCTTTTCCATTAATTTCCAATTTTTGACCGTCAGATATTTTTATAGATCCTGTTGCAGCTATTACATTTCCTTTATCTTTTATATCTACAACTTCAGCATCAATTATAAGATCATTAGCTATTGAGTAAGTAATATTTATAAAAAAAATATATACAAAAATTATTATTTTAAAAATAGAATATTTATTTTTCATTAATATTTACAATTCCAATCATACAGGTTAAAATTAAAATTAAATTCGGCATCCATACTGCAACATCGGGTGGAATTTTATTATTAACTCCCAGCAAACTAAAAAAGTGATAAATATAATATATTATTACGGACATCAGAATACCAATAATAAGTGTTAAACTTTTTGAATTGCTAATCTTAAAATTAAACATAATTATAGACGACATTATGGTAAAAATAACTAAACTTATTGGTATAGAAAATATCCTATTAAGTTGTATCTTTATATCTGATACAGACAAACCAACATTTTCAAAATCTTTTTTTTGTTTTAATAATTGAAATATATTTAAAGACTCTAGATTTGAAAATAATGAATTAATTTTCATATAATCAAAATTTGTCTCAAAAGTTAATAAATCTATTTTTTTTTTCTTCCCAATATCAGTAATCTCAATTGCATCTTTTATTTTCCAATTTTTTTTAGCAATATTAGCTGTTTTCGCAATTATATTTTTCTGATTTCTAAAATCAGTGTCATATACAGTTATAACAACATCTTTTAATAAAACCTTATCAATACTTTCAGCATGTAAAATCATTATTTGATCATTTATTTTATCTTTTATCCATAATCCATTTTCATTTATAACTGCAAGATATTTTTGATCTTGGGTATATTTATTTTTAAATTCAAGATAATTATGTTTCATATTTGTTGAAATCAGATGAAATAAAAAAATAATAATTATTCCAATTAAAAATACTAATAAAGAAATAAAAGAAATGATTTTAAAATTATTTATACCGTTATTTTTAAAAATTAATATTTCAGAACTCTCTTGAAATTTAATAAAAAAAAATAAAGTAGTTATCAATATAATAAAAGGAAATATTTCAAATAATATAGAGGGTAAATTCAATAAAGTTAATAATATTGGATAGCCTATACCTACGTTATCATTATTACTAAAAAATTTTATTTCTTCTAAAATATTCATTACAAATATTAAAGATGAAAATATAATTGTTATGTAAAAAAATCTTGAGAGATAAACAGAATAAATATGTTTAAGATAAATTTTATTATACATAGAGTTATATATTTTTTTTGTTTAAATTGATGATGTTAAGGTAAACTAAAA
>CETU01078091.1_pt1 | contig 14318 bp, 13 predicted proteins | sample 356531 | NCBI WGS metagenome assembly CETU01 (sample SAMEA2623488, study PRJEB7988) | marine metagenome | isolation source: saline water (ENVO:00002010), including
AGGCGGTTTATTTTCTGTGGCACTATCCCTAAGGTCACCCTTGCCAGCCATTAGCTGGCACCTTGTCTTTATGGAGCCCGGACTTTCCTCTACTTTTAAAAAAGTAGCGACAATCCAATTGCCTAGCGGATACTGCTATAATGCTTATATCGAGAAAATCAAGCTCTATTTATCTTTTTGACATAAATTCACTTATTTTAATGGTTTCTAAGTCTAGAATACCATCAACTTTTTTTTGTCTATAGCGTCTTTGAAAGTTTTTAATAATTTTTCTTCTAAATTTTTTCTTTAAATAACGATAACCTATTTTATCTAAATTATTAAAAAAGCCTTTAATATCAGGTTTTTTTACACTCCTGTTTTTAAGATTGTTGAAGATTGTTTTTTTTGGATAATTTCCAACTCCTTTGGATGACAAATATGCCCAAGGGAACTTTTCTCCTGGATCTATTTTTCTTATGGGCGCAATATCGGAGTGACCAAGAATAAATTTGTTTTTTATCTTATATTTTCTTTTCAGTTTTTTGCATAAGTGAATAAGCATTTTTATCTGAAATTTTGTGAAAGATTGATACCCGAATTTATGTCCTTTATTAACCAGTTCTATTCCAATAGAATTTTTATTCAAATTTTTATATTTACCCCACATAGATTTACCAGCATGCCAGGCCACATTTTTTTCTTTTACTAAATTAAAAATCTGACCTTTTCTGTTAATCAAATAATGTGAGCTAACTTTGTGTTTTTTTGACATTAGTCTGGCTAAAGATTCACGCTCAGATTGCATTCCAGTATAATGAATAATAATAGCTGTTATTCTTTTGTTACTCCGAGGCTTTAAATCATAATTTGGGGAATAATATTTTGTAATTTTCATTAAAAAAATATATAGCATAAAAATTGATGCTAAAGCGTTTAAATGTATTAACTTGTCTTATTATGCTGTCATTAGCTGTTTCTTCGTCACAATTAGTGGCTGAAGAAAAGTATACTACTAATGAATGTTTTGAAAAATTTAGCAGAGGAACACTTGCATTCAACCAAGGGCTAGATAGAGCAATCTTTAAACCAGTTGCAAAGGGATACAGAGCTTTGCCGGTGCCAATAAGAACTGGTACATCGAATTTTGTATCAAATTTACGATCACTATTAACTCTTTCTAATAATGTGTTACAAGGTGATTTTAAGGGAGCCGGTAACACAGCTGGAAGATTTGCCATAAATACTACTGTTGGCATATTAGGAGTTTTTGATCCTGCTTCGAAAATGGGATTTGAAAAAAAAGGTAGAGAGGATTTTGGTCAAACACTTGGAGTTTGGGGAGCAGATAGCGGTTGCTATTTTGTTTTGCCCGTTTTAGGTCCTACAACTACGAGAGATGCTTTGGGTCTTGTAGGTAATGTGTTTATAGATCCAGTATACCAACTAACCCACAATAGCGAGACTGACATAATAGTAGGTAACGAAAATTTATCTGAACATAATTACTATTATTACAGAGGTACCGATGCTGTAGATTTTAGATCAAAAAATATTGAATCAATTGATAGCTTAGAAAAAAACTCGATTGATTTTTATGCGTCTGTAAAAAGTTTATACTTACAAAATAGAGCTAAAAAAATATCAAACTCACCAATTTCTAATAAAGGGCAAGATGATAGTGATTGGGAAGAAATAGATAATCAATAGATAAATTAGATGAAAAGAAAAATTGTATCTTTTCTTTTGTTTTGTTTCATACTAACTTCTTTTGAAGTTAAAGCGGTTGCTTACAGTTCAGACCCAGAAAAATTTATTTCTGAAATAATTGATGAGGCAAAAGTGATATTAAGTAGTGGCTCTGACCAAAAAACTAAAGCAAAAAAACTTTCAGATATAGCCCTTAAAACTGTTGATATTAAAGGTTTAGCTTCTTATACGATTGGAAAAAAAAGAAAAGAGCTTAGTTCAGAAGAGTTGCAAAAATATGAAAGTTTGTTTGAAAAATATTTCTTAAAAAGCTTTACTTCGAGATTAACTGATTATTCTGATCCAAAAATCAGTGTATTAAATTCAGAAATAGTTAGTGAAAAATATACTATCGTTAAAACTATGCTATTAAAAACAAGCAAAAAACCTGAAGTTAAAATTGACTGGAGGGTATATACGAAAAATCCTGAAAAACCACTTATAAGGGATTTGATTGTTGAAGGATTAAGTTTAGCAAGAACGCAAAAGGAGGAATTCTCGTCTATACTTAGTGCTAACAATCAAGACATAAATGTATTATTTGAAACCTTGGAGAAGTTTATAAATCAATAGATGATTTGGTATATAGTTTTATCGCTGTGGCTTGTCGGAATGATGACTGAGTAATTGGTGGGCCCGCCAGGATTCGAACCTGGGACCAATACATTATGAGTGTACTGCTCTAACCAGCTGAGCTACAGGCCCTTTAAGTATTAGTTTTTACAATATAAATTTTTATTTTTCTAGAAAACTTTTTAATTGTTTTGATCTGCTAGGGTGTTTAAGTTTTCTCAAAGCTTTTGCTTCTATTTGTCTGATTCTCTCCCTTGTTACAGAAAACTGCAAACCAACTTCCTCAAGAGTATGGTCGGTATTCATACCTATACCAAATCTCATTCTTAGAACTCGCTCTTCTCTTGGTGTCAAAGAAGCTAAAATTTTAGTAGTCGACTCACTTAGATTTGATCTAATAGCAGTATCTAATGGCTGCAACGCACTTTTATCCTCTATGAAGTCTCCAAGTGTACTGTCTTCTTCGTCTCCAACAGGTGTTTCTAAAGATACAGGTTCTTTGGATATTTTTAAAACTTTTCTAACCTTCTCTAAAGGCATTGCTAATTTTTTAGCAAGCTCTTCAGGTGTTGCTTCCCGTCCAAACTCACTTAAAATTTGTCTTTGAGTTCTAACTATTTTATTTATAGTCTCAATCATATGAACTGGAATTCTTATAGTTCTAGCTTGGTCTGCAATTGATCTAGTTATTGCCTGTCGAATCCACCAAGTTGCATAAGTTGAAAATTTGTAGCCTCTTCTATATTCGAATTTATCTACTGCTTTCATTAAGCCTATATTGCCCTCTTGAATTAAATCTAAAAACTGTAGACCTCTATTTGTATATTTTTTTGCTATTGATATAACTAATCTTAGATTAGCTTCAACCATTTCTTTTTTTGCAATTCTAGATTCTCTCTCTCCTTTTTGAATTCTTCTTACAAGTTGTTTGAATTCTCCAACCGGTAATTCTGTTTTCTTACTAAATTCAATTAATCTTTCCCTAATCTCGTCAAAATCTTTCCTGTGTTTCTTGAAAAAGTTTTTCCAAGTTTTGTTTTCTTGTAAAAAATTTTCGAATTTAGGGTTGATTTCATTATCAATATAATATTTTAAAAATTCAGATCTAGTAATCTTATTTTCCATTGCCAACCTTAAAAGAACACCTTCTAGGGACAAGATTTTTCTATTTTCTTTGTAATGAGCTTGAACAAGTTCTTCTATTACTGAAGCACCAAGCTGTAAATTCTTAAAACCTTCAACTAAAATTCCTTGTATCTTCTTAAAATTTTTATTTTTTGAAATCGATAACTCTTTTCCATCTAAAATACAGTTTAGTTTTTCAATTTGGTATCTTTTTAGTTTTGTATAATGTTTTGATAAATTTTCAATAATTTCAGTTATTTTTGGTTTGATTTCTTCTTCCATTGCTGCAAGAGAAACGTTAAATTCATCTTCATCCTCATACTGTTCATTTGATTTTTTATCACCAGATTCGTCTTTTTCTTTTTTATCTTCTTCTTCTGTGTTTGATTCTTTTTTTAATTTCTTTTTCTTTGAGTTTTCTTCTTCATTTTCAAAGTCTTCATAAGTTGAATCAATATCTATAATATTTCTTATAAGTAACTCTCCTTTTTCAAGTTGTTGTTTCCATTCGAACATTTTTTTTGCTACCAAAGGACTTTGGGTTAAGGCATTTATCATCAAGTCTTTTCCAGCCTCTATTCTTTTTGCAATAGCTATCTCACCTTCTCTAGAAAGTAATTCAACTCCTCCCATTTCTCGGAGGTACATTCTTATTGGATCATCACTTTTTTCTGAACTCTTGTCAGATTGTTCGTTTGTTACATCTTTCTTTTTGGGTTTTTGGAAATCAGACTTTTTTAAAACTAAAGATACTTTTTTATCAAATATAATTACAACAGCTTTCTCTACATTTTCTTGCGACCCATTTCTTTTACCTAGAGATTTACCTAACTCCTCATATGTGATGAAACCTCTGTGCAAACCTTTGTCTAAAAGTCTTTCAAAAGATTTTGTGATAATTTTTTGTTTCATAGAAAGTGATCTAATTAAAGATGTTATATATATAAGTACAAATTATTAAAAATCTACTCTTAATTTATTCTTTATTTATCTTACTTTTTAGCTGGATTAAGTCCGAATAGGACTTTTCATCAAATTCTTTCATAAGTTTATTCTCTAGTTCATCAATTTTTTTTGAAAATTTAATTTCATTAAGTTCTTTAAGTATTTCATTTAACAATTCGATTTGTTCATTTTCATCTTTTTTTTCAAAGATATTTTTTATAACTGAATTTTGATTAATATCTTGTATTATTTTTGAGCTCTTATCGTCAGTAATTGGTTTTTCTTTTTTTAAAGAATCAAGTAAATTTGTTTTAAGATCATTAAGGATTTGAGAGGAGAATTTAATACCTTTAAAAATTTCAATCCTTGGTAAAATTATTTTTGGATAATTATACATTATATATAGTATCGAATATTCTTTGATTTCTTCTTTAGTTAGATGATCTTTGGCTACAGAAATCTTTTTTGTTTCATTTAAAATTTTATAAGTATTTATTTTTTTTCTTTTATCATATCTTTGCAGTGGTGTTAGATTTCTAATTTTTTCTAAATAATATTCCAAAATATATTTTTTTAGTGTTTTATCTAAAATAGATTGACACAAATTTTTAAACTTTTTTTCAAACTTTGTTACAGCAAATGGATCTGATCTGTCTACATCATTCAAATACATTCTCCAAATAAATTCCTCTATAGATAAATTTTCATTAATTAATTTTTCAAAACTTTCTTTACCTTTTTCTTTAATATAGTCGTCAGGATCCATCCCATTTCTTAATGATACAAAACCTATTTTGCTATTCTCTTTAATAAATGGGAAAAGATTTTCTGCTATTCGTAAAGATGCTCTCTGACCGCTAGAGTCTCCGTCTAAACAAATAATAGCGTTTTTAAAAAATTTCCATATTAAGTTTATTTGATTCTCTGTTAAAGCTATACCAGAATTTGAAACAACATTTTTGATTCCAGAAGAATAAACTCTAATTACATCCATATATCCTTCCACTATTACAACTTCTTCATTTTTGTTTGATTGCGATTTTGCTTTTTCTAAATTAAATATATGTTTCCCTTTTTTATAAAATTCTGTTTCCGGAGAATTTATATATTTTGCAAACTTATTATTTTCAATAGTCCGTCCACCAAATGCGATTACGTCTCCTACTATATTTTTTATTGGAAATATTATTCTTGAGTTAAATCTATTTATAAATTTATTGTATTTTTCATTTTTATAAAAAAGGCCAGTTAACGATAAGTCCTTTTCGGAGAACTTCTCAGTTAGGTTTTGAAAATAATTAGAATTATTTGGCACGAAACCAATTTGAAATTCTATTATTGTCTCCTTACTAATGCCTCTATTATTTAGATAATTTATTGCAGATTGATCTTTACCAAAAATTAATTTGTGATGAAAGTCTGCATAATCTTTTAAAATGTTTTTATACGTCTGGTATCTTTTATCTTTCTCGACATCTAAGCTCGTAAATTTATATGGTTGCATTCCAGCTGAAGAAGCTAGTTGTTTAACAGCTTCGCCAAATTTTAAAGATTGCGTCTTCATAAGAAAATCAAATATATTTCCATGTTCTCCAGAACTAAAACAGTGATAAAATCCTTTTTCATCACTTACTGTAAATGATGGAGTTTTTTCAGTAGTAAAAGGAGATAGTCCTACAAATTCTTTTCCTCTTCTCCTTAATTTAACTGTTTTACTAATCACTTGAGAAACTTTTAATCTAAGTTTAATTTCTTCTAAATAAGTTTTTGGATATTTCACTTTATTTCAAGTTCTCCTTTATAATTCGGCTTACCTTTGAAAAATCTAGAACGTCAGAATGTTCTTTTTTTAAAGCTCCCATCACTTTACCCATATCTTTTACAGAGCTGGCACCGACTTTTTTTATTGTTTCAAGGCAAATTTTTTTTGTTTCTTCTTCACTTAATTGTTTTGGCAAATAATCATTAATGATATTAATCTCTGAAATTTCGTTTTCTAACAATTCACTTCGACCAGCTTTCTTATAAGCATCACAAGAATCATTACGTTGTTTTACCATCTTTTTAAGAAGGCTTATAACTTCATTATCTGGCAGTGCATTTTTGTCTTTGATCTTTTTAGAGATCATTGTGTCTTTTATGGCTGCTACCACAAGCCTTAAAGTAGAATAAGTTTTTTTATCTTTTGCCTTTAAAGCTTCATTAAGCTTGGTTTCTATTTTCGTTTGAAGGGACATATAATTTAAAACTTACTTTAATCACATTTTTTCTTCAAAAGAAAAAAGAATGGGGTTGACGGCTGTGAACCTTTTTCATATAAAGCGCAAAACCCTACTTAATAGGATTATCTTTAACTCATGAGTTGTATTTGAGACAGGTCATAAACAAAAAAAATAAATCACACATTTTTTCTACAGGTATTTTAGTTTTTGAAGATGGCACCAAATTTTTTGGAACAGGTATTGGCTACGAAGGATTTGCGGTTGGTGAAGTTTGTTTCAATACATCAATTACTGGTTATCAAGAAATTTTAACAGATCCATCTTACTCTGATCAGATTATAAATTTCACATTTCCTCATATTGGTAATGTAGGAACAAATATCGAAGATAACGAAGCTGATAAAGCTTGGGTGAAGGGAGTTATTCTTAATTGTGATATAACAGAACCATCTAATTATAGATCTATTAAAAAACTGAATATTTGGCTAAAGAAAAGAAAAATTGTAGGTATTGTGGGATTAGATACTAGAGTTATTACCAATTATATAAGAGATAAAGGTGCTCCTAAAGGAACGATACAATTTTTAAAAAGCGGAAATCATAATTTTAAAAAACTTTTAAATGATGCAAGATCCTGGAATGGTTTATTAGGATTAGACTTAGCAAAAAAAGTTACTTGTAAAAAGCTTTATAAATGGAAATCTTTAAAGTCTTGGGATAAGAAAAAGGGATATGTTAAAAATAAAAAAAATAAATATAAAATTGTTGCTATTGATTATGGTATTAAAAAAAATCAATTAAGATGTTTTTCTGATATTGATTGTGGAGTAACAATTGTTCCAGCAAATTTTTCTGCAGATAAAATAATAAAACTTAAACCTGATGGGGTTTTTTTGTCAAATGGTCCTGGAGATCCTGCAGCTACTGGCAAATACGCAATACCAATAGTTAGAAAACTAATTGAAAAGAAAATACCAATTTTCGGTATCTGTCTTGGTCATCAAATTTTATCTTTGGCTCTTGGAGCAAAAACTAAAAAAATGTCGCTAGGGCATAGGGGAGCAAATCATCCTGTTAAAGATTTAAAAACAAATAAAGTTGAAATAACGAGTCAAAATCACGGTTTTGAGGTTGATTCTAAGTCGATTCCTAAAAATGTGGAGATCACACATAAATCGCTTTTTGATGGATCTATTGAAGGTATAGAAGTAAAAAGTAAAAAAATATTTTCAGTGCAATATCATCCGGAGGCTAATCCTGGCCCACAAGATAGCAAGTATTTATTTGGAAAATTTTTAAAAAACATAAAATCAAAAACAAATGGGAAAAAGAAAAGATATTAAAAAAATTTTAGTAATAGGTGCAGGACCTATAGTTATTGGTCAAGCCTGTGAGTTTGATTATTCAGGCACTCAGGCTTGTAAAGCACTTAGAGATGAAGGTTATAAAGTTATTTTAATTAATTCTAATCCAGCTACAATTATGACAGACCCAGAAGTTGCTGATAAAACTTATATAGAGCCTATTACACCTGAAATTGTCGAAAAAATTATTATAAAAGAAAAACCTTGTGCAATTCTTCCTACTATGGGTGGACAAACAGCTTTGAATACAGCTATCTCAATGGAAAAAAAAGGTATACTTAAAAAAAACAAGGTAGAATTAATTGGAGCCAAAGCAGCTGCAATCTCAAGAGCAGAAGATAGAGCGCTCTTTAGAAAAGCAATGAGAGAGATAAAGCTTGATTTGCCTAAATCTGAAATTCTTAATTCAATAAAAAATTCGAGAAATGCATTTAAAAAAATAGGATTGCCAGCAATTATAAGGCCCTCTTTTACTTTAGGTGGTTCAGGCGGAGGAATAGCTAAAACAAAAAAAGAATTTTTTAATTTAATTAAATCTGGAATAGCGGAGTCGCCACAAAACCAGGTTTTGGTTGAGGAGTCTCTAGAAGGTTGGAAAGAATTTGAAATGGAAGTGGTTAGAGATAAGAAAGATAATTGCATAATAATTTGTTCAATTGAAAATGTTGATCCAATGGGAACTCATACCGGTGATTCTGTTACAGTTGCGCCAGCATTAACTTTAACTGATAAAGAGTTTCAAATAATGAGAAATGCATCGATTGAATGCTTAAGAAAAATTGGAGTAGAAACTGGTGGATCTAATGTTCAATTTGCCATCAATCCTAAAGACGGAAGAATGGTTATAATAGAGATGAACCCTAGAGTATCAAGATCTTCAGCTTTAGCATCAAAAGCAACTGGATTTCCAATTGCAAAAGTTGCTGCGAAACTAGCAGTGGGTTACACGCTTGATGAATTAACAAATGAGATTACTGGAACAACTCCAGCATCTTTTGAACCAACAATTGATTATGTTGTAACAAAGATTCCTAGATTTACATTCGAAAAATTTAAGTCTGCCGAGGTAAAACTAGGAACATCAATGAAATCCGTTGGGGAAGCAATGGCAATTGGAAGAAATTTTAAAGAGTCATTACAGAAAGGTTTGTTATCTTTAGAAATTGGTTACACGGGTTTAGATGCTTTAAACAATTTATCTTACAAAGAAGTAATAAAAAAATTAAGTCAAAATTTGCCTGATAAACTTATTGTTGTTGCTGAAGCAATAAGAAGAAAAATGAGTGTAAAAAATATATATAAAAAAACAAAAATTGACCCTTGGTTTCTTGAACAAATTTACGACATAGTTTATGAAGAAAAAAAACTTAAAAAGAATGGAATTCCTAAAACATTTAAAGAGTTTTCTTATATAAAATCTATTGGCTTTTCCGACAGAAAAATTGCAGAGTTAACTAATAGTTCGATTAAAGATATTCAGAAAAAGAGAAGGAGTCTTAAAATTTTCCCAGTATTTAAAAAAATTGATACTTGCGCTGCAGAATTTAAATCAGAAACTCCTTATATGTATTCTACTTATCAAAAATTAGAAGGTAATTTATCAGCTTGTGAGTCAAACCCTACAAAAAAGGAAAAAATTATAATTTTAGGAGGCGGTCCAAATAGAATAGGTCAAGGCATAGAGTTTGATTATTGCTGTTGCCAAGCTAGCTTTGCTTTAAAGGAAAAAAAATACGAAACAATAATGATAAATTGTAATCCGGAAACAGTTTCTACCGACTACGATACGAGTGATAGATTATATTTTGAGCCTTTGATTGAAGAATATGTCTTAAATATAATTTACAAAGAAATGCAAAAAGGCAAATTGCTTGGGGTAATTGCACAATTTGGTGGTCAAACACCAATAAAATTAGCTAAAACCTTAAATGATAATAATATTCCAATATTAGGAACTCAATTTGACTCCATTGATCTTGCAGAAGACAGAGAAAGATTTAAAAAAATACTTATAAAACAAAATCTCAAACAAGCAGAAAGTGGGATTGCAAAAAATAAAAAAGATTCTTTTAAAATAGCAAATAGAATTGGTTTTCCGATAGTAATTAGACCATCTTATGTTCTTGGTGGAAGAGGAATGGAAATAATCTATACGCAAACTGACCTTAAAAAATACATAGACGAAGCTGTAAAAGTTTCAGGATCAAACCCTGTTTTAATTGACAGATTTCTAAATGATGCAACAGAAGTTGATGTTGATGCAATATCTGATGGAAAAAAAATATTTGTAGCAGGAATTATGGAACATATTGAGGAAGCAGGTATCCATTCGGGTGACTCAGCTTGTTCCTTACCTCCGTATACTTTAAGTAAAGAAATCATAGATAAAATTGAATTTCAAACCGAGCAGTTAGCAAAAGCCTTGTCAGTTGTTGGTTTAATCAATATTCAATTTGCTGTAAAACAAAATGAAATTTATGTTCTAGAGGTAAATCCAAGAGCAAGTAGAACGGTACCATTTGTTTCTAAAGCTACCGGACTTTCAATAGCTAAAATAGCATCAAGGGTAATGGCAGGCGAAAAATTATCAAAATTTAATTTAAAAAGAAAAAATAAAAATACTTTTGCAGTTAAAGAAGCTGTATTTCCTTTCAATAAATTTCCTGAGGTTGATGTATTACTTGGTCCAGAAATGAAATCAACTGGTGAGGCAATGGGTTTTGACAGTAACTTTGGCTTGTCTTTTGCCAAAAGTCAAATAGCTAGCAACAATAGTATTCCGCTAAAAGGAAATGCTTTTATATCAGTAAAAGATAGAGACAAAAAAAAAATAATACTTAATGCTAAAAAATTAATAAAATTTGGTTTCTCTTTGTATGCTACCCCTGGAACTGCGAGATATTTAATAGCCAATGGAGTAAAGTGTAAAAAGATAAATAAAGTTAGTCAAGGATCACCACATATTGTTGAAAAACTAAATAAGAAAAGAATATCATTAGTTATCAATACAACTGAGGGCAAAGATACTATTGCAGATTCATTTAGTTTAAGAAGAACAAGTTTGGTAAATAAAGTTCCATACTTTACTACAATAGCTGCGGCAAATGCTTGTCTAGAGTCTATTGAAGCGTTAAAAAAATATCCAATTAAAGTTAGAGCTTTACAGGATACTTAAGCTGTGCAACTCATATCTTGGCCACAACACAATGGAGACTTTATTTTTCCATGCTGATTGGGACACTTTGATATCTGAACCTGTTTGCCATCTTCAAGTTTTAAATTATCATTTTCCAATGGAGAATTGCACTTTGCGCAAGTAGCATTAACTGACATACCGCATTTTGAACATTCGTAAGTTGCCATATCAATTTTATTATACTAAATTATACTTTTACTTTCCAGTCTGTGTTGAAAGATACATAATTGACTTGTACGCATCTTCTCTCCTTTTTTATCTCTTTTTTTTCCATTCCATGCCAAGTATTTGGACCGCTTGAAAAAAAATAGCCATAATTATTTACATATGGAACAGTTTTAACTTTGTTAAATTTCTCATCATAAAAATCTGTTCCTAGATTTTCTGACTCACCAAAAGGATTAATAAATATTAGTGATGATAAAAGTTTTTCTTTTATATCACAATGTGGTTTAAGCCAAAATCCTGTTCTGTCGCAAATTACTTCCACTCTTACAAAAGAGTTTGATAAATCTTTTTTTATTAAATCAGATATATATTGATATACATTTTTTGAACAAAGTTCATTTATAAAACTGGTTAAATGTGGAAAATTTTCTGAATTTTCTTTTGTTACAAAACATCTATACTTTTTAGCTTTGCCTCCAGACTTTATACCTTCTCTAAATTTTCCTTCTCCACCGTCAATCGCTCTTGTTCCATCATAAGATAAACCATCTCTAACAGGATTTGCAATCTCAGCATTACAAACTTCTTTGATGGCTAGATCGGTTAACGGTTTTTTTAAAGCCCAATGTTTGAAAGGTTTATCATACGTTTCTAATCTAGATTTTAAAGAGTTAAATAATTCCATTTTTTTTCATCCTGTCTTCAACTATAGAAGCGGCTCGTTTTACTTCATCTAACTTAACATAAGTCCAATTTTCAATTTTATCATCTAAATTCCTAATTATACCAAGATCTTTGAATAATTTATAAAAATTTTTAAATCTGTGAATGCTTCTTTTGTTGCGCATTTGAGCAACATACACCGGTTTTCCAGTTATTGCAGCTTCAGAAATCATTGATGTTGAGTCGCAAGTAACTATTATAATATTTGCTAAACCTAATGAGGATAGGTAAGCCTGTTTATTTCTTTCTTTTATTACAAGATGCTCTTCATTAAAATAATTATACGCAAGTTTAATAATATTATCTGGTGTTCTATAAGATGGAATTATAATTAATTTATATTTTGATGAAATAAACATATTTTTAACTTTTGCAAAAATTTGCTGCATTTGATTTTCAGAAAAACTATAATATTTATTTGGCCCACCAAGAATAAAAGTTACAATTTTTTTTTCTCCTTGATTTGGTTTTAAGTAATTTATATTTTTATTTATTTCATCGTTTGTTAGATAATGAATAGCTCCTTTAGTTCTTATGACATTTTCTCCATATAAATTATCGTGCTCTGGGCAAATAACTGCGTCAAAGTTTTTTAAATCTACTTTTGGATCCTGAATATGAATATTAAATACATTTTTTTTAAATCTCTTTTTCAACAATATTGATGGAATTACACTTTTTCTTCCACAAGAAATTATTACTTTCGAATCGCATACAAAATTTTGCTTTAAAACGCCGCCAAAAATTGGAGTAAACTTTGGAGGAATTAAGTTCCAAAAGCTTTTAAGTCTAATATTTTCGTGTTTAAATTTAAGACCTAAAGCTTTTGATAAGCCTTCAACTTGGCTTATCATACCGTGCATACCTTGGGTCAAAAGAAGTGCTTTTAATTTCAACATTTATAACTATATATCTATATAATGAATAATAAGTCTACTAAACACACAAAAGTGTTGATTCTTGGATCTGGTCCCGCAGGTTATACTGCAGCAATATATGCAGCCAGAGCAATGCTTAAGCCAATACTAGTATTTGGATCTGAACCAGGCGGTCAATTAACTACAACAACTGATGTTGAAAACTTTCCAGGATACTCAAAAGTTATCCAGGGTCCGTGGTTGATGGAAGAAATGAAAGGACAAGCAAAAGCTGTGGGTACTGAAATGATTCAGGATCATATTAAAAAAGTGGATTTATCAAAAAAACCTTTTGAAGCGATCGGTGATAGTAGCCAAGTTTATACAGCTGACAGTTTTATAATTTCTACCGGGGCTCAGGCGAGATGGTTGAATTTAAAATCTGAACAAGAGTTTAGAGGATTTGGAGTTTCAGCTTGTGCTACTTGCGATGGTTTCTTTTTTAAACAGAAAGAGGTTGCTGTTGTTGGAGGTGGTAATGCTGCAGTTGAAGAGGCTATTTTTTTAACAAAATTTGCATCAAGTGTGAAGCTTATACATCGAAGAAATGAATTAAGAGCAGAAAAAATGCTTCAAGCAAAATTAAAATCCAATAAAAAAATTGAAATTATATGGGATAGTGTAGTTGAGGATGTTTTAGGAGAAGAGAATCCCAAAGCAGTAAAAGGTGTGAAAATTAAAAATGTCAAAACCAATAAGGTTAGTGATATTAAATTGGATGGATTGTTTGTTGCTATTGGGCACGACCCTGCTACATCTCTCTTTAAAGGTCAATTAAATATGGATAAAGAGGGATATATAGTTACCAAACCAGACTCTACTGTTACCAATGTACCTGGTGTTTTTGCTGCAGGCGATGTCAAAGATAAAATTTTTAGACAAGCAGTTACGGCGGCAGGAATGGGCTGTATGTCTGCTCTAGAGGCTGAAAAATTTTTATCATCACGAAAGTAAATTTATGTGCCCAATTTGTTGGATAACTGGTTTTATTGCTGCCCTATTTGGTGGTTCACTTTTAGCAGTTGTAAATCATCCAATATCTTGGATATTAAGTATAATTTTAATTTTGTATGCTGCTTTTAAATTTTATGAAGCAAAACAAAGAGGGAAAAAAATGAATAATGATTCTAAAGCTAGAAATAGAATGACAATTTTTAGATTTGTTCAGGGGGTTATTGTTGGATCTATTGCTTCTATAGCAATTTTTTATAGTTTAACTTACAAAGAACATGAAAGAATGCACGATCTTCTTGAAAAACATGGCATAGAAAAACATGAGCACTAAAGTTTTATTAACTGGTATAAGTGGGTGGATTGCAAAACATACTGCTATAGAATTATTAAATTCTGGCTATGA
>CETU01170739.1_pt1 | contig 14316 bp, 6 predicted proteins | sample 356531 | NCBI WGS metagenome assembly CETU01 (sample SAMEA2623488, study PRJEB7988) | marine metagenome | isolation source: saline water (ENVO:00002010), including
GTAAACCCTTCAGATTGCGCCTGTTCAGCATCACTTCCCTCATCAGGTTCTACAGAATTGTTCTGCAATAGTTCAGGGTTAGGCTCAACAATAATGGTTCCAACCATACCTAGGTCTTCGTGTGGTTCGCATACGTATTCATAGGTTCCATTTTCGCCAAAAGAAAATGTGTAAGTGTAATCGACTTCGGTAGATGGCTCCCCGGTGTCAAATAACCCAGAATCTTCCACTGCGTTGTGAGGCAGTAATTCACCACTCCAAAAAAACCGAACTGTATCTCCTTCTTTCAGAGTTATTGTATCTGGCGAAAAACGTAGATTTGTACTATCAACCGTCACGACTTTCGTTTCTCCTTCATATTCGTTGTAGGTAGTACCCGAAGCAAGCATCGAACCGACCATTAAAGCAAGTGTCAAAGTTGCCATAATGGTGGTTTTCATGATTATTGGCTGAGGCGTTTTACGTATTAATGAGATGTATGTAAAAAATGGTCAATACCCTTCTGATTCCATGGCATTTTTAATGTCCGAGGTCCTTTGTAAACCTCCTGAAATACTCACAAATTCATTCCATCCAATTTCTTTATTTTTCCAAGAAAAATAATTTTCAATGTCTTTCATTTTTACCTCTATAAGCGGTACTTGAGTGGGCCGGGCCAAAATCGAGAAGAAATCGAAGACTCCAGTAATCAAAATAACCCATTTTCCCCAAATGTAGATTACTAATGAGCATAAAATCATGAAAACGACATGGATTATTTTGATTGGCTTATTTATCAAGAAAATTTCATCTCCAGCCGTTTCCATTCCAAGCACTCTAGTAGGGAATAAGGAATCATATTGCCTATGATAGCCAATTCTAATTGATGCCTCGATGAACACTGCCCATAAGGAAACCAAAATAATCATATCTTCAGTATTGTAAGTTTGTAAATATGCGACATACCAGTAAAGAAATAGTTCGTAGATATAATATATCAAACAGACAATTCCCACTAGCCCTATTGCGGCATCTCCTACATCGCCGCCGCCGCCGAATCCAGATAAAAACGCGCCAACCAAAAATCCGACAATACAGACAGCCAAAAGCTCGCCTAATGGAGCTAATCCCGGTTCCCATAAGTTCCCAAAAAGATTAGACCCAAGAAGGATCCAAAAAAACCAGAAAACATACGACAAAGGGTCACTCATTAAGAGAGCCGATACCGATTTAGGAAGATCGATTAAGAGTGCATTTGCCATCCTCCCAATAAAACTCTTCTTTGTATCAAAATCAGAAAATTCTTGATTTATTCTTATCCTCTTCAATTTCCTTAGTATACGATTAATATTGGCCTTTCGAAATGATATTAAAATTCTTAATCGAACTTTTCTGAAAAAATTACGTACAGAATCAAAAATTTTCCATAAGATTCCTAGACAAACCAATACGATTAGAAACCGAATAAACCAGAAATACGTTTGAATCTGTTCTGAAGACTCCACCGTATCCCCTCAGTTCGCTGGCTAGTGGTGAGATGATAAAATCATCATTAGGAAAGATTGCAAATAATGGCATAAAGACAAGTCCCTATTGGTCATTTAATTGCCTACCTTTGCAATTATGGACAATATTTTGATAGTCAGGGCTGTATTTGGTCTTGAATGAATTATCCAATAGCTCGTCACACCTAAAACACTTCAATACCAAATTATCTTTTGGATCATACAATACATGATGAACCATGCGATAATGATATTGTAATTCACTCAAGTTATTACTCTCAAATTCACATGCAAAACAATTTCTTCTTGTTTGAAGGTAGTTGCTTTCGAATTTTTGAAGTACCTCTTCTCGGGACTTTCCTTCATCAAAAACACGTGTTGGTTCTTCTTCCTGCTGGTCTGTCAATTTCTGATCACGAGTCACGTTAGGCTCATGTTCAATTACATCGCTTGATTCTATTTCCATTATTCTGTCAAAATCTTCCATCTGAGAGGATAGATTTTGCTTTATACGAGCAGCTTTTCTTTCGAGGTATTCTGGAGATAAACGAGGTCTACCTCTGATATCCACTGAGCTATCGAGTAGAGTGTCATTATGGTGATCTAAGTCACCAACACAAAAGATTTCGTTCTGTTCGAACATATCGTCAAGTATACTTTGCATACTCTCAACCTGATCATAATCAAAAGAAAAATCCCCATCCACGTATGGCGTGCAATTTGAATCGTACAGATACTTATTAAATTCAAATTTGTCGAATACTAATCCCTGTTTCGTCATGTGTTCTTCCCAATATTGTTCCACCCCGTAAATTATGATTATATTCATCAAACTAGAATGCCAAACCTCTCTTATTTTGTTATCTACCCCCTTCTCTTTCATCTTGCCCTCAAAGTCATTTTCGATTTTGTCAAGTAGCTTGGATCGTTGCTCACTCAATGCAAAGTTTAACTGGGGGGAGATTTTTTCAGTTAAATCGATGAATGGATAGGCCCAAATCAGATTTTGCCCCATCAACTGCATAGCCTGTCGATGTCGATTCCGCCATACTTCGGCAAGATTATTCGGGGATTCTGATTTATCCTCTTGTTCACCACCACTCCGTATTTCCGGCGACTCATCACTTTCGTAATCGTCTTCTGCAGAGGCTGGAGTCGCTTCCATTTCTGCAAAATTATCCGGTTGTCCTTCTTTTCTTGTCGGTTTAAGATCAGATCTACCTAGTCTTTTTCTATTTCTGTAGAATTTAATTTGCAGCATAATACAAGGTAACACCCACAAGAAAAAGTAGTACATCCATGAATTCCAAGCCATATCTACGGCCCAATCTACCGCTTCAGGACAAAAATGGTCCGGAGGATTTTCTTCAAATTCACCTATGTTTTGTCCATCGTTGAGAACTTCTGTATAAGTCACAATTGTGCCATCTGGGCAAAGAAAATAATCATCAGGATCTCGAAAAATTTCTCTCAAACTATCATTGAAAAGAGGGGCTATTGCAATAAATAAAAATAATAAAATTAGAAAGTTATATCTCATTTTTACATTAAAATGATAATTTATAAGTTTGATAAATTCTCTATAAACTAAACATATTTTAGGCCATACAATTTTCCAAATTATGAATAATACGAATGATACAGATAAGAATCTAATAAACAAAAAATATAGATTCAATTGACTTTGAAAGTCCATGCCAGCCACCGTAATTGTTCTTTTCAAAATATGAATTAATTATGAACATTATTTTCCTGAATACATCTTCACTTTGGGATGGATTAATCTTCTCATATGTGTTCGAATGGTTATGGATCTTGGAGTCAGCGGAGTTGACTCCAGCATGATTTCCTTACCACAAGATGACCTTCTAAGGCACGTTTCCATACTTGGAAATACAGGCTCAGGAAAGACTGTGATGGCTAAGATAATTCTCGAAGAATGTATTTTGGCAGGAATTCCGGCTATTGTAATCGATGTCCAGGGGGATTTAGCAAGATTAGCAATGGATCCGGAACCATCAGAAAACTTGGATAAAGCCAAAATAAAAACTTGGAAGAAAAATTCGGAAGTAAGAATCTGGACTCCCACGGAAGATGCAGGTCTTCCTGTCTCATTGGACCCGTTTAGATTACCATCTCCTGAATTAGAAGAAAATGAAGCTATACCCGCATGGGACAGACTTGCATCTGGAATTGTTGGAATTCTGGGCTACGATGTTACCAAACCTAAAGATTCGAAAATCAAAGGTTTCCTATATCGGCTTTTGATACACTGTGCAGAAAAAAACAACGTCCCCTCAGATTTTGGAAATTTAGGAAAAATTCTGGGAGAATTAGACCCGGAAGAATATGATGACCTAGTAGATCCTAACACAATAAAGGAATTGGAGAGAAGGGCAAATTCTCTAGATTCAGGAGTTCAAAACAGGCTTTACACCTATGGTAGTCCATTGAATATTCCAATGATGATACAATCCAAATCTAGGAAAAAAGTTCCACTAAATGTATTGTATCTAAATTCACTAAGTGATGAAAGTATGAAGATGGCATTTATTCAACAATTTTGTAGAGAGCTTTACGATTGGATGCTAACAAATCCTTCGGAAAAACCCCAACTTGTTGTATTCTTGGATGAAGCAGCAAATTACATTCCATCAGGATCAAAAATGCCGCCAACAAAAACCGCGATCAGACAACAACTTCAGCAAGGTAGAAAATTTGGAATTTGTTGGATCTTGGCCTCCCAAAGTCCAAAGCAATTAGATTACCAAATATTTGGTCAAACAAACACACTATTTCTGGGAAGATTCCAAGCGCCACAGGACAAGATAGAAGTTAGGAAAATTCTCAAAGAGATGAATGCCGATGAGTCAATTGCTGAAGACATATCTGGCTTTGATGCAGGGGAATTCATTCTAGTCAAATCAGGACAAGAGCCGGGAGAAACTCAACGCTTCAAATCTCGTTGGTTATTGACATCGCACGGCTCTCCAATCACCACTCAAGAATTACATCCACTTACAGATGATCCAACCCGCAAATGGGCCAAGACATTCTCAAACAAAAACAACGTGAAAGTTAAGGTTGCAAAATCGGTTAGCAAATCTGCTGAGTCTACAAAGAAATCAGTAGGAAAAAATAGTTCAGTCAAGTCTGATACCTTGGGCGGATTCACCCATTTTGCAGATAAATCAGATCCTATGCATGTAATGATGGGAGCGACTAATGCAATAACATCCTTGACGTTAATTTATTGCTCATTTATTCTAGGCGAAGAGTGGAATAAGGGAGAAATTAGCCAAATTCCTTTCACAATCAGTATATTGGTTTCCGTTTTGATGATTTTTGGTATTCTAATGGGTTTATTTCTCAAGAATGAATCTGACCTATCTGTAAAAATTAGGAGGAAAGCTCGTATATTAGAGGCCTTAGTTTTACTTTGGATTTGGATACTATGGTATTTCGATTTCTCAAGTAATATCGATTTACATGGAGCTAGTTATCCAATTGTAATCTCTCAGACCTTACTAACTGCATTCTTCGTTGTAGAAATTGCACATCGTGTCCAACTCGGTAAACTACAATACGAAGGTGAGAATTTAGTTGAAAAAATCCAATCTAGTGTAACTGGGTTGCCAATGATTTTAACTCAAGCAGAAATAGTCAAACTCGAATTAACCTCTAATCAAATATTTGATAAGTTCAGAGATTTACTAGATTACTCTGCATTATTGTTGTTATTCATTATTTTTTATGATTCATCTATCGCTGAATCCTCTACAATGCAGGAATTCATGCTCCGTGTAATATGCCTCTCAGTCGTAGTTCAACTTTCAAAATGGGTTGCAAGGAAAAATGGGGGGCTGAAAGTATGAGTCTTGACCTGGCAGAATATACCGCCCTAATTACCACATTCAGCGCCTTGGGTACTGCGACTGTATTGTGGAATTTGTATTGGGAACAAAGAAGAATCAGATGGTTAGCATCCACTGTCATTGGATTTAGTGGTTACAAAAATAAATCCAGTCGGTATTCAGACGATAGAAAAATCCGATCAAAGGCTGAAGAATTATGTCAGATAACCAGAGATAATCTCAACAATCATATCAAGACTTCCAATGAGATTGAAAAAGACCAATTACGCTTCTCAATTAAAAAAATAGACAGAATCCTTGATGACCTGAAAAATAAACCAAGAGGCGACCCCTCTAATTTTTCAAGAAAACAACGTAAGGGCTTAATTAAACTCGACAAATCGTTAATCCGAGAGCTAGATGATTTGACCAAAATTAGTGCTAGAATGAATGAAAATTCTCTCGAAGAATTGAATTCTGTGCTACAGAATGCTGGCGAAGCATTGACAAAACGAACCTCCCTCGTAATATCGATATAAATGGCAGCGACCGAGTTTAATTGGCGACCTCGTGGTAGTAATCTAATCGCGAAATTCGTCCCTGATAGCGAAATTGAAGAAGGAACAATTGCACCTCTCAATCAAGGAGAATTTTGTGCCTATCAAGAAAATAGAACCTATGTCGGCACTCACAGCGACATTGCGCCTGAAATCAAGGCAAAGCGAGGAATATTGGCTCGCATGAGAGGGAAAACACCAGCCCCCAGAGATCATCTTTTTGCGGCTCAAGGGCCTCATAAATTGCAAATTGTAGTACAAGGAGAATGGATTAGCGGGGAGACTGGAACCATCACAGCATTAGTTGATGTAACAATTTCTGAACATTCATTGGGTAAAATGTTTGATTTTTCTAGTCGATGCACAGACGGTGAAGTAACTCCTGAAGCGCTAGCCAGCGAAGTTCAGACTACCATTCAGGCTAAATTCAATAGTCACGTAATGAACCATGCTAATAGGCCAACAAATAAGAAAGAAGTTGAAAACCAAGATTCCGAGTTCGAGAATATAGCAGATGAAATCCTAAGTGGCTATGGGTGTAACTGTACCAGTGCAATACTGAATTACATGCCCGGAAGAGACCAAAATGTAGCTGAGGCACAGAAAGATGTCAATGAACTGGCAGCATTAAACGAAGAAGAAAGAAGGCGCGCAGCAGTAAATGCTCGTCATAAAGACGCGGCAGATAGGGCGAACCTGAAGGCTGAGATGACTGCAGGTGCAGTGGATAAGGCAATTGATTCTGAAGATATGGATAAGGCTAAGCAAAGAATTGCTAGAACTATCGTAGATTCCAAAGAGAATATTTCCATTGCAGAGATAGAGGCGGAAGAAGAGGAGCTAATGGCTCAATTAGAAATGGAAAAGCAAGCTAGAGAAGCTAGACTTACAAAAGCCTCGTTGAAGAATGCCAAGGATTTGGCGGACGAAATCGAAAAGATCGAAGGTTCGGGAAATGAAGAATGAAAATAACCCTCATCGAAACAAATCTGGCGGATACAAGACCGCCATTTTGTTGACATCATTGATGTTTTTCCAGGTGCTTGCATCATCCAGTTTGATAGTTTCAGCAAGTACAACTCCTCCTTCAGGATCGGGTAATTGGACAATCAACGCAGGAGAAGTAGCTCACGTTTCTTCTCAAGTGCTAATTCAAGGTGATGTTGAGGTATATGGTACTCTAATCATAGATGATTATGGGGTCTATCTGTGGGGTGCAAACGATTGGGATAGAGAAATAAATATTCATAATGGTGGTAGGGTAGAGATTTACAATAATTCTTTCATATCTTCTTACACAGCTACTTGCTTCGGATTCTTTGTTTGGGATGGGGGTGAACTAGTTATCGAAGATGGCAATATCCAACGTTCTTGCTCTGTCCAAATTGAGACTCGAAGTCAGATTAGCTTTAATCAAACTGTAATTGAGGAAGGACGAATTGTTCTGCAAATTCCAAATAACCATTGTACCACAACCCTCCCATTCTACATTAACGATTTGAAAATTCGCAATATGACACAAAAAGACCCTCCAACAATACCTAATCAGGAGGCTCCGGGTTTTCTTTTACGAAGGTTTTCTCCGGAATGTAATTCGGCAAAAGTCAAGGGCGACAAAATAGTCGTTAATGACCTAGAATTCACGGGAATTTGCGATAATTGTATCGCTTTAGGAACTAGTAGTTGGAATTCCGATATAGAAATTAATGGGATGGTTGCTTACAATCAAAATTTTGATTCGATATATTCTCAATACGGTCGACAATGGTATCCGTTGATATATTCACCTTACCAATTCAATGAGGACGGAATCTATTTTGGGAGAGAAATAACAGTTCGTAATGCAACAATTTTTGATTTACATCATACGATAGCGACTGTCGGAGGTAATGATAACAACCTGACTTTCGATAATCTTACTGCAAGTAATCTAGTACAGCCCAAAGATGGTGAAATAAGAGCACAAAACAACCATTATGCAACAAATTTCTACACGGGACATCGCCCCGTCAATCTCGGTAGCGATTGGGGATATAATTCCGGCCAATCTAACGCCTACATATTCGGAATGACGCTATTTAGAGTTTCAGCTCATTTGTCGTTTTACAATTCCGATATTAGTAATGTATACTCGAACATAAGTTACATCCATACTTCAACCCATCCTACCTCCAGCTCATGGACATATCTTTCGCAGGTTCCATTTTATTATGGCCTGAGATTGTATTGTCAAATCGTCGAATCAGATGGAATAGTTTTTGCTGATAATCTTACGATTAGCAATACCTGTAATGCAGAGGTTGGCACCAATATGGATAAGGCTCATGAATACTCATCAAGTCATAGCTCTGATTGTTGGGACTCCGTTGGAGCATGGTCGATTCAAAATTATTCTGATAATTATTTAGATCCAGATTTTTGTGGAGGCGATGATGGATCAGATTTTGTAGGGGTTACGATAAATGCTGAAGCAGGAATATTTTTGTTTAATTCTAATTTATCTAATAACAATAACATGCATATGATTTTTTCTTCGAGTAATACTAACCATTGGGATAAGAGACATGGAGTAGTTCGAACGCATGCTATATTATTTGGAGATGGTCATGGAGGCAATGGTGATTCTCTCTCTGAATTAGTAATAGAAAACTCAACACTTTCGAATAACACCCAAGGCAATATACACGCAGGTTGGTCAAATACTGACGTACATTATGTCCAAATAAATTCAGAGATTCTTATTGATCAGCCATCGGCTAGTAATCAGTATATTTGGATAAATAATTCCTTCATCAACGTAACAGATTGTTCCACACAAACCAGCTATCATTCCAGTTTACCACGATTTTGCCATCCAATAATTCTTGATGGCCCAACTCTATCAGTAGCCAGTACCGAATATTATGCACCTCAAGGAATGGAAGATATAATCTCCGGAGAAATCATTCGAAAATGGGACTTAGAAGTTCGAGTTACCGATCCCGATTACCAATGGACACCTAATGCCAATGTAACGGTCCTAGAAGCCAATAGTTGGAGTCTTGGAACTCAATCCACCGGCTCTTCGGGAGGTGCAACAAATTTCCTCGTTAAAGAATACAGTCGATCAACTACATCAAGATACGACTACACACCTCATTCCATTCAAGTAACCATGACAAATTACTCTAATTCTACATCAGTTTCAGTTAATTCTGATACAGCAGTAATTGTCTACGATCCGACACCAGATGCCTTCCCTGGTGATGTCACACAAGATTTCGATACAGATGGTGATGGCTATGGTGACAATATCTCGGGTAATAACCCAGACTTGTTCCCTAATGACCCAACTCAATGGAATGATACTGATGGTGATGGTTATGGTGATAATTATACTTACACGATTAATTTCACAACCGGGCTTAGAGTGCAGAACGGTGATGCATTCGTTTACAACAGCTCCCAGTGGTCTGATTTAGATGGAGACGGGTACGGAGATAATTACACCTGGACTATGGATCGTGGTCTAAGGGATGAACAGGGAGATGCTTTCCCATACGATTCAACTCAATGGTCTGATGATGATGGTGATGGGTACGGAGATAATCCGAATGGAAGTAATCCAGATTGGGACTCTGCCGATTCTACTCAATGGGAAGATACTGATGGCGACGGATATGGAGACAATTACACCTTCATATGGAACAATGCGACTCAATTAAGAGACAATCAAAATGGAGATGCATTCATCAGCGATTCAACTCAATGGTCTGACAGAGATGGCGACGGTCACGGAGATCATCCTAATGGTACATCACCTGACGAATTCCCCTACGACAATACTCAATGGTATGACGGAGACCAAGATGGACTTGGTGACAACCAATCAGGAAACAACCCTGACCCTTACCTGAATGATAGCGATAACGATGGCTACAACAATTCTGAAGATGAATTCCCATGGAATCCTACCCAATGGGAAGATAATGATAATGACGGTCTTGGGGATAATCAAAGTGGAACAGCTGCTGATCCATACCTCAATGATACCGACAATGATGGATACAATAACTCGGTCGACGCCTTCCCATATGACCCAACACAGTGGGTAGATGCCGATAACGATGGCTATGGTGATAACCCGAATGGAACCAATGCGGATCCAAGCCTAAATGACACCGACAATGATGGGGTAACAAACGATCAGGATGATTTCCCTCTTGACCACACTCAAACGACAGATAGTGATGGAGACGGCTACGGCGACAATGCCAGTGGTTTCAATCCTGATGCATTCCCAAACAACCCTGCTCAATGGGCTGACACCGATGGTGACGGCTATGGCGACAATATGTTTGGAAGTCAAGGAGATATGTTCCCCTCAGACCCAACTCAATGGAACGATACGGATGGAGATGGGTATGGAGATAATCCTCTGGGACATGCTCCAGATGCCTTCCCTACCGAACCAAGTCAATGGAGCGATTCAGATGGCGATGGATGGGGGGATAATTCAACAGGGACCGATCCTGATATTTTCCCTCAAGACCCCACTCAATGGGCGGACAGAGATGGGGATGGTTATGGCGATAATTCATCAGGAAATATGCCAGATATCTTCCCAGATGACAATCGTCAATGGTCCGATGTAGATAATGATGGATACGGGGATAATTACTACTGGTCAATTAATCAAGCAACGGGTCTACGTATTCAGGAAGGAGATGCCTTCTACACAGATTCTTCTCAATATTCCGATCTAGATGGTGACGGTTACGGCGATAATTCACAAGGATATAACCCTGATCAATTCCCAACAGATTCATTCCAACACACTGACTCTGATGGAGATGGTTTAGGTGATAATTACAGATACGACATTTCCCAAGTCACAGGATTGAGAGAGAATCAGGAAGGTGATGCTTTTCCTTCCGATTCAACTCAATGGTCAGACACAGATGGTGATGGATACGGGGACAATCCAAACGGGAATAATCCAGATTGGGACCCAGATGATCCCACTCAATGGGTGGATGCAGATAATGACGGATTTGGTGATAATCCTCTCGGCAATAATCCCGACCCAACCCCTGGTGATGGGGATAATGATGGTGTAATAGATTTGAATGATGCTTTCCCGAATGACCCCAACGAGGTTTTCGATACCGATGGAGATGGTATTGGAGATAATGCAGACACAGACGACGATGGCGATGGTTGGGATGATGTTATGGAACTCAATTGTAATACAAGTCCGATAAATTCCGATTCAACACCATTAGACAGTGATGGAGATGGAGAATGTAATTGGAATGATTCTGATGACGATAATGATGGTGTAGAGGACTCTAGAGACTCTTGTCCAACTGATTATGGAAACAGTTCATTTGATGTTCTGGGATGTCCAGATACAGATGGAGATACTGTATCAGATAATCAAGACACACATCCTCAGAATCCGTATCTTTCCATTGATTCTGATTTCGATGGATATCAAGACCCTGTGGATCCCTTCCCTTCAGATGGTACGCAATGGGCTGATTTTGATAACGATGGATTTGGAGATAATCAACAAGGGAATAATCCTGATCCATACCTAGATGATTCAGACAATGATGGTGTAATCAATCAGATAGATCCATTCCCGCTAGATCCAACACAATATGAGGATATTGACAAAGATGGGCTTGGAGACAATCCTTCAGGGAATAATCCTGACCCGTTCCCCAATGATTCTGATAACGATGGATATTCAAATGACATAGATATGTTTAGGTTTGATTCCACACAGTGGGAAGATTCTGATGGAGATGGATATGGTGACAACCCCTTAGGTAATTTTGGAGACCAGTTCCCCGATGATCCGACCCAATGTTGTGATAGAGATGGAGATGGTTGGGGTGACAACATCAATGGGTCAAATCCAGATCAATTCCCCGACGAGATTACTCAATGGATAGACCTTGATGGAGATGGTTTAGGAGATAACCCAAGTGGAAAAGACGGGGATCCTTATCCAAACGATAGCGATAATGATGGTGTGGCAAATGATGAAGATATTTGGCCAGAGGATCCAGATAGGAGTCTTGATTGGGACGGAGATAACATATCTGTAGAGGAAGAGGGGCCTATTCTCGACCGAGTTTCTCAAAGTCATGTCCAAGGAATTATCGCAATTGTTTTGATTGCATTGGTTCTTGGAATAATTATTGGCACCGTCTTTAAAATTCCTAGGAGAAATTAATTTTCCATTGCCATAATTCCTTTTTATCGTAGGCTCTATGGATGAAATCCCTCTGGGAATCCTATGAGATCTGGCGCGGCTATGACTTTGGCTGCGATCTTATTTGTCTCTGTGATGATTAATCTGGCCAGTCCTCCCAGTCAAATTAATTCGGATGTCATCAAATTCAACACCGACTATGGGGACCCAATTGACTACGAAATTGAATGGCACCCCTATTCCGAGGTTTGGGGGGGTAATCTTGACCCTGCGATGAAACTTGCAGGACCTCCTGGAATCGGTATAATCGCTCCTCCTTGTGCGGACGACTCCGATTTATGCAATACAATGACTACGGTTTCGGTGACTTTAGAGCGTCCAGCAAAACAGATGCATATCCAGTTTGGAGTAAGCAAGGGGTCATCCTATGAAGAATCACCTGGTTCTATAGGTACTTTCTTCCATGTTCAGAACCAAACAACCAACGTTTGGGACAACGTATACACCCAATGGGGTTTACGTACAGGGGGAAATTGGGAGGTCATTACGCTTACTCCTCTACATTACAATGAAGATCATACTGTCAACATTAGTTTCTCTGTCCATAACGCCCAGACTGGTCAGGTTGGTTCTGTAATTGGGTCGTGGCAAGCTGTTTTTTTCTATGAAGAATTTTTTCCAGACATAAATGGCGATGGTTATTCAGATTACGATTGTAATCCAGACAATGTTGCAACAGCCACAATTGTAATCGATGATATTGGCGGTATTGTTCATTGGGAAAAATTTACCCTGGTCGATTCCGAGGGATTAAGCACAGTATACACAATCAATGGCGGCATATATCCGGGAGACGGCGGGGGCTCTGGTGGTCAAGCAACAGTAGGATTCGGTGGAATTGGTGGGCCTGGTAGTGTTTTGCAGGCTCTTTTTGCTATAGTTACAGCAATTAATAATACATCAGATGCAGATTATTCCGCCTTCTCGGACGGCGTTGATACAGTTACTATTAGGCAAGGGTCGATAGGACTTTCCGGAAATAGAGGAAATAACGATTCATCAATTAGTGGGCTATCGGTATCTGACTTCACTGGTGCCTGCTGTAACCCTGATGGAAGAGCCAGTGTAACTCTCACGTTAGACTATGTACCCCCCATTGCGCCTGGATATTTTTTGAATGGTAATACAATGATTTTTACAAATTATGATGGGAGTTCTCATACATTGACAGCGCGCCGAGTTTTTGAAAGTACATCATCTACAATTGCGGTAGAGGGTATCGTCACAATTGAAGATGCAATTAACGAGATGAAGATCGCATTAGATGCGGCTGTTTCAGAAGGGCTTCTAAAGATGAGTGTAGGTCCTGTTGTAGGAGTGCTAGGAAACGATGAGGCAAGAGGAATTACTCTTATTCAGGATATACCCGGGACCGCTGGAAATACCGCTGTGACAGGGAGCTATCTTTCAGAAGGTGCGGAGGGCGGATTTGAAGGTGGCTGTTCAGTTAGTTGTAATTCAGATAATCTTGCAACTAGTTCCTTACGATTCATCGATGCCCCCGGTCCAGTTGAGGGTGGATGGATAACCCTGAGAGATACCAATGGCACCTCAGTGACCTTCGAAATTGACGATGCGGGAGATGGGCCATCTGACGAAATGCACGTAGCGGTCGATAGAGTCGAACTCAATGGCCAGGAACAGATTGTTTCATCCATGGACTCCTCCTCATTTGCCTCTTCATTATCTCACTTTGTGAATAATCAGGATAATCTGAACATCACTGCTACCGACTTGGGCAGCGGGGGAATAATGCTGCAACAGAACGCACCTGGTATTAGCGGCAATACCCAAATCACTTTTTCAGATAACGTTGAATGGAATTCAGTAGTTGATTTTTCCTCAGAAACAGCACCCGAAACTATATTCTTTGGTGGTTGTGATTTAACAGAGTGGTATCAGGGTTCATGGGATAAGGATAGAGATGGATACGATTTAGATAATGACGATTTCCCGAACAATTCCTACGAATGGTTAGACTCTGATGGAGATGGAGTTGGTGATAACTCCGATTCATTCCCGTTTGTATCATTTGAATGGCTTGATTCAGATGGAGACGGGGTTGGAGATAATACCGATACCTTCCCTTTGAACTCAACTGAGTGGCTAGATTCAGATGGTGATGGGGTTGGAGATAATACCGATGCGTTCCCTCT